>Ga0105048_10006484_pt1 | contig 18866 bp, 14 predicted proteins | sample MAT05_FD_78382 | JGI IMG/M metagenome (GOLD analysis project Ga0105048, IMG submission 78382) | Freshwater microbial communities from Lake Fryxell liftoff mats and glacier meltwater in Antarctica - MAT-05 | ecosystem: Environmental > Aquatic > Freshwater > Ice > Liftoff microbial mat | place... | reverse complement strand
CGCCAAAATCCTTTTGCAATGGAGTGTCGATAATGACATTAGCAATGACTCCACAAATAAAGCCTTTAACGGATGAAGAATTACAGAAGATAAACGCCTATTGGCGTGCAGCTAACTATCTTTCGGTAGGGCAAATATATCTACTCGACAATCCGTTGCTCAGAGAACCGCTAAAGCTGGAACACGTCAAATCCCGGCTATTGGGGCACTGGGGAACAACACCAGGGCTGAACTTTATCTATGTTCACCTGAATCGAGTGATCAAAAAATATGATTTAAACACGATCTATATTGCTGGCCCTGGTCACGGAGGCCCTGGACTGGTAGCCAACACCTACCTAGAAGGCACTTACAGCGAGTATTATCATAACATCCCCCAGGATGCAGAGGGAATCCAGAAACTCTTCAAACAATTCTCTTTCCCCGGTGGTATTCCCAGCCACGTTGCACCGGAAACTCCTGGTTCGATCCACGAAGGCGGTGAACTTGGTTATGCCCTCGTCCACGCTTACGGTGCGGCCTTTGATAACCCTGACTTGATCGTTGCTGCTGTTGTCGGTGACGGCGAAGCTGAAACAGGTGCTTTAGCGACTAGCTGGCATTCCAACAAGTTTCTAAACCCCGTGCATGATGGTGCTGTACTTCCGATCTTACACCTGAATGGGTATAAAATTGCCAATCCAACAGTACTGGCACGGATCAGCCATGAGGAATTAGAAAGCTTATTTGTGGGCTACGGCTACAAGCCATACTTTGTTGAAGGTGACGATCCCGCAGATGTCCACCAGCAGATGGCGGCGACTCTAGATATAGCGATCGCTCAAATTCAAAGCATCCAAAGAGAAGCCCGTGTAAATGGTTTCACCGAACGTCCCCAGTGGCCGATGATTGTCATGAGAACCCCCAAAGGTTGGACAGGCCCCAAAGAAGTTGATGGTAAAAAAACTGAAGGTTCTTGGCGATCGCATCAAGTCCCCCTGAGTAACATCACAAAACAGCCAGAACACCTGAAAATTCTAGAAGATTGGATGAAGAGTTACAAACCAGAAGAACTCTTCGACAGCAACGGTAAGCTGATTCCCGAACTCGCAGAACTGGCTCCCAAAGGTCATCGACGCATGGGTGACAATCCCCACGCCAACGGCGGTATTTTACTGTTCGACCTAAAGATGCCCGACTTTCAAGACTATGCTGTAGATGTTTCTGAACCAGGTAAGGCGATCGCTGAAGCTACCAGAGTTACCGGCAAATTCCTGCGCGATATTATGCAACTTAACCAAGAAAGTAGCAATTTCCGCATATTTGCCCCCGACGAATTGGCATCAAATCGTTTGGACGCCGTGTTGGAAGTCACAGATAGAAATTGGGTAGCCGAGATTTACCCTGAAGATAACCACCTTTCCCCCAACGGTCGCGTGATGGAAATTCTCAGCGAACATTGTTGCCAAGGATGGTTAGAAGGCTACCTCCTCACAGGGCGTCACGGGTTTTTCACTTGCTACGAGGCATTCATCCACATCATCGACTCGATGTTCAACCAACACGCAAAATGGTTGAAAACTACCTTAGATATTCCCTGGCGTAGACCGATTGCTTCCCTCAATTACCTACTCTCCTCCCACGTTTGGCGACAAGACCACAACGGCTTCTCCCACCAAGACCCCGGTTTTATCGACCATGTGATCAATAAGAAAGCAGAGATTGTGCGCGTGTATTTGCCCCCCGATGCCAACACTTTGCTATCAGTAACTGACCATTGCCTAAGAAGCCGCAACTACGTCAACGTCATCGTTGCTGGAAAGCAACCAGCATTGCAATATCTTGATATGGATACTGCTATTAAGCACTGCACCAAAGGCATCGGTATTTGGGAATGGGCAAGCAACGATCAAGACGGCGAACCAGATGTAGTGATGGGTTGTGCTGGGGATGTTCCCACCTTAGAAACCTTGGCGGCTGTTGATATCTTACGCCAGAACTTCCCTGACTTAAAGGTGCGGGTAGTGAACGTAGTCGATTTGATGACATTACAGCCAAAAAGCGAACATCCTCACGGTTTGAGCAAAAAAGACTTTGACGTAATTTTCACCACCGACAAACCTATCATCTTTGCCTTTCATGGCTATCCCTGGCTGATTCATCGCCTAACTTATCGCCACACCAACCACAATAATCTGCACGTGCGTGGCTACAAGGAAGAGGGAACCACCACTACCCCCTTTGATATGGTTGTTCTGAACGATCTGGATCGCTTTCACCTAGTAATGGACGTAATTGATCGTGTACCAAAGCTAGGATATAGGGCAGCTTATGTCAAACAAAAGATGCAAGATCATCTGATCGAACACAAGCACTACATTGAGAAGTACGGCGAGGATATGCCAGAAATTCGTGACTGGAAATGGCCTTATTAAGACGAGATAAGTGAAAATAGGCAGAGGAGAAACTATTCTCCCTGCTTCTCCCTTTTTAGGACTTACGCATCAAGTACGGAATGTAGGGGCAATTCATGAATTGCCCCTACAGTTCTAGAAGGGAATAAAACACCTACCTCAGAACTCCGTTCATCCACTTCAGAACCTCAAACTCCCCACTCCTCATCCAGTAATTTTGGGTTATCGAGTAGTAGTGAAACCCAAAAGCATTTGCGTAATTATTTAACTTTGCACTGAGAAGTACTTTAAGTTACTTAATGCATCAAACGCTACCCACTTTTATAGTTAGCGCTAGGATAGCTATGTATTTTCTTAAAGTATAAATATGGCTCAGACTTTTTATGTAAATCCAGTAACAGGCAAAGATACCAACCTTGGTAGCCAACAAGCCTCCTTCAAAACTATTACCCAAGCCCTTAAGGTATCTACAGATAACACCAAGATTCAACTGGCAGAAGGTAATTACAATGCTGCTAGCGGCGAAGTATTTCCGCTAACGATCGCATCTGGTGTAACAGTGGTGGGTAATGAAGTAAACAAAGGCGATCGCATTTTGATTGAAGGAAGTGGTAGCTATTTGAGCCGTACTTTTGCTGGACAAAACGTTACTTTTGTGTTATTGGATAAAGCTGAACTCCGAGGAGTGACTGTAACAAATCTGGCTAGCCGTGGTAGTGGTGTCTGGATTGAATCAACTAGCCCTACTGTTGCTAATAGCACCTTCATTAACTGTAAGCGAGAGGGAGTATTTACTACAGGCGATGCTAACCCAGTTATTCTAGGTAATGTGTTCAGTGAGAATGCAGCCAATGGAATTGCGATCGCTAAAAATTCTAAAGGTCAAATTCTAGATAATACCTGCTTAAAAACAGGTTTTGGCATTGCCATTAGTGATACTGCATCACCCACCCTTCGAGATAACAGAACTTACGAAAACCGTTCTGGAATTGTCATCTCTGGCAGCGCTCGTCCTGTATTGCGTAACAATGTCTGCGAAAATAACACTGACGATGGTATCACAGTAATCGGAACTGCCCTACCGGATATCGGCAGCACCAATAACTTAGGAGGCAATACTCTACGTAATAACGGTAAATTTAATTTGCAAAATGCCAGTTCTAACAAGCTGGTTTCTGTGGGAAATAAAATAGATGCGTCTAAAGTCAGTGGAAACGTAGAGTTTGCAGATAGTTCGGTTCCGACACCCACACCAACACCTACTCCCATACCGACACCCACTCCAACACCTACTCCCACTCCAACACCTACTCCCATTCCAACACCAACTCCCACTCCAACACCTACTCCCATTCCAACACCAACTCCCACTCCCATTCCCACCCCAACACCTACTCCGACACCAACGCCCACTATAGAATTAACCGATATTGCGAATCATTGGGCAGGTAGCTTTATTCGGGAATTAGTCAAATTGGGGATAGTTAATGGTTTTCCCGATCGCACATTTAAACCGGATGCTACGATGACACGGGCGCAATACGCCGCATTACTGGTAAAAGCTTTCAATCCACCGCCAAACCGTCCAGTGATCAAATTCAAAGATGTACCAGCAGACTTCTGGGCATCGAAAGTAATTCAGCAGGCATATCAAGGTTCATTTCTTTCTGGTTTTCCTGACAATACCTTCGCCCCCAACAAGAATATCCAGCGCGTACAAGTGATTGTCTCCCTAGTAAATGGATTGGGGTTATCTGCTGATAGTGCAACCGCTACCAAAACTTTTGATGACCAAGCAAAGATTCCTGAATATGCCAAGGATGAGGTAATAAAAGCTATAGACAAGGGGATTATCGTCAATCACCCGAACATCAAACAACTCAATCCTACCCGCGATGCTACACGCGCTGAGGTAGCGGTGATGGTCTATCAAGCCTTGGTAAACGCTGGCCGTGTAGCTGCGATTGACTCGCCTTATATTGTTGCTTAATTGCTACAATAATTTGTTTTGCAAAATCGCATGATTTTTGTAGGGGCAATTCATGACCAAATAATTACTAATACTCGCCTAGTCGTGAGAAGCAAGCTACGTAATTCGTAATTCGTAATTCGTAATTAAATGGATACAGAGCCAACACCAAATATGCTTTCTTTGGTGGTCAACTTCGAGCGTGGTGAGTTCAGAGCAAGCACTGATTGTAACTACGAATTACGTTAGCGAGTCTTCTCCCATCGCCCTTGGCGTCTCGTAGAGAAGGGGAGACGCCAAGGGCGAACGAGCGTCATTATCAATTACGAATTATGTTGACTGGAGTTCTGACAAAGATGCAGTAATTGGAATTACTAGAACGGATTTTAAGACATTACATTCAATCCATTGGGGCTTGAATAATGCACATAGTCAGATTCCTGTCAATGCGTAAGTCCTGAAATTATTTTCCGGCGTTGACGCAACAATAAACTAGCACCAATTATTCCTATACCAACCAATGTTGTAGTATTTCCGGCTTCTGGAACTCTTTGAGGAACTGTAAAGGAACCACTTAAGATGACTGTACCTGTAGTGCTAGGTTCCGTTGTTGCATTCGGATTGAAAGTCACGTTCTCCGAAAGCGTTAAAGTCCCTGTTGCACCTTGAAAATTGCCTTCTCCACCTACAATAGTTGTAGTGCCGGAAATCGATGCCGTAAAATCTTCAACGTTACGTATAGCAGTACTACTAGTGCTTGCAAATAATTTATTGTTACCGCTACCAAAAAATGTCTCAATAAGAATTGGTAATCCTTCTATACCAAACTCTGTAGCATCTCTAACTATTGATTCCACTCCTGTATTATCATTCCTTTCGATATAATTCATTCTTATAAAATTAGTCAAACCATAAGGCGCATCAGTACTTTCACCTGTTACGGTTGACTTAAACACAGCATCTTGAATCGGTTCAAAAACGCTTTGTGTGTTGTAAGTAGCCTCAAAAGGAAAAGTAATTTGAGCATTCGCTTTTGTCACATTTAACCCCAAACTCAGCAATGCTACTGGTATTAATGATAAAGTGAGCGAGCCAAGTTTCATACGTTCTTCTCCTTTAGTAATAAATACATTTGTAGTAATTTAAGATAGCGTTACTAACGTCAATAAGCAGATATGCTGAAGGTAGACGCAAAGTTCAGATATCGAATTAAACCTAAATAGCATACGGTATTTTAGGAGTATTCTGGTGAGATATATGTAAAGATTCTGTAAACCTTGCCTCTTAAATTGAAATTTTATACACTGGAGTTTAGAGTAACGCACGAATTTTTAAGTAATCACTTTATATTACAAAGTGACAAAGAGTAATGGACGGATTAAAACTAACATATTCGTATTTTTAATCCGTAATTTCAGTTGTCTTGCGTTCTCTTCTCTGCCTTTTAGTCTAAACTCCAGTCATGAATTGCTTTTACAAAAGGGTTTTAAATTAAAGCCAGAGCAAATTTATACTTAATTTCAACATAATTTCAACAAAGGCGGTTTTTATAGCGGTTCCCACTCAGATGCGGTACAAAATTATATCGCAATGTGTAGGGGCAATTCATGAATTGCCCCTACGGGTGTACCTCACGTGAACGAGAACCGCTATAGCGCTCTTTTATTACTCTCGTTAGAGAATATTTAAAACCTTGTTTTTCCGTGCTTGGTTCTAAAAAAGGATTTGTTGGCTTTGCGAATAAAACGGGGAGCATCCCAAATGTGCCATTCCCTCGATAGCCCTCATCCCCTAACCCCTTCTCCCAAAGATGGGAGAAGGGGAACTAGAATTATGTCTCCCCTCTCGCATCTTTGGGAGAGGGGCTGAGGGTGAGGGAAAAGATTTAAGCAAAATTGGGATGCTCCCATAAAACGAGGCTTTGAAAAAGATTCAAGGTCAGCGTCTTATTTTTCTCTCCTCAAAGACATAAAAGAGCGTTAGTTTCTACTCGAACGGAGGCAAATTATTTGGGTCAATACCCTGAGATTGCAAATAAGCAATCAGTCGTTCTTTTTGTTGGCGTTCTTGTTCGGCGCGTTGACGTTCTTGTTCGGCGCGTTGGCGTTCTTGTTCAATCTGTTCGACAGCCCACGGTAATAAATTACCAGCTTGATCCCACCAGCGCAACCAATAGCCAGTGCGAGCTTCTTTTGTTCCTTGCCAAGTTCCCAAAAATAAACCCATTACATCAATCCAATGACGACCATTTTCATCAGGTTGCTTTAACTCATAACGTTTATTTTCCAGTTGATAATATTCTAATAAACCGCCATCTGGTTCAAAAATTATGTAGATGGGAATCTGCAAAATTTGCTCATAGAAAAACCATTTGCCTGGTGGATAAGCTCGCTTTACCGAATATTCTCCACCCTCAGTATCCGATAGAAATTCAATGGCGATCGCAGGGATATCTCCTTCTAGATTGGGTGTATAACTTTTACGATTACCCACAACTTGATTCACCGATGGCACATAAACCCAGTCAGGTGCTTTGGCAATAAATTGACCGTTGACTGTCGCACAAAGACCAAAATTAGAAGCTATCAACATCTGGGGTTGAATGAATCCACTGATTTCTAGGCTTTCACGCAAAGCACCAGCCAAAAGTGGCTGACCTGTATTCTCCACTGGTTCATCCTCTAGTTTAAAATCCTTGGGCAAGCCTTCCCAAGAGATTACCAGTTCAGTTTGGGATTTGGCTTCACTGAGTTGGGTTGCCATAAACACAGTATGAATTTATTTTTGATCTTATCGCTTCTAGGACGGTATGAAGGCGATGTCAGTCTGTCGATGATAAAGTGACAAAATATACATCCTAATATTCAATTTCTGGAAAAGCTCTCACTTACCAACAATAAATTAGATTGGGTTGACGCAAGGAAACCCAACATCCATTGCTTTGTACTCAATGATTGCGCCCTTACTCAAGTCGCCTGTAGTTTGATTGTCGATCCCCTCAAGCAGCAACTCCCCGTTTCTCCTATTCCTTGGTGGCAAACCATTGTAGTGACAAAAATTTCATAATATTTGTTACACTTTTTAAAGTTTTTAATTCTGGTATATCTGGTTTTAATTGTTCTGCGATCGCTAATTTTTGTTCAGCTTGTGCAGGTTGAAAATTATATAAATAAACAACACCTAAATAAAGCCATGCGTAAGGATTTTGAGCATCATATTTAGTTAATTCTATTAAATTTTGGATTAATTCTGGGGCTTGGCGCTGTAAAAGTTGTGATAAGACTAGAGTGTAACGCCAATTTAAGTTATTTGGTTCTGTTTGCAGATGATAATTAGCGGCGAAATCAATTTGTTTTAAATAATCTTGAGTAGGATCATATTGATTGAAATTATCTATCTGGACAAATATATTATTTAATTTACCCTGTTGTAACTCTTGTGCTAGTTGTGAAGTTCGGGTAACTAAATCTAAAGCTGGCGATTTTTCTACTGTTCCTACATCTATCACATTTACAGTAATATCTGGAATATTTAAAGATGTGGTTTTGTTGTTTCTTCTATCTAAATATATTGCTGATAGCTGATATTTTCCTAGTGGTAGTGTTTTAGGAATAAATGTAGCTAAGGCTTCTTTAACCCTGAAAGTTCCTTCAGGATGACATTTGATGCCACAGTATAAATTACCCAAGCCAATGGCATGATCGTGATACCAAGATGATTGGCTATTTTGCCATCTTAACAGTAATATCCCATTTTGTAAATCATCCCATGAACCTGTTATTTCATAGTTTACAGGGTTGTTTTTATCTAAAATTAATTGCTGAGAAATTACCACTTTTTCTAGACTAATTACAGACTCATTATTATTTATTTTTTCAACAGCTACAGGAGGATTTTTGCAGTTATATAATTGCATTTTATCTCCATGAGGTAATATCCAATCGCCCTGTAATTTCAAATCAGTAGAGGATTCGACTAAAGATTTTAATTTACGTTTAGTCTCTCCACTTTCTCCTGGTTCCTCCGGTTCATTATCTCTAGTGATATACCAACAAAAATATTGTAAATCTTCCTCTACCTGAGATAATTTTGTTATTAATTTTCTGCCGTATACACGAAAATCTGCTAATGTCCCAAAATAATCTAAAGTAAACTCATTTATCTGAGGTATAGCAACAGGAATTACTCCTAAATTTGACCTTAAGTATAAATTTGTTTCGTTGATTTTATTTATCAGTTTCTCCAGAGGATATTTTTTAGCATCATCATTAGGTAAATGTTTACCACCCCATGCTTGAATTAGGGGTAATGGAAACAAATTATTCAGTAAAAGTATGCTACTTAATACCAGAGTGGCTAATCTCAGTCTATCAAAATATATATTTTCAATTAAGTTGAATAAATCCGCCAATATTAAACTAATTATAGGAAAGCATGGCAGAATAAATCTAATGTCTTTGTTTGTGCCCAAAGAACAAATTATATAGCTACTTACTAAGGTAACTAATAACCAAATTCGAGCCGATGTATGGAGATTTGCTGAAATTAAATTAGTAGTAAATTTATATTTAATCAGATAAACCAATAAAATGCCAATACTCACACATAATATTGGTAAACCAACGGTTTCTGGGATCATTTTTGGATAGTATAACCATCCAGCAATAGTTGTGGGAGAAGGATCACCCTCACCTTTTCCGACTTGGTTAGCGTTTAATGCCGATGTAATAATTGTTAACCAATTTAAGCCATACCAAAAACTACAAATTAACCAAGCTATTGCCAAAGATGAGCAAGTTTGAATTAGCTTGATAAATTTGCGTTTTATAATAAAACTAATTAATGCCCAAATACTAGGAACTAAAATAAAAATAAACCCTGTAGGTTTAGTCAAAAAGATTAAACCTATTCCTCCGCCCAATATGATAGTTAACCCCCATGACAAAAACCCAATATAACTATCTTTCCAAATCGTTAGAATTGTGAAAGTTACTGTAACAATTGCTGTCAAACCATAATCTAATAAATAATCTGTCCGCGTAATTCCCAAAATAGGAAATAACAGACAAAATATGCTGGCAGTTATACCAATTTTCCGATTTTTAAATAAAAAATTACCTAACTGATACACTGAAACTATAATCATCGCAGTATACAATAAGTTGACCAAACTTGCTTGGTCATAACCACGTCCAAACAATATCAAAAACGGTACGGTGCAAATATATAGAAAAGGAGCGCGATAAGTTGGAGTTAATTGCCACAGAGATAACCACCAATTTCCTGAGAAGATATTAAAGTTTTGAAAAATTCTATAATGATGTAATGCTGTCGTTAAATGTGCGCTTTGATCATAGGCTGGAATCGATTCATCTAAGAAAAACCAAGCTCTATCTATAGCTAATGCTATCAGCCAAATTATTAAGAGGATGATATAGTCTTTTCGATGCTTATAATGGTCAAAATAATTCATATTTATTTGATCAAAAACAAAGTTTAACCAATTATATATCTGTCATGTATCGCCGTTTGACTATAGCGGTTGTCGCTTACGTGAGGTACAACCGTAGGGGCACGGCATGCCGTGCCCCTACACCTTGCGATATAATTTTGTACTGCATCTGAGTGGGAATCGCTATATTACCAAAATAAATATAGCGGTTCTCGAATGGAAAATACACTTTGACCTCACTTCCATTCCTCTCTCCTAAAAGGCTATGCGTTACCCACATCTTTCTTTACAATCTTGAAACCCATGTTATATAACCGTCTTAGACACTGAGAATTTAGGCATACTTGACAAATTCGCTTTTAACGAACTTTGGGGGTTTAAGTCCCCTGCCTAAGAAGGGCAGCACGTTTTGTGTCGGGGTTAAATCCCCGTTACAAAACGTAATTGCGTTAGCGAGTCCGCGTACTCTTACAGAGAAGCAAGCTACGCTTTTAGCGTCTCGTAAGAGAGCGTCATTGCGAATTGCGAATTGTTTTAATCTTCTCGCTAAAACTGCGTTTTTATTGAGAATGAACAACGAACAAATCAGGGTTATAAAAACCTGAGTCAATACTCTCACAAATGTTAAGAAAGATCCGGGTAATGGATAGGTGCTAGGGATACTTTGATGTGTAAAGCTTGGTTGAATGGTGTCTTACATGTTTTATCAACCTAGATCTAAAGTTCTTGACGTGTCGGACGGATGATGATTTCATTCACATCAACATCACTGGGCTGCTCAATGGTGTATGCGATCGCCCGGGCAATGGCATCTGCATCAATGGCGATCGCATAAAGTTGATTAATTCCTGCTGCTGTGTCTTTATCGGTAATCGTGGTAGTCAGCTCAGTAGCTACGGCTCCTGGTGAGATATTAGTCGAACGGATTTCACCGTTTGACTCTAGTCGCAGCCCTTCAGAGATCGCTCGGACTGCGTACTTGGTAGCACAGTAGACCGCAGACCCCGGAAACACCTTATGTCCAGCCACGGATGATAGATTAATGACGTGACCAGACTTTTGCTGACGCATAATCGGCAACACGGCAGCAATTCCATAGAGAACGCCCTTGATGTTGACATCGATCATCTGATCCCATTCCTCCACCTTTACTTGGTCGAGGGGAGAGAGCGGCATCAAACCGGCATTATTGATTAGCACATCGATCCGGCTGTATGTACTCAAAGTTGCCTTCGCCAAGGCTTCCACCTGTGCGCGATCTGCCACATCTGTTACTCGGTAGGTTGCAGTTCCTCCTGATTGGGCGATCGCTGCAACCAAATCTTTGAGCCGATCTTCGCGGCGGGCGGCCAGCATCAGTTTGGCTCCACTAGCGGCAAGTCGCTTTGCAGTCGCCTCACCTAATCCACTGCTGGCTCCGGTGATGATTACCACTTTGTTTTGAATAAGAGACATATTAATTAATGTAGGTTAGTGTAGGTCATGAAATATTAGGTGATGTTTAAGCTGAACTCAGCATTATTCAACCATATAGCAATCCTAGATCATTCGTGAAAATCTCTCTTTATTCTCTCTGCGTTCTCTGCGTTCTCTGCGCCTCTGCGGTAGCCTGCGGCCGCTTTGCGTCTACGTTATAAAAAATTATTTTTCACAAATCTGAATTCCTTTTTTCCGGTCTGATTATTTAAAAGCGATCGCATGGTGACGGATATGATCTTCAATAAAACTGGCGATGAAATAATAACTGTGGTCATAGCCTTCTTGATAACGCAAGTTTAGCGGCTGCTTAACATCTGCACAAGCTTGCTCAAACACCTCTGGTAGTAATTGTTCACCTAAAAATTTATCAGCAGTCCCTTGGTCAATGAGAATCGAACTGTGATATCCTAATTTTTTGACTAATTCACTAGCATCATAAGCACGCCAACTTTCTTGATTGTTGCCAAGATAACCACCCAAAGCTTTTTGACCCCAAGGACAACGCATAGGTGCAGTGATAGGTGCAAAAGCTGATACTGATTTGTAAAGTTCTGGGTTTCTCATTGCACAGACAAGTGCCCCATGTCCCCCCATCGAATGACCGAAAATACCTTGTTTTTCAGGTTGCGTAGGAAAATTTGCGGTAATTAAAGCAGGTAATTCCTGGACGACATAACTATACATTTGGTAGTTTTTACGCCACGGTTCTTCTGTAGCATCAACATAAAAGCCCGCACTTGTGCCAAAGTCCCAGTCATCATCCTCACCTGCAATCCCAGTATTACGCGGACTCGTATCTGGTGCAACCAATATCAAACCATACTCAGCTGCAAAGCGCTGCACTCCCGCCTTAACCATAAAATTCTCTTCTGTGCAACTTAACCCAGAGAGGAAATAGAGAATCGGTACAGGTTTTTGAGTTGCTTGTGGTGGTTGATAAACAGCAAAGCGCATTTCACCGTTACAGGTTGAGGAGTGATGACTGTAAAAACCGAGTTTGCCACCAAAGCTTTTATATTCGGAAATGAGGTTGAGGTTAGACATTAGTTATATTTTCAATACTTGAGCGATCGCTAGAGAAAGATTATTTTACCGTGAACTACCTGGTAATTAACACGCTTGCGTAGGCGTAGCCCGTCGTAGACATCGCTTTGAGAGTGGATCTAGGTTTTCCTCTTCAGCAATAGCGATGAAATTAGCAAAAGCGATCGCACGGTAATTGTTGCAAAAACTCATCGCCACAACTTAACTCTCTGAATCAATCCTGCGACTAGGTAACTTAGTCCCGCACCTTTTACAAAACCCAGCATCTACATCATGGAAAGCCAAACCACAACCTGAACAAGCTGTTTCTATCTGATTAGCAGTTTTCACAACTCGCTTAATTAAATCTCCCACTTGCCAAGGAATCAGTGCAATTCCTGTAAAAATCATCAGGACTGTTAGCAAGCGCCCTAATTCCGAAATTGGAATAACATCGCCAAATCCTACAGTTGTCATTGTGACAACAGAGAAATAAAAGGCATCCAAAAACGTACCATAATTTTGAGGATTAACCGGATGCTCGACTTGATAAATTAAGCCAGAATAAATAAAAACAATTGCAAATAATGTAAATAAGATTCGCGCAAAAATCATTCCATCTTCGGTGCTGATAGTGGCGAATAGAAATTTCCTATCGATAAATCTGATTAATCGTAAAATCCGAAACCATCGCAGTAAACGGATAAAGCTAATATCTACTATTCCGAGAAAGAAAGGCAAAATCGCCATTAAGTCAATAATCGAATAAAAGCTAAAAATATACTTAATTTTGTTTTCCGCACTCCACAGACGGAGTGAATATTCCACCGCGAAGATGATGACGATCGCACTATCGACTAAATGCAATTGAAACCGCACATAATCAGGAATATTATAAGTTTCTGCCACAAAAATTCCTGATGATACTAGCACCATAGCGGCAAGCGTTAAATTAATCGCTTTACCTAATGGTGTTTCCAGGTCTTTTAAGTAGAATTCTGTTTCTTGTCTGCTCAGTAACATATTCCACCATTAACTAATCTTAATTCCCATTTATAGCATTAGAAATACGATATTATTAATGATTATCCTTATGTTAATCTCAGCTTATATGAACCCAGAATATTTTATGCGTTTAGCATTGGCAGAAGCAAAAGAAGGAGATGCGCCTTATGGTGCTGTGATTGTTAAAGATAACGAAGTCGTTGCTGTAGCTCATAACACTGTTAACAGAGACAACGATCCATCAGCCCATGCGGAAATTAACGCCATTCGTAGTTTAACAGCTAAACTTAAAAACCCTTCTTTAGAAGGTTATAGCATATATACAACTGGTGAACCTTGTCCGATGTGTGCAACTGCTTGTGTTTGGAGTGGTGTATCAGAAATTGTATATGGTGCTTCAATTCAAGATTTGATTACTCTAAATCAATCACAAATTAATATATCTTGCGAAGAGGTAATCGCTAAGTCATTTAGAAACATCAAAGTCACTAAAGGCATTTTAAAAAATGAATGCTTGGATTTATTTAAATAAGCGTGATGAATTACGAATTATTTAACTTGGTTCATTCAAATAGGATAAATATGTATTTGCCCAAATCGCAGCTTGAGTGCGATCGCGCAAATTTAATCTGTTCAAAATATTAGTAACATGATTTTTTACAGTCCCCTCAGAAATGTAGAGTTCCTGAGCAATTTCTCGGTTACTAGCGCCTGTAGCTATTAACCGCAATACCTCTTTCTCTCTAGGAGTGAGTTCAGCTAAAGTAGAGGGTACAGGCGGTGATTGGGTTGGTGTACCATTAGAAAACTGGGTTAACAGCTTTTTAACTATACCTGGGCCTAATTGAGTATATCCTTTATAAACGGCACGAATAGCAACAGCTAATTCTTCTGATGGTGTATCTTTCAATAAATAACCCATTGCCCCATTTTGCAACGCTGCTGATACATATTCATCATCATCAAAAGTCGTCAGTACTAAAATTTTAGTTTTGGCAAAGCGTTTTTGAATTTCTCGCGTCGCTGCAACTCCATCCATAATGGGCATTCTGATATCCAGCAATACTACATCTGGCTGAAATTGAGCAACTAAATTAATCGCCTGTTCACCGTTTTCTGCTTCTCCCACTATCTCTAAATCTGGTTCTAATTCTAATAACGCTCTTAATCCTTGACGGATTAAACCTTGATCATCTACTAGCAGCACTTTAATCATTATGTCAACCTCGTTAAGGGAATATTAACTGTAATTTTGCAACCAGAACCAGGAGCGCTATTAATATTAAACTCACCTCCAAGTGCTAAAGTGCGATCGCGCATACTATGAAGTCCAAAACCTGTAGTATTTTGCCCTAAATCAAAACCTCTACCATTATCTTGAATTATCAATCGCAAATTGCCTTTATTCGTAGCCAGTTCTAGTTTAACCTCTGTGGCATAAGCATATTTAGATATATTTGTCAAAGATTCTTGAGTAATTCGGTAAATAGCGGTGTTTATTTCAGGTGGTAGAGGATATTGCAGGTTGATTTGATAGATTGGTAAAATCCCATTTGAGCGATAAAAGTTTTCTGAAAGACTTGCGATCGCCCGTTCTAAAGATTGTTCTTGTAAGGGATTTAAACGCATAGTAGAAACAGATTCGCGGACATCTTTTAGCGCTTTTGAACCTAATTCCTTTGCTGTTGCTAGAAATGTTTCAGCCTTACCTGGGTTAGCTTGCCATAGTTTTAAAGCGGTTTCTAATTGTAGATTTAAAGCAGTTAGAGAATGTCCTAAAGAATCATGAATTTCACGAGCAATGCGGTTGCGTTCTTCTAAGGTAGCTTGATTTTCAATTTGCATAGCATATTGGCGCAGTTTTTCATTAGCGATCGCTAGCTTTTCTCTACTTTGCCGTTCAGACAATACTGCATTCATCATCAACAACACAAAAACCAAACTTAAGCCAAATACCAGCGACGAATTCAAAATTAAAAATCGATATCGCTCTTGTGCTTGTGGTGATGCTTGAAAATTGAATAACTGATATTTTAGTTGTGTAGTAACTAAAAATAAGCAAAATGATAAACCTGTAACGAATAAACGCCCATTTAACTGAAAAATCAAACAACTACGAGTCACTAAAATTATGTAGAGAAACGGGAATAGCCGAGCAAATCTCTCTCCAAAAAGTCCAATTATTAAAATCAATAAAATTTCAATGCCTGTGTATATTACCTTATTTGTCTGTTTCTGGTTATTTCTGGGTAATTTTAAGCCCATCGCTGCAAAAATAATCAGACTATAAATTGATAGTTCTGGTAATATGCTACAAACTGATAAGTCTGGAAATGCACCACAAATGGATAGTTCTGGAGGCTTAGGACGAAAACGCCTTAATGGAGGTGGTATAACGGCTGTCAATGCGGTGATCGCCAGTAATGTCCACTCTAAATAAAGTAGAGACGGAAAAGGATGTTTCTTAATTTTAATTGAACGATTCATTAGCCACATTGCTCCAGTTATAAATGAGTTAGGAGTTAGGAATTAGGAGTTAAAAGTTAAGAGTTAAAAGTTATGATTTTCGGTTATTTTAGCGATAGCCTCCGCCATTTCAAATTTTCGCTTATTGAAGAATTAAGAGTGAATGTAGAGTACAAGAACATTATGTAATAAGCTAAACAAGGATTGATAAATTAATCATAATCAAAAATTTTATTATTCCTAGCTACTAACTCTTTATTGTCAATCATGTTTGTCTAAATTTAATCATGACTAAAGTCATGGGTAAAACCATGACTTTCTCCTCATGTGATTAGTAAAGAGAAGTTCTTATGATAGTGGCATCCAACCAGGAAAAACCCACCACACAAGTAATGAAACTCAAAGCATTATCACTACTCGCTGGAGCGTTCACGAAGTGTGCGCCTTGCGCTCTCGCTCTAACTTTAACTGCTACCTCCTTTGCTGTTAACGCCCAAACAGCCTCTCCTTCACCCGTGTTACTTGCACAAACTCCACAGAAAAAAAAGGGCCCTTGGAAAGAATTGGGTCTAACAGATGCCCAAAAAACCCAAATGCAGGCAATTAAGCGCGATAGCCGCACCAAAATGGAGGCAGTTTTCACCCCAGAACAAAAGGCCAAGTTAGAGGCGGCGAAACAAACACGTCAGGCTGAGTGGCAAGCGCGTAAGACTCAGGGGCAAGCTGGTCAAGGTCAACGGCAACCAGGTGAACGCCGAGGAAAGGGTGGTTATGCTGACTTAAATCTGACTGAAGCACAGAAAACCCAAATCCGACAAATCCGGGAGTCTGAAAAACAACAGATTCAAGCAGTCTTAACCCCCGAACAGCGCCAAGAATTAGAGCAATTCCGTCAAAATGCTCCTTCGCGCCGTCAACAAGGCAATCCCCAATAATAATTTTTCAAAAAATAGCTAACTTGACTTATGTCTAAGCATTGTTTTCCATAATCAAAAATTAATAGACTTCTTGCAGAAGATGCGGAAAGGGGTTGAAATTTTTCCCCTTTCCCTTTCCCTATTTATCGAAACAGAATTCAGGAGTTAGCCCCTCCGGGGATGTCAAAAGTCAAAATGGGCTAAACCTTAGCTATCCGCTAACAGAATGAATTTTGTGCGACTGGCGGATAGCGCAGCGTCTCGCACCAGAGCGTCAAGATTGCTGACTCCTAAATTCTGACTTTTGAATTCTTCTTCAATCCCATGCCCAATTTAGTAGACTTTCAAGCTAGTTATGAGTTATGAGTTAATTCAAGACTCCTAGCTTGATTAAAATGTCTAAAGAATTCGCAATTGGTAGTAAAGTCCGGGTTGTGGCACTACCGCCCTACGTCAAAACTGCTGAACCCATGCCCATGCTACGCCCGCCCGATGTAATTCACATTGGCGAAGAAGGTATAATCATTGACCGCAGACCTGGTGGATATTGGGGTATTCGCTTTACTAGAGGAGCCTTTCTCTTAGATAGCCAATACATCGAAAGCACAGATACCCCACCCGAATCTCATTTAGAGTGAGATTAGCAGCAACCAAGAATTGTAAACTTGTGTAAAGTTGTAATTCTGGTTTGCACCATGATTTCCCGCCGCACTTTTTTAAGCATATTATTTGCCAGCTGTATTTCTCTCATCAGCTGGCTGAATTTTACCCCTGCTGCTGACGCCCTTGGTGGTAAACTTCCTGCAATTAATCAACCCGCGCCAGAGTTTACTTTGCCAACCAATACAGGTAATGGCAAAATTTCCCTCTTTGACTTGCGCGGTAAGTGGCTAGTTCTCTACTTTTATCCTAAAGACTTCACCTCTGGTTGTACTATAGAGGCTCGCCGTTTTCAGCAAGATTTACCCCAATACCTCGAAAAAAATGCCCAGATTATTGGCGTAAGTGCTGATGATATTGATTCTCACGCCGAATTTTGTGATTCAGAGGGGCTAAAATTCCCACTGTTGGCTGATACTGATGGTTCAGTGAGTAAAGCTTACGGTTCGTGGCTCGGCTTCTTATCTATGCGCCACAGTTTTATCATCGATCCTCAGGGCGTGTTGCGCGAGACTTTTGTCAAAGTCAACCCAAACATTCATAGTTCAGAAATACTAGCACGATTAGAAAAATTACAGTCCACAGCCTCTTAGATGATTATAGGACTTACGCAAAAACTGCCAACTTCGCTTAATTTATCAAACCGCCAACGCGCAGCGTCTCGCAGAGAAGAATCGTAGAGTGTGCGTAAGTCCTAGATTAGCCTAAGTTAGAGATTTCCTCCTTAGACATCTCCAGAAATTAATTATTCGTTGCCTGAAACCCTTGTAGAGACGTAGCAGTGCTACGTCTCTACATTCTTTTTCGGAGATGTCTCTTAGCTTACTTATGAAATTCGGTGACAGCGTTATCCCTCACATCTGACTCCACATACTGGTTTTCCATGTCGGTGTAGCAGGAAAGCAGCACTAATCGCGCCAATGCCCATCAGCGCTAATGCATTTTCCGGTTCCGGTACTGACGCAGGTATTTGGAAGGAGCCTCTAACTAAAGCCTGACCTATCAAAGGAGCAGTTGGGTCTGGACTAATGGTGTAATTATCGGTAAGGGTTAGTGTGCCGACAGCACCGCTAAATCTACCTGTACCACCAGTAATAGTCAGAATACCAGAAGCTGATGCTGTCAGATTTTCGAGGTTACTTGTAACAGTAGCGGTACTGGTTCCAATCAAACTATCATTACTGTCGTTGCTAAAAAACCTATCAATGAGCAGTGGTAAACCTTCTAAACCAAATGCTGCTGCGTCTGGACCGGCTGTAGACACGCCAGTACTAGGATCGAGCTGAGAATAGTTCATGCTTGATAGTTGAGTCAAGCCGTAGGGAGCATCAAGACTATTACCAACCACCGTTACCGCCGAGATGTTCGGTGCAATCTCACTCAAGCTAACTTCTAGATTGTAGACAGCTTCCAATTCATAATTCGTTTGAGCAATCGCTTTTGTAGCATCTAACGCTAAACTTGCTAATGAAAGAACTACCGGAACAAGCCATACACTGTTT
>Ga0105048_10006483_pt1 | contig 18867 bp, 14 predicted proteins | sample MAT05_FD_78382 | JGI IMG/M metagenome (GOLD analysis project Ga0105048, IMG submission 78382) | Freshwater microbial communities from Lake Fryxell liftoff mats and glacier meltwater in Antarctica - MAT-05 | ecosystem: Environmental > Aquatic > Freshwater > Ice > Liftoff microbial mat | place... | reverse complement strand
GGCCTGTGCGGTAAAGGTGATCGGGCCCCCGTTGCCGTCGTTGATCGTGACGAGCAGAACGCCCTTGCTGTCACGCTCCATCGCAAGGTTACGGGTGGCGGTGAAATAGGCGGGATTATCGGCGAAAGCGGCACTGCCCTCGACAAAGCGGGGCAAGTCAGGGACGAACTGGTAGGGGAAGAAGGATCAGCGCTCAGACATACGCCGGATAATCGGTGCAGCCGTCCGCGCCGCCGCCATAAAGCCGGGCAGCGTTCAGCGGGTTCATCGGCAAACCATCCCGCAACCGCCGGGGCAGATCGGGGTTGGCGATGAACTTGCGGCCAAGGGACACGGCATCCGGCCGCCCCTCGGCCAGCCCGTCCAGCATCCGGTCCGCGTCATAGCCCGAATTCGCGATGTAGGGTCCGCCAAAGGCGCGGCGGACGATCATCGGATCAACCGAGCGGTCCATCGGGTCGCCGCGCGGGTCCTTCGGCTCGACAACGTGGATATACGCCAGCTTGCGGCGGCCGAGTTCGGTTGCGACATGACCGAAGATCACGGCGGGGTTGCTGTCGCTCATGCCGTTGATGGTCAGGGACGGGGACAGACGGATGCCCACCCGGTCGGCGCCCCAGACGCGGAATGAATCTCCACCCCGTCGAACCCGGCTGCCCTGGCATTGCGGGCGGCCTGCGCGTAATCGGCGATGATCCCCGGGATCTCTGCCGTCCCCAGCGCGCGCGGTACGACAAAATCCTGCGGGCCGTCATAAGTATGGGCATGGCCTTCGAAGCCGATGGCGGAAGGGGCCACCGGCAGCGCGCCACCGGGTTTCAAGGACGGGTGCGACACGCGGCCCACAGGCCAAAGTTGCAGCACCATCCGCCCGCCCGCGGCGTGAACGGCCTGCGTCACACCGCGCCAGCCGTCGATCTGCGCCTTGGAATGGATGCCCGGCGCGCCTGCATAACCCTTGCCCTGAGGCGAGATCTGCGTGGCCTCGGACACGATCGACCCTGTTGTTGCCCGCTGCGTGTAATATCCGGCCTGCAAAGCGTGCACCGCATCTTCTGAATTCGCGCGGGTCCGGGTCGGTGGCGCCATCACGATGCGGTTCGGCGCGTCAATTGCGCCGAAGCGGATGGGTTGGAACAGCGCGGAGGTGTCGCGGGTCATCGGAATCTCGTGTGACGGAAAACGCCGCCGGGAGGGGGAACCCGGCGGCAACGTTCGCACGGGTCAGGCGGCGGCCAATGCCGGGGCCAGTGCGGGGGCTGCGGGGAAATCGGCCGGTACTTTGGCGGCAGCGTGCAGCAGGTTCGTCACTGTCTTGTCACCGATCGTCACGATCGCATCGACCAGATTCTCGGGCGTCCAGCCAGCGGCGAAGAAGGCTTCGACCAGCTTCTGATCGCCATGGCCCCGGTTCGCCGTGATGTCCTTGGTCATTTTCGCCAGCGCATCAAGCTTGGGATCGAAAGACCCGCGGCCATGGCGGATTTCCATGATCTGCTCGGCCTCGAAGCCGACCATGCCACCGATCACGGTATGGGCGGCCAGGCAGTAAGCGCAGAAGTTCACCTGGCTCACTACCAGGTTCACGACTTCGCGTGCCTTGCCGGTAATCGAGGATTTGGCCGACTGCAGCGCCAGATAGGTGCCTAGCGCGTTTTCGGAATGGGCGAGCGTTGCGTAAAGGTTCGGCACGATGCCGAGCTGGCCTTTCAACGCGTCAAACATCGCCTGGTTGGCGGGGCTGACACTGTCGCGGGTGGGAATGGTCATCGTCCTGGTCTGTCTCCTCATCGGGGGTCGGGTTTCAGCAAGGAAAGATTAGACCCTCTCGAAGTCTTCGATAATCATGCCAAGGGGTGTATGGTTTATACGCAGGTCGCACGAATGCACGCAGGTCTTCTGGAACATATCCGCACCTTCGTCCGCGCAGCGGAAACCGGCAGCTTCACCGCCGTGGCGGTGGAACAGCAGCAAAGCCAGCCGACCATCAGCCGCCAGATCTCGGCGCTGGAAAAGCATCTGGGCGTCCGGCTTTTGCAGCGCACCACCCGCGCGCTGACGCTGACTGATGAAGGGCGCACCTATTATGACCATGCCCGCGCGATCCTGGAGGCGGTGGAGGGGGCCTCGATCGCCGTGCGGCCCGGCAACGCGGCGGTGACCGGGCAGTTGCGGATTGCGGCGCCGTTGGCTTTCGCGCGCCTGCATATCATGCCGCGGATGAAGCGCTTTCTGGCAATGCATCCGACCCTGACCACCGATTGGGTGCTGGGGGACCGCCCGGTCGATCTGGTCGAAGAAGGGGTCGATCTGGCCATCCGCATCGGGCGTATTGCCGATCAGTCGCTGATCGCCCGCCGCATCGGTGAAATGCGTCGGATCACCGTCGCCACCCCGGACTACTGGCTGCGCAATGGCAGGCCTACCCATCCTGAAGAACTGAAAGCGCACGACTGCATCGTTTACACAGGCCTTGCCACGGTCGATGAGTGGCATTTTCGGTCGATGAACGGGTCGCCACAGGTCGTCAAGGTCAAGGGACGTGTCAGGGTCAGTGCCTCCGAAGGTATGCGCACGGCTGTGCTGGAGGGGCTGGGGGTGGCGGTTGTTCCCACATGGCTTTTCACCGACGAGATCGAGCGGGGCATCCTTCAGCGCGTCCTGACTGATTACGAGCCGGACCCGCTGCCGATTCAGGCTGTCACTCCGTCCCGCCGTCTCGTGCCGCCCCGCGTCCGGGCCTTTTCGGATTTCCTGGCCGACGAGTTCATGAAGGATCCCGGACTGTCAGGGCAGGGGCCGAAGACTTAGCGGTGTTACCGCTTTCCCCGATCAGGTCAGGCCCTTTCGGCATCAGGGGCCGGGCTGCGGATTTGCTATGGACGCCAGCTTCGGGTGTGATCCTTTCTCTAAGGGCCTGATGGAACCGGTCAGGGATTCGGCGAAATCGGTTGCCGTTGCGACGTGCGGGCGGTGCATGCCTCGCGCGGGGATAAACCGTGTTTCCAGCCAGCCCTGATGTCCAGATCGCGGGCGCCATCGCCTCGGGGCGGCGTGTGGCGCTGGTCGGGTATCGGACGGTATTGAAGTCGGCGGGGCTGCTTTACTCCGCAGTTCAGGTCTGGGTGGCGCGCCACGTGATCGAAGTGCGGGCCCATCTGACCCAGTGGTTCCCGATGCAAAATCGTTGGGGGCATTGCAGTCGGGTTACTGCTGGTTGGCCTGTCGGGCGCGGCGGTTGTCACCCGCGCGGTTCGGGTCTGGCGGCGCGGTCAACAACGCAGTGCGGCAGTTGAGCGGCGTCTTTGGCACGGCTTTGGCGGCGGTGCTGGTGGGCCAGACCGGCACCGGGATCGAGGCGTCCCGTGCAGCGTTCCTGTGCCTTGGCGCCACCGGCCGCATCACGGCGCCGGTTTGCTTGTCTCTGCCCCGCATCACTGGCAGGGCCGCGCCGCAAGCGCCAGGGTAAGCCAATGCCCGATGTCTCGATCACCGGCCTGCGGCTGAAATCCGTGCTGCAGGGCCCGGTTTTCTGGTGGCACGCGATCTGGTCGATGGGTCAGGCGCGCGCAGCGCCCGGCAATATCAGCGCCGGGGCGCGCACCATCAACGGCACCCATCACACCTTGACCGTCTGGGACAGCGAGGCCGCGATGCGCAGCTACCCGACGACTGCCCGCATCTTGCCGCGATGCGTGCCTTGCACGGCATGGCGACCGGCAAGACGCTGGGGTATCACACAGCGACACCGCCCGGCTGCGAGGATGTTCACCAGATCTGGCCGGACCGGGGACGGACCGTCTGACCCTGACCCGCCCTGACCCGCTCGCCGGAACGCAGGCTGTGCGGCGTCAACCGTGGGGACCATGCCCCAGACCGGCAGATTGCACAGGACCACATGGCACGGCACCGCCGGGGGGGGGCACCGCTCCAAAGGGACGGAACTGCCCGATTGCCCCCCTGATCGCGTCAAACCGCAGGCTGAAGCAACCCGCGCCGCACCTGATCCTCCTCGATGGATTCGAACAGCGCCTTGAAGTTGCCTTCGCCGAACCCGTCATCCCCCTTGCGCTGGATGAATTCAAAGAAAATAGGCCCGATCACCGTCTTCGAGAAAATCTGCAGCAGGATGCGGGTTTCCCCACCCCCGACCACCCCTTCGCCGTCGATCAGGATGCCATGCGCCTTCAGCCGGTCAATCGGTTCCTGATGCCCGAAAACGCGGTCATGGGACATCTCGTAATACGTTGCGGGCGGGCCGGGCATGAAGCGCACGCCGCGCCGCGCCAGTTCATCTGCCCCGGCGTAAATGTCATTGGTGGCAATGGCGATATGCTGGATCCCTTCGCCTTTGTAGCGGCGCAGGTACTCTTCGATCTGGCTCTTGTCGTCCGAGCTTTCGTTGATCGGGATGCGGATCTTGCCGCAAGGTGAGGTCAGGGCGCGGCTGGTCAGGCCGGTGTGCTTGCCTTGTATGTCGAAGAACCGGATTTCGCGGAAATTGAACGTGTCTGCGTAAAACCGGTACCAGGTCTCCATGTTGCCGCGGATCACGTTGTGCGTCAGATGGTCAAGGTAGAAGAAGCCGATCCCCTCGGGGCGCGGGTCGGGGGCGCCGGTCCAGTCGTATCCGGCAGCATAGCAGCTGCCCTTGTCACCATAGGTGTCGACAAGATAGAGCAGCGATCCGCCGATGCCGACCAGGGCTGGCACATCAAGCGACTTGTCGGACCCGGTGTATTCGGTGGCGCCAAGGGACACCGCGCGGCGCAAGGCGTGTCCCGCATCCACGACGCGCCAAGCCATCGCCGGTGCGCAGGGCCCATGGGCCTCGACGAACCGGGCGGCGTGGCTGTCAGGCTCGGCGTTCAGCACATAGGTGATGTCGCCCTGACGATAAAGGGTGATGGCCTTGCCGCGATGCCGCGCCACCGGAACGAACCCCATCTGACGGAACAAGACGTCCAGCACGGCCGGATCGGGGTGGGCGAACTCGACGAACTCGAATCCATCGGTGCCTGCGGGATTGGCCTCGGAAATCTCGGACTTGGGGGCGTCGTGCGGAAAGGGGCCCATGATCGCTCACTCCTGTGCTGGCTTTCCCGCATTCTGCCACAGGGCGCGTGCAAGGTGTTTGTGATTGCCGTGGCCAATCGGCGACGATACGGTTGTTTCGTGCGTGAATTGGCACAAGGATGCACGGAATGGAGATGGATCGCTTTGATCGCGCAATCCTTAAGGCCATTCAGGCCGATGCCTCGCTGACCAACGCGGCGCTGGGCGAGATCGTGAACCTTTCGGCCTCGCAAACTTCGCGCCGGCGGACAGCGCTGGAGGATGCCGGTGTGATCGCAGGATACGTGGCCCGTCTTGACCCGGTGAAGCTGGATTTCGGGTTGCGGGCGATCATCCGGGTGAACCTGCGGGGACATTCAGCCCGCGAGGATGACAGCTTTGTCGACTTTGTGCGGCGGCAGGCGGCCGTCATCACCGCGCACTCGGTCTCTGGCGACGCGGACTATGTGCTGGAGGTGCTGGTCCGCGATCTGGCGGCGTTTGCAGATTTCATCCACCATCACCTTCTGCCGCAGCCGCAAGTCGCGCAGGTTCGGTCCGAGATCGTGCTGAAAACGATCAAGGAGACGCAGGGGTTGCCGCTGGACCAAGCCGATCAGACCCGGAACGATGGCCAGGCGACCGGCCGCTGAAGCGCGTCAGTCATCGCAAAGAACCGTCCCGCCGAACCCCCTCAAGCGCTGTGAGGCCCACCGCAAAATCACCAGCCAAAGCGCCGAGTTGCCTTTCAAGGTCAGCCTCGAACGACAGTGCAATCGGGACCAGACGCGCCATCAGGCCTTGCCCTGCAGGGCTGAGCGACAAAGCGACGAGCCGCCGGTCGGTGTCATTCATGACCTTGGTGATCAGACCCGCCGCCTCCAGCCTGCTGGCAGCGCGGCTGACCTTCGACTTTTCCACGTCCACCCGCAGGTGAATATCGCGCACGCTGACTGCGGTTTCTTGCGACAGATGGGCCAGCACGCGCCATTCCGTGATCGAAATGCCGAAGTCGTCGCGATAACGGGCAGCAAAGGCGCGGCTGATCCGGCCGCTGACCGACGCCAGCCGGTAGGGCAGAAAAGCAGACAGGTCAAACGCGGGTGTCGGTTTCTCGGGCATGCTGGCAGTGAAGATCATATTCGTTGCATTTGCAACGAATATCCGGCAAAAAGGCTGGCAGTGGCGCTGCAATGCCGACGAGGGGGTGATCGATGAACAGGCAGGACGCGGATCAGGCCATCCTTCGCAGGGCGCTGGCCGGTGCGGCCTACATGCCCGGCTTTGGCAATGACTTTGAAACCGAGGCATTGCCGGGGGCACTGCCGCAAGGCCAGAACAGCCCGCAGAAATGTGCCTATGGTTTGTACGCCGAGCAACTCTCTGGCACCGCATTTACCGCCCCGCGCGGGCAGAACGAACGCACCTGGTGCTATCGCATCCGGCCCTCTGTCAAGCATACCGGGCGCTTCAGCAGGATAGACCTGCCCTATTGGCGGACCGCGCCAGAGGTGAACCACGACATCATCAGCCTCGGCCAATACCGCTGGGACCCGATCAGCGTGCCGGACGCAGACCTGACCTGGCTGACCGGGATGCGCACCATGACGACCGCAGGGGACGTGAACACGCAGGTCGGAATGGCGAGCCACGTCTACCTCGTGACCCGGTCGATGGAGGACGAATACTTCTATTCCGCCGACAGCGAGTTGCTGGTTGTGCCGCAAGCCGGGCGGCTGCGCTTTTGCACCGAGCTTGGCGCGATCGACCTTGAGCCGAAAGAGATCGCCATCCTGCCGCGCGGACTGGTCTACCGCGTCGAAGTGCTGGACGGCCCGGCCCGCGGCTTTATCTGCGAAAACTATGGCCAGAAATTCGATCTGCCCTCACGCGGCCCGATCGGGGCCAACTGCATGGCGAACCCGCGCGACTTCAAGTGCCCGGTCGCGTCGTTTGAAGACCGCGACATCCGCAGCCGCGTGGTGATCAAGTGGTGCGGGCAATTCCATGAGACGTGGATCGACCATTCGCCGCTGGACGTGGTCGCCTGGCACGGCAACTATTGCGCCTGCAAGTACGACCTGCGGACCTATTCGCCGGTCGGAGCCATCCTGTTTGACCATCCCGATCCGTCGATCTTTACCGTGCTGACGGCGCCTTCGGGGCAAGAGGGCACTGCGAACATCGACTTCGTGCTGTTCCGCGAACGCTGGATGGTGGCTGAGCATTCGTTCCGCCCGCCCTGGTATCACAAGAACCTGATGTCTGAGCTGATGGGCAACATCTACGGCGTCTACGATGCCAAGCCCAAGGGATTTGTCCCGGGCGGAATGTCGTTGCACAACTGCATGTTACCGCATGGACCTGACCGCAATGCCTTCGAGGGGGCGTCGAACGCGAATCTGCGACCGGAAAAGCTGGATGAGACGATGAGCTTCATGTTCGAGACGCGTTTCCCCCAACACCTGACCGCCTTTGCTGCGCGTGAGGCGCCGTTACAGGATGATTACATCGACTGTTGGGACAGTCTGGAAAAGAAGTTCGATGGCACGCCGGGGATCAAATGACGATCGACCGTTCCTGGGTCGGCAGCGCCAATCACCCCGCCACCGACTTTCCCCTGATGAACCTGCCCTGCGGGGTGTTCTCGGTGGAGGGGGCGCCGCCAGGTTGTGGCGTGGCCATCGGAGATTTCGTGCTGGACGCGACCGGGCTTGAGGCGGCGGGTTTGTTGCGGCCGGGCGATGCCCCGGTGCTGGATCAGGCGTGCTGGAACGGGCTGATGGCGCAGGGGCCGAAGGCGTGGGCAACCTTTCGTGAGCGGCTGACAGAGCTTTTGTCAGAGGGGGCCGCCGAACGCCACGGCGTGGAACCGCATCTTGTGCCTTTTGCGGATGTGCGGCTGCATCTGCCGTTTCGCGTCTCGGAATACACCGACTTCTACGCCTCGATCCACCACGCCCGGAATGTCGGCACGATGCTGCGCGGCGCCACGAATGCCCTGCCTCCGAACTGGCTTTCAATGCCCATCGGCTACAACGGCCGCGCCTCGTCGGTTGTCGTGTCGGGAACCCCGGTGCGCAGGCCCTGGGGGCAGGTCCTGGAAAAAGGGGCGGACGTGCCGATCTTTTCGCCCTCGCGCCGCTTTGACATGGAGGTGGAACTGGGGGCGGTAGTGGGGACAGCCTCGAGCGGGCCGGTTTCGGTTGCGCAGGCGGATGCGATGATCTTTGGCTATGTGCTGCTGAACGACTGGTCGGCACGGGATATCCAGGGGTGGGAGTATCAGCCCCTCGGGCCGTTTCAGTCCAAGGCGACCGCGACGACGATCAGCCCGTGGATCGTGACGAGCCAGGCTCTGAAGCCGTTCCGTGTGGCCTCGCCGCCACGAGAGCGGCCATTGCTGCCGTACCTGGCCGAACCGGGGCCCCTGCTGTTCGACATCTGGATTGAGTCTACACTTGCGCCCGATAAAGGCCCGGACACCACAATCAGCCGGACCAACACGCGTGAGCTTTACTATTCATCAGCACAGCAGCTGGCCCATCATGCCTCCTGCGGCTGCCCGATGAAAACTGGCGATCTGATAGGGTCCGGCACGATCTCGGGTGCGGTGCGGCAAAGCCGCGGCAGCCTCTTGGAGTTGACCTGGGGCGGGGAGGAACCGCTGCGGCTGACATCGGGCGAGGACCGGCGGTTTCTAGAGGATGGCGACAGGGTCACGCTGCGGGGTCATGCGCAGGGGCCGGGTTACCGGATCGGTTTCGGGGCGTGCGAGGGCACGATCCTGCCCGCGCTCGAAAGCCATCCGGCAAGCCCCACGGTGATCTGATCCCGAAAGCCGAAGTCCGCCATCAGGCGGCCTCGCAGCCCGGCTGACGAATGGTGCCGTCAGGCCGCGTGGAAACCGCACTGCAGCGGCAATCCCGGAGGGCATGGCCCGCTCTTCCAGCAGAATGCGGTGCAGCGGCGATTCCGGCACGGATGCGCCGCGCCGACCCCTCTCGGTCGCGACATCGCCCTGTGGTCGACGCTCCTGTCTGGCGGCGCAACGCTTGCGGCTAGAACTCGCGCCCGTAAGGGGCAGCCTCGGGCGAACGGGCCGGCGAACGGGCCGGGGCGGATAGCCTGCACAAAGGCCGCGAACGGCCGCGCCTTGCGCTGCAAACCATTCGCGATATTGTGATCACGGATGAGGCGAAAGGCTGGATCATGGATGGGCTGTTTGTCCTGTTGGGCCTTGCGGTCCTCGCAATCCCGGTGGCTGTCGTGGTTTTGCTTTTCGGGCAATCTTCGTTGCGCGCCCGGGTCAAGTCGCTGGAAGGCCGGCTGGCGGAGCTGGGACGGGCTGCGGGTGCTGCTGATCTGGCAGCCGCGCCGTCCGGATCGGCAGAAGCCGTCCTGACCGAAGCTGCGGTCGCAGCCCTTGCGCCGCAGGTCGAGCAGGTCGGTAGAGAGGCCAGTCCGGAGCGGTCACCCGCTGAGGCATTGCCTGATCAGCCCGCCTCTCCCTGGGTTGCGGCGGCCCGCGCCGCCGAGGGCGCGCCCGCCCCGTCGGACCAGGACCGCCCCATCGTGATGCGGGCGGATCGGCTGGCCGCGCTGACACGCTGGCTTTCGCAGAACTGGGTCTATGCGGTGTCGGGCCTGTCGCTCGCACTGGCAGGGGTTTTCCTCGTGCAATACTCGGTGCAGAACGGGCTCTTGCCGCCCTTGGCGCGGGTTGTTCTGGCACTGGCCTTTGGCGCAGCCCTGATCGGCGCCGGGGAATGGGTCCGCCGCCGCAGCGGCGACGGCGAGGACAGTGACACCGCCTATATCCCGTCGATCTTTTCCGGTGCGGGGATTGTGTCGATCTTTGCCGCAACAGTGGCCGCACGCCAGCTTTACGGGCTGATCGGCGGGGAGGTCGCGCTTGCGGGGCATGTGGCGACGGCAGCACTGGCGATCGTGCTGGGCTGGTTCAACGGGCCCTTGCTGGTGGCGCTCGGGCTTCTGGGGGCGGCAGTGGCGCCGTTCGCGATCGGCTCGACCGCAGCGCCGGGCACGCTGACCTACGGCTATTTCGGGCTGATTGCGGTGACGGGTCTTGGCGTGGACGCGGTGCGGCGGTGGGCTTGGGTCTCGGTGCTGGCACTGGTGCTTGGCTATGGTGGCGGGGCGCTGATGTGGCTCGGTAACGCAGGCGACGCAGGGGGCATTCTTGCGCTGGTGGGGCTGGCGCTGGTGGCCGTGGCGGTGCCTTTGCTGCGCCTCGTGCCTGCGCATGACGGCCCGACCATCGCCGAGGCCTTGCTGGGGAAAAGCGGTGGGCGTTGGCCGATCTTTCCGGTGCGGATTGCGGGGGGCGCGGTGCTCGCTTCCACCCTTGGTCTGCTGATGATGCCCGGTGACAGCGCCCTTGCGGGGTTGCTCGCCTTTGCCGGGCTCGCGGCCCTCGCGCTCGCGCTGCTGCTTTGGGCCGAGCGGGCGCCGGGGCTTTGGGATCTGGCCGCCCTGCCTGCCGTGGCACTACCACTGCGGATCTGGCTTGAGGCGGAGGAGTATCGCCCGCTCCTGGCCGAGTTTATGTCAAAGGCGCTGACCCTGCGCCCGCCGGAGACTGCCCCTTCCCATGCCGCGTCGATGGTGCTCGGGCTTGCAACCTTGGTGACGCTGGCGAGCGCTTGGCGGGCCCTGCAGGGCGGACGTTTCGGGGTGGCCTTCGGTCTGGGTGCCGTGCTGGTTGCGCCGGTTGCCGCAGCGGGACTGGAGCTGTTCTGGCTGCCCGCAGAGGTGCTGGGACCTTACCCCTGGGCGCTGCAGGTGATGGCACTGGCGGCGTTGATGGTGGGACTGGCCTTGCGCTTTGCGCAACGTGACGCGGCGGATCGCCGGCGCGCGGCCCATGCGACGCTGGCCGCGCTGTCGCTGGTGGCGCTGTCGGTCTTTGTGCTGACGACGCAGACCGCGCTGACCCTCGCGCTGGCGATACTCGTCGCAGCGGCGGCGGGTCTGGACCGGCGGTTCCGGCTGCCGGAAATGGGCTGGTTCATCCAGATCGCAGTGGCCGTGCTCTCTTGGCGGCTGCTTATGGAGCCCGGTCTGGGCTGGGCGCTGGAGGCGCCGCTTCTGCCGGTGCTCGCGGCCTTTGGCGGGGTTATTCTGGCGCAGGTGGTGGCGCTTTGGCTCATCCGGCCGCTGGGGCGGCTGATGACGGTAGGGGTGCTGGAGTCTGCGGCGCTGGCGCTTGCGGTGATCCTGGCGGACGTGCTTCTGGCGCGTTGGCTGGTGCCTGAGGACAGCACGGTGCAAAGCGGGCTCGAAACCTGGTGGGGGGTGTCGCTGCTGGCGATGCCTTGGCTGGCGCTGCTGCTGGTGCAGGGATATCGGCTGCGCTTTGGCGGCCCGCTCGCGCTTTTGCGGCGGGGGATCGCGGCGGGGTCGGGGCTGCTGGCCGGGCTGGGCTTCGGGATTGCGGCGCTGCCGCTCTCGCCGCTCTGGGCCTCGGATCCGGGGGCGTCGGGCGCGCTGGTGCGCGGGCCGCTGGTGCTCGACACCTTGGCACTGGCTTACGGTGCGCCGGGCTTGATCCTGCTGCTGGCTGCCCCGCGCATGGCCTTTGGCCGGTGGGTGCGGCTGGGAATGACAGGCTTTGGCGCGGCCCTGCTGATGCTTTATGCGGGGCTCGAGATCCGGCGGGTCTGGCAGGGGGACTGGCTCGGCCGACCGGGCGTGTCGCAGGCCGAGCTTTACACCTATACCGTGGCGCTGATGATCCTCGGGGCTGCGCTTTTGTATCAGGCGATCGCCCGCCGGTCGCCGGGCCTGCGACGGATCGGGATGGCGGTGATCGCGGTGACGATTGCCAAGGTGTTCCTGATCGACGCCTCGGGCCTGACCGGGCTTACGCGGGTGTTCAGCTTCCTCGGGCTTGGACTGTCGCTCGCGGGGCTCGCCTGGCTGAACCGTTGGGCCGGGCAGGCGGCGGGGCCGGACGAGAAGCCCTGAGCGGCCAAGGGCCTTGAGAAAGGCCCTTGGGTCCCCCTTTACCGCCCCGCGCGCCTTTTCTATAAGGCGCGCATGAGACGCATATCCGCGATCATCCGTCGAATTATCGGCCCGGCGTTCTGAGATCTCAGACGCCGGGGCTGGGGCCTTTGCCCCCGATTGATCCGACCCTGAACCAAAGGACCGCCCGATGTGCGCCGATACCCCCACCGAAACTGTGGCCGTTGACTACCGCGACACCGTCTTTCTGCCCGAAACCGCGTTTCCGATGCGCGCAGGCCTGCCGCAGCGCGAGCCCGAGTGGCTCGCCCGGTGGGCGCGGATCGGCGTCTATGACCGGCTGCGCGAGAAGGCCCGCGCCGGAGGGCGGGTGCCCTTCACGCTGCATGACGGCCCGCCCTATGCCAACGGTCATCTGCACATCGGCCACGCGCTGAACAAGGTGCTGAAGGACATGGTGGTGCGGTCCCAGCAGATGATGGGGCGGGATGCGCGCTATGTACCGGGTTGGGACTGCCACGGGCTGCCCATCGAGTGGAAGATCGAGGAGCAGTACCGCACGAAGGGGCTGAACAAGGACGACGTCGATGTTGTCGCCTTCCGCCAGGAATGCCGCCGCTTTGCCGAGGGCTGGATCGACGTGCAGCGTGAGGAATTCAAGCGGCTGGGGGTGACAGGCAACTGGGCCGACCCGTACCTGACGATGGATTACCACGCCGAGGCGGTGATCGCGGCGGAGTTCATGACGTTTTTGATGAATGGGAGTTTGTATCAGGGCAGCAAGCCGGTGATGTGGTCGCCGGTGGAAAAGACCGCGCTGGCCGAGGCGGAGGTGGAGTATCACGACATCACAAGCCATCAGGTTTGGGTGCGGTTCAAAGTAGAATCCTATGCCTCTGACCTCGTCCCGTCTGCAACGCTTCCCATTAATCTTCAAGGCGCGGCGGTCCTGATCTGGACGACCACACCTTGGACGATACCGCAAAACCGTGCGGTGGCTTTTAACTCGGACATCACTTACGGCCTTTATGAAGTTACCTCGCGCCCTGAACAAAACCTCGCCGTAAGCGGCGGGCTCTACATTGTGGGAGACAAGCTCGCAGCCAATGTTTTTTCTGCTGCGAAACTAGAGCCCGAAATGTATCGCAGACTGGTCGAAGTGCCCGCAGGCGATTTAAGGTCGATGTTGCTTGCCCACCCCTTCCGCGGCATTAAAGACGGCGACGGCCGATGGGACTACGATGTCCCCATGCTCCCCGGTGACCATGTCACCGATGACGCGGGCACCGGGTTCGTCCACATAGCCCCCTCGCACGGCGATGACGACTATCGGATGGGGGTCGAGCACAACCTGCCGATGACCGACAACGTCGAACCCGACGGCTCCTACCGCGCCGACCTCCACCCCTTCGGCGGGCTGCACATCATCATGGCCGACGGCAAGGAAGGCCCGGCCAACGTCAGCGTCATCAAGCAACTGGCCTACTCGGGTGCGCTGTTCGCCAAGGGCAAGCTCAAGCATTCCTACCCGCATTCGTGGCGCTCCAAAGCCCCGCTGATCTACCTCAACACGCCGCAGTGGTTCGTGGAAATCGACAAGCCGCTCGACGATGGCCTGTCCACCTATGGTCAGACGATCCGCACCCGCGCGCTGAATTCGATCGACCAGCTGGTGGAATGGACCCCCGCATCAGGCCGCAACCGCCTTTATTCGATGATCGAGGCGCGGCCCGACTGGGTGCTGTCACGCCAGCGCGCCTGGGGCGTACCGCTCACCTGTTTCGTGAAGAAGGGGGCCAAGCCCACCGACCCCGACTTCCTTTTGCGCAACGCGGAGGTCAACGCCCGCATCATCGCGGCGTTTGAGGCGGAAAGCGCCGATGTCTGGTTTGTGCACGGATTTAAGGATCGGATGCTGGAGGGCATCGTCAGTCCGTCCGATTACGTCAAGGTGGATGACGTGCTGGACGTGTGGTTCGACAGCGGATCGACCCATGCCTTCGTGCTGCGCGACCGGGCGGACGGGTCGGCGGACGGGCTTGCGGATCTTTATCTTGAGGGCACCGACCAGCACCGCGGCTGGTTTCACTCCTCGATGCTGCAGGCCTGCGGCACCAAGGGGCGCGCACCTTATCGAGGGGTGCTGACACATGGCTTCACGCTGGACGAGAAGGGCATGAAGATGTCCAAATCGCTTGGCAATACCACCGCGCCGCAAGAGGTGATCGGCGAATATGGCGCCGATATCCTGCGGCTGTGGGTGGCGCAGGCGGATTACACGGTCGATCTGCGCATCGGCAAGGAAATCCTGAAGGGCGTGGCCGACAGCTACCGCCGCCTGCGCAATACGATGCGGTTCCTGTTGGGCAACCTTGCGGGGTTTTCGGAGGCAGAGAAGATTGCGCCTGAGAACTTGCCGGAACTGGAACGCTGGGTCCTGCACCGGCTCGCGGAACTGGACGGTGAGGTGCGGGCGGGTTATGCGCGCTACGATTTCCAGGGGGTGTTCCAGAAGCTGTTCACCTTTTGCACGACGGACCTGAGTTCGCTTTATTTCGACATCCGCAAGGACAGTCTTTACTGCGACGCGCCCGACAGCCTTGCCCGCCGGTCCTGCCGCACCGTGCTCGACATCCTGTTTCACCGCCTGACGACCTGGCTCGCGCCCATCCTCGTCTTCACGATGGAAGAGGTCTGGCTTGAGCGGTTTCCGGGGGAGGAAAGCTCGGTTCATCTGGTGGACTTTCCAGAGACACCGGGGGCTTGGCGGAATGCGAGGCTGGCGGACAAGATCGAATACAAGCGCAGTGTGCGCAAACTGGTGACGGAACAGATCGAAATTTTCCGTGTAAAGAAGGAAATCGGCTCTAGTCTCGAAGCCAGTCCGCTGGTCTACTTTGCTCAAGACGCGCCGCTGCTGGATCTTTACGACGGTCTCGATGCCTTCAAGCAGGACTTTGATGAATTCTGCATCACCTCGGGTATCGAGGTACATGAAGGCGTGCCAGATGGCGTGCCCTACCAACTGGGTAGTGCTTTCTATGTTCAGTTCCGCCCCGCCCCTGGCCAAAAATGCGAACGCTGCTGGAAAGTCCTGCCGGACGTGGGAACCCACAAGCACCCCCACACCTGCGCGCGGTGCGACGCGGCACTCGGATGATCTGCCGGGCGGCCCTTGCCGGGCCGTTCGGCCCCCTGACCTTGACCGAAGAGGCCGGGGCGATCACCCGGATCGACTGGCGCCATGACCCCGGCGAGGGGTCCCCGCTGCTGGAAGAGGCGTGCCGTCAGCTGCAAGCGTATTTCGAGCGGCGGCTCGGCGCTTTCGATCTGCCGCTGGACTGGGGCACCGGCCTGCACGCGCTGGTGCGCCGGGCCATGACCGCCATCCCCTTCGGCGAGACCCGGACCTACGGAGAGATCGCAAAGGCAGTCGGCGCACCCGCGCAGGCGGTCGGGCAGGCCTGCGGCGCAAACGCCTTGCCGATCCTGATCCCCTGCCACCGCGTGCTGGGCCGCACAACCCTCGGCGGCTTCTCCGCACCCGGCGGGGTGGAGACGAAAGTCGCCCTTCTGCTGCATGAAGGTGCGGCGGGGCTGCTGATCTGAGGGCGCCGCCCGCGCGAGCGGGCGCCTGAGCCCGGCGCGTCAGCGCCAGACGAGGCAAAGGGGATGCGGCAAGGCCGCGCCGCCGGATCGGTCGCACAAGGGGGGGCCGGTTCAGTAAAAGCTCTGTGGGTCAATGTCGATGGCGAGGCGCAGGTTCGTCGGCAGCTTCAGTTGCCCGACCCAGGCCTGCAGCGCCGCCTGCAGCGCCGCCCCCTTCTCGGCCTTGACCAACAGCCGCACCCGATGCCGCCCGCGCACCCGCGCGATGGGCGCCGGGGCAGGGCCGTAGACCACAGCGCCGATACGACGCAACGGCTCGTCGCGCCGTGCAAGCTCCGCGCCGAAGTCGAACACCTGCTGGATGTCGGGCGAGGACAGGATGATCCCGGCCATCCGCCCGTAAGGCGGCACTCCCGCCTGCCGCCGCTCCGCCGCCTCCGCCGCCCAGAACGCCTCCTCGTCGCCGCCGAGGATCGCGCGGATGACTGCATGCTCGGGCTGGTGCGTCTGCAACAGCGCCGTCCCCCGCAACTCCGCCCGCCCGGCGCGCCCCGCCACCTGACGCATCAGCTGAAAGGTCCGCTCGGCGGCGCGCAGGTCCGACCCCTGCAGCCCGAGGTCGGCGTCGATCACCCCCACCAGTGTCAGCAGGGGAAAGTTGTGGCCCTTGGCCACGATCTGCGTCCCGATGAGGATATCGGCCCCGCCTGCCGCAATCGCCGCGATCTGCTCCTTCAAAGCGCGGGCCGAGCCGAAAAGGTCCGACGACAGCACCGCCACGCGCGCATCGGGAAAGCGGGCCGTCACCTCTTCTGCCAGCCGCTCCACCCCCGGGCCGACGGCAGCCATCCGGCCCACAACTGCGCAGGCAGGGCAGGCCTCGGGCACCGGCTTCGTGGCGCCGCATTGATGGCAGACGAGGCGCTTCAGAAACCGATGTTCCACCATCCGCGCGTCGCAATGCTCGCACCCCACCTGATGCCCGCAGGCCCGGCACAACGTGACCGGCGCATAGCCGCGACGGTTGAGGAACAGAAGGCTCTGCTCCCCCCGCGCCACCCGCGCCTGCACCTCGGCGGCGAGCGTCTCCGACATCCAGCGATCCGCCGCCAGCCGCTCCGCCCGCATGTCGATCGCGCGCATCACCGGCATCTCGGCCACGCCGTAGCGCGCGGAAAGGTCCAGCCGCCGGTACTTTCCCGCCTCGACATTCGCCCAGCTTTCAAGGCTCGGCGTGGCCGACGCAAGCACGACCGGCGCCCCCGCCAGCGCGGCGCGCAAGACCGCCATGTCCCGCGCATTATAAAGCACCCCTTCCTCCTGCTTGTAGGAGGTGTCGTGCTCCTCATCCACCACGATCAGCCCAAGGTTCGGAAACGGCAGGAAAAGGGACGATCGCGCGCCCACCACCAGCCCCGCCTCGCCTTTTGCCACCATGTGCCACACCCGGCGGCGTTCGGTCATCGTGACGCCCGAATGCCATTCTGCCGGCCGCGCGCCGAACCGCGCCTCGACCCGGGTCAGGAACTCTGCCGTGAGCGCGATCTCCGGCAAGAGCACCAGCGCCTGACGGTGCCGTCGCAAGGTTTCGGCGACCGCCTCAAGGTAGACTTCCGTCTTGCCCGAGCCGGTCACCCCCTTCAAGAGCGTGGCCGAATAGCCGCCCTGCGCCGCCAGCGCCACCAGCGCCTCCCCGGCCGCGATCTGGTCCCCCGCAAGCCGGGCAGCCCCCGCAGGGTTCAACCGCGCAAAGGGCACATCCTTCGGCGCGTCTTCCTCGACGACCACACCCAGCTTCACCAGCCCCTTCACCACCCCCGTCCCGCAGCCCGCAGCCCCGGCCAGCTCCCCCAGCGTCACCGCCGCCCCGCCGAACTCCCGCAGCGCCGCGACGACGCGCGCCCGTGCGTCGGTCAGCTGGTTGGGCAGCGCGGATCCAAGCCGGTACACCCGCTTCATCGACGGGGGATCGCCCAGACCCGGCGCCCGCGTGGCCAGCCGCAGCATCGCAGGCAACGGCGTCAGCGTGTAATCGGCGGCGCGCGACAGGAACTGGCGCAGCTCCGCCCGCATCGGCGGCGCCTCCATCACCCGGATCACCGCGCGAAGCCGGGCCGCGTCAAAGCTCCCCTCTCCCGAACCCCAGACCACGCCCAGCACCCGTCGCGGCCCCAGCGGCACCTCGACGAAGTCGCCGATCCCGCAGCCGGTCTCCGGCGCAAGGTAGTCCAGCACCCGGCCCAGAGGCTCGGTGGTCAGCACGCCCACCCGCTCTCCGGGCTGATAGACCCGCTCCGCCACCCGACTGCCCCGCCTTCCGTTCCGTGCAGTGTTGGGGTAAACCCCCCCCATACCCCTGACAACCCATCCAGAGGACCGCCCCATGAAATTCTTCGTCGATAGCGCCGACGTCGCAGCCATCGCAGAGTTGGCCGACCTTGGCATGGTGGACGGGGTCACGACCAACCCCTCGCTGATCCTGAAATCCGGGCGTGACATCCTGGAAGTGACCCGGGAAATCTGCAGCATCGTCGCAGGCCCCGTCTCGGCCGAGGTGGTGGCTCTGACGGCGCCCGAGATGATCGCCGAGGGTCGCAAGCTCGCAGCCATCGCCCCGAACATCGCCGTGAAGGTGCCGCTCACCTGGGACGGGCTCAAGACCTGCAAGGTCCTGTCGGGCGAGGGCTTCATGGTCAACGTCACGCTCTGCTTTTCGGCCAACCAGGCGCTTCTGGCCGCCAAGGCCGGGGCCACCTTCATCTCCCCCTTCATCGGCAGGCTTGACGACATCAACCTCGACGGGCTGGACCTTATCGGCGACATCCGCACGATCTATGACAACTACGACTTCAAGACCCAGATCCTCGCAGCCTCGATCCGCACGCCGAACCACGTGAAAGACTGCGCCCTGATCGGAGCCGACGTGATCACCGCCCCCCCCGCCGTGATCAAGGCCCTCGCGACCCACGTCCTGACCGACAAGGGGCTGGAGCAGTTCTTGACCGATTGGGCCAAGACGGGGCAGAAGATTTTGTGACACCCACTCACTTCGGGGCTTTTGAACAAAAGGGAGTTAACTAGGCAGCCTAAGAGATGCCGTGGCCACCAATCTACGCGCAGTGCCGACTCCTAGATCTAGGGATTGGCTTTCAGTTATTTTGGCATCCTAGAAATTATCTCCTTCCGTATAGCCGCCAGTTATGCTCTCATATC
>Ga0105048_10006476_pt1 | contig 18879 bp, 6 predicted proteins | sample MAT05_FD_78382 | JGI IMG/M metagenome (GOLD analysis project Ga0105048, IMG submission 78382) | Freshwater microbial communities from Lake Fryxell liftoff mats and glacier meltwater in Antarctica - MAT-05 | ecosystem: Environmental > Aquatic > Freshwater > Ice > Liftoff microbial mat | place... | reverse complement strand
GGCACGCTCTGAGGTACGAAGGGCGTGGTGAATCGGTAGAGTCATTTGCCAAACTTCCCACGCCCATCGCTAATCGCTTTGGGCGTGCCACACGGTTCCCACGCCCATCGCTTTGGGCGTGCCACACGGTTCCCACGCCCATCGCTTTGGGCGTGCCACACGGTTCCCGCGCCCATCGCTTTGGGCGTGCCACACGGTGGCTTGGCCTGGTAGTCTTCCGTCTGCCGCTCTCGCTAGGGGCTCGGTGGGGTGGACCGCAATTTCGCTTCAAAGCGTTTGAGTGCCTTAACCAGTTCTGGGTGGTGGGGCTTTAGGTCGACTGCACGTCGCTGTTGCTGGACGGCATCTTGGTAGCGGTCCATTGCAGCGTAGCAATAGGCCAGCGTATCCAAATACTCGGCATGTTCGGGTGACAGGAGACAAGCTTTTCGACTAAGAAACAGAGCCTCTTCTTTGCTCCCTTCGGTGTTGGCGATCAACCACGCCAGCGTATTGCTCTTGTCCGCGATCCAAAGGGAAAAGAAGGCAAGTTCATTGGGTTTTGATTTTTTTAGTTCTTCTTCTCCGTTTCGGATTGCAGCTCTCAAGTCGAAGATGATTTTCGCCAATTTTGTAAGGCATTTGTCTTTGTCGCTTGCAGAGAGAGGGAGTTTGTAAAGCCCGATGATAGCATCGACATTTTCGGGGGACAGCTCGATCGACAGCCAGTAGTTCTTGACAGCTTTGTCGTTGTCTTTCGCTTGTCGAGCGTCATCGGCCATGTACAAGTGAAAGTTGGAAATAACATTGCCTATGTCTCTATTCCATTCGCTCATTTGGCGTTGGAACAGAGGTTCGTTGTTGTAACGCGACACGAACGGCTCGAGGACATCGGCAGCCTCAGCATGTTTACCCTGGATTTGCAGCATTGCGGCCAGTCGTGACATGCCATCCAGGGTCGCCATATTTGTTAAGTCCTCGTTGAGAACTAAACGAAATTCCGCTTCCGCCCAATCGAATTGGCCGCGTTCCTCGAGTTTTTGCCCAAGAGTAGACCGGCGGTCTTGATCCGATGCATTGCCTTTGCTTAAGAACTGGATGCTCGGTTTGCCTGGGACCTCTTCGTCCGGGGGCGGAATCACGGGTGAACCCTTTTCGTTGCAAGGAACTTGGTTCAAGCTGTGCTGGGCGATCGTATTTGCGAGGGTTGCGTCCCCTTGTAACAGGAAGCTTTCGGCAAGTAGATACCCGAAAAGGAATTCACGTGAGACAATACTATTTGGAAGTTTTGCATGCTGCTCTTGAACAAGCTCTGGCAGTTTGAACTTCAACGCCCACTGGGCGAATTCATTAACTCGGGTGGATCGGTGGCCGATTGCGGATTCCAGCGTGGTCACGGTCTTGCCAATGGTCAAGATCGAACGGGCGGTTGAAAGCGCGAAGGACCTCAAGTGGGGTTGGTCAAACGTTTGCTCGACGACCCATCGATGCAAATCCACGGTAAGCTCCAGGTTGGTTTCGACCGAGCCGTCTTTTAGTTGTTGCAGTTCTTCTGCCAGGGTCTGTTCCCACCAACTTTGATCGAACACGTTGTCGTTGGATGCATATTTGAGCAACCATCGACTCGCTTGGCTTTGGCCACCGCTAACGTAGTTCCGTAAAGCTTCTTTTCTATTTTCTAATGTCTGGCCTACAGTCGGTCTGCTTCGCATGAGGTTTAGTGCGGCACGCTTTGCCAATCCGCTACGTGTCTCATAGCGAACCAATCGACACAGTGCTCCGAAGCCTTCGTCGTGTTCGAGTCGTTGCAATTGATCAATGTAGATGGATTTCTCAGAGTCCGCCGCACCGTAGTTGGTCAAGATCTGCCGGACGCTAACTGGATCCGTATCCCAAGACCAAGAGAACTGGTTGCTTTGAACGACGTAGCGGGCTGTAGAGGCGATTTGGGGATCGGGATGGAAACTTGCTTTGTGCAATTGATCCAGAGCAAGCACACCGATTCGCTCCAGTTCCGCTTGAGCGCGGAGGCGAGTTGAGTAATTGGGGTCGCTCAGTTGCTCAATCAGCACGGCGATGCGCTTTCCTAAATCGTTCGGCGAACCATTGGATAGTGGGGCGAACTGACAAGAAACAGGGGAGCAAAACGCGATAAATAGGTACGTCATCAGAATGAACTTCGTTGCCATGTTCAAGCCGTGCATTCTCCTGCCTTGGAACGCAAGGTCTCGGAGGCTCCGGAACCGGTCGTTTGCGATCCCGATCGCCATATTTCCCGGGTTCAGCAGGCAGAGCCTGCATGGGAGTGGATTGCGATGCAGAGCCTCGCCAACAGAAGGTGGCGTTTGCCAGGGAGTGTCGTTTTTAGTCATAATTTGCTACGCCGTGTCCAAACAGAAGTTCAGCCAGGGAAAATAGGTCTGTTGAATAATTTTTCCCCCATCTATCTTCGCGTCTATCGGCCATCCGTGCCAAGTGGAGATCTGGATTCCAGCTAGAAAAAGCCGAGCAAAATGGATTATGTCGACTGGAATCCCTGTTTTCTATCCGATGGCGACTTGAATTCAACTATTTTCGCCTGGATTGCAATGAAAATTTGACAGAGGGTAGTCCTACGCGATACGATAAGGTTTGAGCGAAGTCCTGTAACGCACCACGTCAGTTGGGGAGTTCGCCATACTCATCACAATCACACTACTGCTTACTGCTCGTCTCTTTTAGCTCGATGCGTTGGTTCGAGGATACGTTGGACGGGGAGGGGTTCGCACGATGGCGAAAAAAATTCAGCATGTTTGGGGCTTGGAAATTGGTCAAAGCGCCCTCAAGGGTTTGCGATGTCACCTGGAAGGAGACCAAGTCGTAACGGATGTTTTCGACTTCGTCGAATATCCAAAAATCCTGAGCCAACCGGAAGCCGAGCCGGAACTGCTCATCGCTGACGCCATGCAGCAATTCTTGTCACGCAATGACCTACGCGGAGCGAAAGTCGGTGTTAGCGTTCCCGGCCAAAGCGGTCTGGCCAAATTCTTTAAGCCGCCGCCAGTCGAAGTGAAGAAGATTGGCGATATCGTTAAGTACGAAGCCAAGCAGCAGATTCCGTTTGATCTCAACGACGTTATTTGGGACTTCCAGCAAATGGAGGGGGCTCAGATTGAGGATGGCTACGCATTGGAAAGCGAGGTCGGGTTATTTGCGATGAAACGCGATGCGGTGTTCCGATCGCTAAAGCCTTATCGCGAACGATCGTTGGATATCGATTTGGTGCAACTTGCACCGATGAGCATCTACAACATGATCGCTCACGATCGATTCAAGGAGCGCATGTCGACGGAAGCGTTTGACCCAGACGCTCCACAGAAGTCGACCGTGGTCCTGTCGATTGGTACCGACGCCAGCGATTTGATCGTAACGAATGGTTTTCGTGTTTGGCAGCGAAGCATCCCAATCGGTGGTAATCACTTCACGCGTCAGTTGACGAAAGACTTGAAGTTGACGTTTGCCAAAGCGGAGCATCTCAAACGCAATGCAATGCAAGCGGATGACCCAAAGTTGGTTTTCCAAGCCATGCGTCCTGTTTTTAACGATATGGTCACGGAGATCCAGCGTTCGCTCAATTTCTTTAAGACTTTGAATAAAAAGAGTGAATTGGAATCGATGTTCCTGATGGGGAACACAGCCAAGTTGCCCGGTCTTCAACAGTTTTTGAACAAGAACCTGGGCTTGGACGTCGACGTTTTGGACAGGTTTCCGAAGCTGGAAGGGTCGGAGGTTACCGGTGCACAAGCGTTCAAGGAGAACGCAGCCGCATTCGGTGTGGTGTATGGGATCTGTTTGCAGCTTCTTAAGCGCGGACCGATGAAAACGAGTCTTTTGCCTCGCGAGATCGTAATCGATCGCGTGGTTCGCATGAAGAAGCCTTGGGTGGTTGGCGCTTTGTCTGTGTTGCTCGTTGGGATGGTTACCAACCATGCGACCATGGGGCGTGTGCTGAGCGTGGTGGACGAACCTATTTGGAGCGCGGCCGAAAAGTCGGTTGCAAGCGTTGCGACCGAATCGACGAATGAGAAGTCGGAAGACTCCAAGCGAAAAGACAAAATATCCTTGTTTGAGAAGGTCGGAAAAGAAGTTGGAGTGGGTGCGAGGAAAAGGGTAATGCTCTTGGAGTTGCATAAAGCGATCGAGGCATCGCTCAATCGCAACCCTGCCCTGGCGGACAAAACACCTGTCGAACTTCCTTATTCCGATCGCAAGGATTTCCACATCACCGGCATCGAGCAAAAGTTCGAACCGGACCTGACTAAATGGTCCACACCTGATCTTTTGGCCAACTTCAAGTATGGCGTAGCGACTCGCCGCCAGTTGTTGAAGGCGGCAGATGCGGACAAAGAAGTGCTGGAGCCAACCCCGCTCGTCGGTTCTGGTTGGGTGGTCGAGTTGCGGGGCTATCACTACTTCAATGGACATAGGGGTGAGGAAGGTGAGGCGCACATACTGAAATACATGATTGATTTCTTAGAAAATGGACACATCGAGGTTCCGGACGAAAAGATGGACGAAAATTCGGTTGAAAAACCGTTGAAATTTACCTTGGGGGAGTTAGGGATTCGATTGCCTGTCGTTATTTCGGCACCTCCAGCAGATCTAAATCATCGCATTGCCAATCCTGCGTTCGCGAAACGCTTGATCGAACTTGGGTACGCGGCACCAATCGCGTCTGGTTCCCCAATGGATGGTGGAATGTCTGGCGGTGGCGGAAAAATGGGTGGTATGGGGGGTATGGGAGGGATGAGTCCTGGCGGAATGAGCGGGGCCAGTGGTCCCGGTGGAATGGCTGGACCTGGGGAGGGTGGCTTTGATAACCCTGGCGGGGGATCACCGGGGGGGCCGGGAGGGCCAGGCGCAGGAGCAGGGAGACCGCCAGAAAAGGTGCTCGACAAAGATGGTAAAGAAATTCCTCCATTCTTTCCTGCTCCCAAATGTTCGTTTATTGTGCAGTTCGCGTGGCAAACACGATTCAATGAAGACGGAGGCGCAAAGGCCGGAGGGCTTCTGCCGGTACCTGAGCCTGAAGCTGCTGAAAGTGATGCACCATTGGATGCGGCAGTAACTGTGGCAGAGACGGCTGGATAGCGCTAGTCCTTCAAACGCTGTTGAGTGGATAATGGGTGGGTCGGTTGGTGTTGTTTAACTTGCTAAGTTGGAGCGAATAAGATGGACGTAATAAAGAATCAGTGGAAGATCGTTGTGCGGTATCAATTTTGGATATTGTCCATCCTGGTTCTTGTCGCGGCGGCTTCGGTTTATTATCTAACGAGCTCTAGCTTATCTGCCCTTATCGCGGCAAGAACAGCAAAGCTTACGAGCACATTTGAACAGGTCAATACGATTAGCTCCGCTGTCCCAACACATCCAAATGTGCATTCGCATGCACAAATGGACAAGGTCGTCGGTATGCTTGAGTCGGACATACAGGAAGCATGGCGATTGCAATTCAAGAATCAAATACCACTCATGGTTTGGCCGATAAACGCGTTCAACGAAAGTTCAACTCACGAGATTTTTACGACTTTGCGACCCGTTGAAAAATATATTGATTTTCCATTGCCTGCCCGTTTGCCAGCACCGTACGACAGGATCACGCTCAACGACCGAAAAGTTTACAAGGAGTATATTGGCCCTGAGTTTAAAGCCATTTCTAAAAAGATAGGTTCGGAATGGAAAGCGAGACTTGGGGGGACAGCCACGTCCGCTTACGGAGGTGGGACAGAGAACGCCATGGGTGGGATGGATGGTGGAGCATACCCTAGCATGGGGAGCACAGCCATAACGAATGTATCCGCCGATTTGGTTCGCTGGTCGGTCACCTCACAACAGACGCTGCTTCAGCAAGTTGTGCCATGGTACAATATGCCCGCCCCTTCGATTCTTGAAATCTACTACACACAAGAAGACATGTGGCTTTTAACGGGAATCATGGAGATTATTAAGAAGGCCAATGGGGATGCTCGCGAGAACCATGAGGCGGTGGTTCGCGAAGTGGAATATATCCGGATGGGTAGGCATGTAAGTCGTAACGCTGGCGTTTTGACCCCACTTCCGTCCGCTGCAAGCGCGGGTGCAGGTTATGGAAGCGGCAGCGGAATGGACTCAATGGACGGGGGAAAGGGAATGACCAGCGGCGGCGGCCTGAGTAGTGGTCAAGGCGTGGACATGATGAGTGGTGATGGTGGCGGCGGTGGTGGTGGTGGTGGCGGCGTAGCTGACGCCTCAAATGGTATGGACCCTGCAGATGGTCGTTACATCAGTTTTGCTGCGGAATCGTATTTTGAGTCGCGAAAAGGTGCGGAACTTAGGGAAGCGATTCGGACTATAAGCCCTTCGAATGCAGTCGATGCCGTTGCCAAACGGGTAGCTGTTCGCATGCGATTAAAAATCGATCCTGCTGGACTCAGTCGATTGATCGCGGCTTGTGGAAGTGCTGAATTGATGTTGGAGGTTTATCAAGTCCGATTGAACACCGACCCTGCACCTGATATCGCGATGGGTGGAGGCGGTGGAAGCTATGCTAGTGGTGGTGCTGATATGTCAGGATACGGTGGTGGTGGAAAATCCGGGATGGGTTTGAGTGGTGGCCCCGGTGGACCCGGTAGCATGGGCGGCATGGGTGAAGATAGCTATGGACCAGGTAGCAGTGGCGGTGGTGGCTACGGTGGTGCGATGGGGCAAGCCACAACCTTACAAGATGCGCCAGCAGAAGTATCGGTAGAAATCTTTGGACTGATTTACCTTTATAATCCAGCCAACATCGTAACGCTCGGCTCTGATTTGATTCCTGAAAAGTCAGAACAAGTACCGGCTACGTCCGCAGCACCTAGTCCGTCAAAGCCTGAATCGGCGTCTCCGGCTCCTTCGACTGCACCTACGGGCGTCGTTCCAAGTGCACCCAGTACTCCAGTCGAGCCCAATAATGGAGTTCCAAGTGCGTCGGAGTCATCCACCGACGTTGGAGAAAAAACTCCGGTTCCTACCGTAGTCGGAAACTAGTTTCCCGTCGCTAAACTTTACAATTATTGCCCTTCAAGCGAATTTAATTTGGAATATTAAGGAGTCTGGCTATGTCCAAGAAAAAAAAGAGTTCCAGTTCAAAATCCAGTTTTAATGCCAAGAACTTTTTCATTATGCATGTGGAAAAGCTCGTCTTCGCATTCATCGCGTTGCTAGCGGGATTGGTCGTGTATTCAGGTTTCAGTGCGAAGCCATTTTCGTCCGCCAAGACTCCACAAAAACTCCAGGACCAAGCCAAACAAGTCTCCCTGGATCTTAAGAAGGACCATTGGAATGAAATGGCTACCGAAGAGGGGCGAAATGTCGCTCCGGTTTTTGTTCTAGCCGCCCGCGAGTCCCGCAAACCGATTGATCCTATCCAATACGGTTCGGATATTGGTGGAACCTCTTCAATAAAGCCGGGTGCAAGAAGAAGCGACCCAAAATTGGCCGCTCCGGAAAAGTTGGAGGCACACTACTTCTATGGTGCGATAGCTAGGACGGCAAACGCGGACCCCCTCGAAAAACTCGAAGACGCAAAGAAACCTGAAGAAAAGAAAGACAAAGACAAAGACAAAAACAAGAACGCTCCTCCTGGTGGCTATCCTGGTTCTGGGAGTGGCGGCTCACCTTCAGGATATCCAAGCGGTCCTGGCGGATCAATGGGTCCTGGCGGATCAATGGGGCCTGGTAGCGGAGATGGTTACGGAATGGGAGGTGATCCGGCTTTGGTGGGACGGAGACTATTGTCCGCCGGTTACGACCGTGGCTACGTACTTGGCATGCGTACTTTTTTTGACGCAATGGGTGCCGGGCAATTGGGGTACACGGGTACAACAGAAGGTATGCCACCGACCGCGGCGAAACCGGATGTGATTGCAAAGAAAATCATTGCGGCTGCTAAGGGTTTTGTGTCCGTAACCGCCTTAGCACCCCATGAGGAAATGGAAAGTTCTTATCGAAAGGAGTTTTATACCGTTCAGGGATACATGGAGGGTCGAGACACGCCGAATTATGTTGGATTCGAAGTGCAACGCGTTGAGGTCCTCGATCCGATTAAGGAAATTGCCGAATCGGATTGGAAGCCACTTCCTGAAGCGAGTCCGACGACTTACAAAGAGTTTATCAAAAAGCTACCGGGAACTGGTTCTGAGGTTCATTTAACGCACTGGGTCGAACCGAACATCTCGATGCCAATTCCACCAATTCTATTGACCGACTATCGGAAATACGCGTCGCATTCCCAGATTCCAACCAGTGCTTTCGAGGAATCGGAAGCATCAGGTACGTCTGGAATGGCTGGCATGGGAGGTGGCTATCCAGGAGGTGCTGGAATGCTAAACGACGGGGGATTTGTTGAAGGGGGCAACTCCGGCTATCCAATGGGTGGTGGTGGCAGCGGTGGCCCAGGATACCCTGGCGGTGGTGGCAGCGGTACTACAGGCTATCCAATGGGCGGTGGTGGCAGCGGTACTTCAGGTTATCCAATGGGTGGCGGTGGCAGCGGTGGGCCTGGATATCCTGGTGGTGGGAGCGGAGGCCCGGGTTATTCTGGTGGTACCGGGATGGCCGGAATGGGAGGCTATTCGGATGGAGGAAATGGAGGAATGGGTGGTTTCATAGAGCTTCCCAAGAAACTACCGAGCACGAAGTACAAATTGGTTCGATTCTATGACTTCACCGTTCAGCCAGGCAAGGTCTACAAGTACCGAGTTCGACTGTTGATGTACGATCCTAACTATCCCGAATGGACAGCCATTAAGCCGGCATCAAGTACGCTTGCGACAGACGTACTAAAGCGAGTAAGGACGCTTGAAAGCCAAGAGCCAAAAGACGCTGGTTTGACCACGAAACCGCTTACGGGTTCCGCGGGACCTACCAAGAGAGCCAGTCGCAGAGAGACCGAATGGTCAGCTCCTAGCCAAGCGGTCTTAACGGCCAAACCCGCTTCGGTTTATGTTGCCAAAGGCGAAGATAAACTAGAATGCGTGTTCGTGGATTTTGACGCGACCCGAGGAATTAGTGTTCCCCGCAAAGAGCATTTGGACCAGTTCTCACGCGGTCTGGTTTTTGGAGCCCCTACCCGAACTAGGGGAAGGGAAACGCCCGTCGAAGTCATCCATCCGGTAAACAAGGTGATTAAAGCCCTTAAGGACTTCAAGACGACCAATCTAGTAACGATTGTAGACATCAAGGGGTATTCGCCACTGACGATGGGGAACGCCAGCAAGGACCCGATCAAAACGGGGGCTGAGGTTATCTCCTTTGACCCGTTGACTGGGCAAATCGTTGTCAGCCGTGAGTTTGATAACTTCACCAATTTTCACATGTACACTCAGCCGGATTCGCCTGCTGTAGGACCTCTTGGAGGTGGTCTTTCCTCTAGTAGTAGTACAGGTACTCCGGGATACGGAGCAAGCGGCGGAACGGGTTCAGAAATGGATGGCGGGATGAGCCCCGGCGGAATGAATCCCGGTATGAGTGGATCTGGGACGATGAATCCCGGTATGAGTAGTCCTGGAGGCGGCGGCAAGAAAGGACTTAAGCTTTAAGCGAGAGTTCTATTCCAAATCCCTATTGATCATTCAGTCGCCAGCGATTTTCGCTGGCGATTTTTTTGAATGGATTGGGCTCGTTGTGAAGTTTGGCTGACCTTCAAGTCCAATTTAGATTATGATTTGTCAGCCTTTGCAAACCATGTCAACGTGTGGCTCCTCTCCCGCCGCAACCACGTTTCCCGATTTTGCGTCGATTTTCTGTCGACATAAACGGGGTGGTGCTTGGCCGCACCGAAATCCCGCTCGCCAAATTCGCTTTCATTGCAGTGTTGTCCTATGTCTATACGCGTTGCCATTCATCACGAAACCAACTATCAATACGATCGACAGGTAACCCTGGGGCCCCAAGTTGTACGACTTCGTCCTGCCCCGCACTGTCGAACAAAAATAGTAAGTTATTCGATGAGGGTGACTCCGGTAGAACACTTCTGCAACTGGCAACAGGACCCGCAGGGAAACTATCAGGCGAGGTTAGTTTTTCTTAAGCCAGCGCGCCGAATGTCGATCGTAGTCGATTTGGTTGCCGATCTGACGTCGATTAATCCATTTGATTTTTTCTTGGAAAGCTACGCGGATAACTTTCCATTCGAGTACGAACCGCAACTAGCCCGTGAGTTGGCTGCCTATTTGGAAACATTGCCGTCGACGCCGTTGGTTGATAAGTGGGTGGCGAGTGTCGACCGAACGCTTAAGCCGACAATGGATGCGATTACGAGCTTAAACCAACGCTTGCAAGGAGAGATCCGGTACGAAATTCGAATGGAAGCTGGCGTTCAAAGCCCCGAAGAGACGCTATCGCTCAAGAGTGGATCGTGTCGCGATTCTGCTTGGTTGCTTGTGCAGATAATGAGACGGCTTGGAATCGCGGCCCGCTTTGCATCAGGGTACTTGGTCCAGCTAGCAGCCGATCAAAAATCCCTGGACGGCCCTAGTGGTCCAGAAGTGGACTTCACGGACTTGCATGCCTGGGCAGAAGTTTACTTACCCGGTGCGGGTTGGGTCGGTCTAGATCCGACAAGTGGTTTGCTCTGTGGCGAAGGGCATTTGCCGGTTGCCTGCACCCCCGACCCATCGAGTGCAGCCCCAATTTCTGGCATGGTCGACGAAGCGGAATGCGAGTTCGCGTTCTCCATGTCCGTCCAACGCATGGTGGAGGACCCTCGCTCCACTAAGCCTTACACAGATCAGCAGTGGAATCGTATTGATCAATTGGGGCAAAAAGTAGATGCTCAGCTACAGGAAGATGATGTGCGACTAACGTTTGGCGGAGAGCCAACCTTCGTTTCGATTGACGACATGGAGGGTGCTGAATGGAACTCAGAAGCGGTCGGGCCGAAGAAACGCGCCCTGTCGGGAGAGTTGATCAAGTTGCTTCGACATCGATTTGCACCTGGAGCCATGCTGCACTACGGACAAGGCAAATGGTATCCAGGGGAGTCATTGCCAAGATGGGCTCTGACCTGTTTATGGCGACTCGATGGCGAGCCGATTTGGCACGACGATAAGTTGATCGCCGACGAAGACCGCGACTACGAATTCAACTTTAAGCATGCAAGGCAGTTTGCGAATTCCTTAGCGATCCATTTGAGCGTCGATCCGCGTTGGATGGTCCCAGCTTACGAAGACACCTACTATTACCTTTGGCGCGAGCAACGCTTACCGATCGATATCAATCCTTGGGATCCCAAGCTTGCCGATCCAGAAGAGAGGAGCCGATTGGCCCGCGTTTTCAATCGAGGCCTGAATAAGCCGACAGGCATTGTTTTGCCATTGCGTCGACAGTGGTGGCAAGGAAAGGCCAGTTGGCAGACTGGACCATGGCCCGTTCGGCCGGAGAAATTGTTCTTATTGCCAGGCGATTCTGCCATCGGGCTACGATTGCCGATAGATACGTTGCCGGTGAGCAGTCAGTCACAAGGACAACCGGTCTATCCAAGCGACCCATTTGCGGCGCGACTTCCTTTGCCGCCCGCGTCGCCCATTGTCCAACGCAAGGACGATCCACCGCAACCAGCATCCGAGTCCTCCAATTTACTGAATTTGGAAGATGATCAAAGATGGGCGGAAGAGCTTGCTCGTTTGCAAGCCGCAGAACGGCTTGATCCCAAGGCAGTAGTTCGAACTGCCCTTTGCGTGGAACCTCGCGAAGGGAGGCTTTATGTATTTATGCCCCCTACAGAAACACTGGAGGATTATCTGGAATTGGTCTCGGCGATTGAGCAGACAGCTACGGAATTGCAGTTCCCGATAATATTGGAAGGGTATCTACCACCGAGAGATCATCGATTGCAATTGATCAAGGTGACGCCGGATCCTGGCGTTATCGAAGTGAATGTGCATCCAGCCAAGAACTGGAACGAATTGGTCCACAACACCACCACCATTTACGCCGATGCAAGGCAATGCAGACTTGCGACCGAAAAATTCGATCTCGATGGCAAACACACAGGAACGGGAGGCGGGAACCACGTGGTCATGGGTGGTCCGACCCCATCGGATAGTCCATTCTTAAGACGCCCCGATATTTTAAGGAGTATGCTTTCTTTTTGGATCAATCATCCTTCCCTTTCGTACTTTTTCAGCAACCGATTTATTGGCCCTACAAGTCAAGCACCGCGAGCCGATGAGGGGCGACGCGATGCCGTTTACGAGTTGCAAACGGCACTTGAGCTAATTCCAAAAAGGGGGCAAGATTGCCCTCCATGGTTGGTGGATCGCTTGCTTCGCAATCTGCTGGTAGATCTCACGGGCAACACACACCGATCCGAGTTTTGCATAGACAAGATGTACTCACCTGATAGTTCAACTGGGAGACTTGGTCTGGTAGAGCTACGGGGATTTGAAATGCCACCTCATGCGCAGATGAGTTTGGCCACACAGTTGTTGGTACGATGCATGGTTGCCCATTTCTGGCGAAACGAATACACGCAACCGCTCAAGCGCTGGGGGACGGATTTGCATGACCGTTTGATGTTGCCTCATTTCTTGTGGCGTGATCTGCAGGACGTCTTGGGATATTTGCAGATGGATGGTTGGAATTGGGAGGATAACTGGTTCTCGCCCCATTTCGAATTCCGATTCCCTTCGATTGGAAGTGTCGAATACGACGGAGTTTTCATTCAACTGCGTAATGCGATTGAGCCATGGTATGTCTTGGGTGAGGAGCCAGCCGGGGGAGCAACTGCGCGATACGTTGATTCGAGTGTCGAGCGGTTGGAGGTTAAAGTGACTGGACTGGATTCAGCCAAGCATCAATTGCTTTGCAACGGGATTCGAGTACCGCTTCAGTTTGGAGGGGATCAAAGTACTCAAGTATCGGGCGTACGCTATCGCGCGTGGGCGCCGGTTTCATGCCTTCATCCGACCCTGCCGGTAAACACGCCACTGGTGTTCGATTTGTGGGATATTCGAACTGGCCATTCCGTCGGTGGTTGCACCTACCATGTCTCGCATCCAGGTGGCCGAAACTATGCAACCTTTCCCGTGAATGCATTGGAGGCAGAAGGTCGACGCAACGGACGTTTCCTACCGTTCGGTCACACTCCAGGTCGTTTAGTACCAAGGATGCCGCGCGATAATCCTGAATATCCAGCAACGCTCGATTTGCGAAGAGAAACTCCACGTGGCGGACGCTGCTAGCGTCCGTCGTCCGTGTTACTAGTAAAAACAAACGCGGCACGAACCGGTGGGGGCATTGGTGAACTTGCCCCTCGTACGCTTCGCCAAACAATGTCCCCAAGCAACAGATCGCCCGCTGCATCCTCCGTTGCAAAATCCAACTGCTCTGATTCGGCGGCCCCCCAAGCCAATGCGGTATTAATGGCCTCCATATCCGCTTGTGCGGGTAGGTGTTGGAACGATTTGAAATCCCCGGACTTTCCAAAGCTAGCGTACATGGGGTTGGCGGCCGCATCGACGTGATCGGATCCGTTTTGAGCATCGTCCTCGACCACGAATATGGCAGACTCGGACCAGAATTTGCTTTTGGAGATCGACTCGACAATCTGACCGAGGGCCAAATCGTTGTCCGCCACCATACAAATTCCTTAGCGAGGGCATGATGATCGGCGGTTCTTTCCGACGCGACAACCATACCCTTGGGCCAATTCGTTCACACGTTCCAAATGCGTGACAGACGACCAATCGTCAAACCTAAATTTTCACGAATTCAGCTAACACTTGCGATTTCTCGACAGTTCTAGCTAAGACCATATTTCTCACCGTTGTTGACTAGTAGGGTGCAACCAGTTATTCTTAAGTCTCGAGTTGACATCGGCTTAACTCGTCCTGCCTATAGAAAACAACGTGTTTCTGAGCTTCCCATTTAGTTGGCTTTGAGATGCGCCCCGCAAACTACGGTTCTCTGATTGGTTTCAATTGGAGCACTGAAAAATAAGGACTCGGAATCTATGTCGCTCGGCCTGCGTTGCATTGCTTTCTCGACTGCAGCACTCCTCTTTGTCCTAGTGCATCCAAAGACCAACGGGTTGTTGGGTGACGAATCCCCTAAAGTGTCCTCGCCGAGCTTCGCCAAAGACGTTCTACCAATTCTCCGAGCGAATTGCTTTGGCTGCCATCAAGACTCCAAAAAGCTTGGTGGCTACATGATGACGGATTTCCAAAACATGCTCAATGGGGGCGAATCGGGATCGGCTGCCATTGTTCCTGGCAAGTCTGCGGAAAGTCATCTCATCCGCGAAATCGTTCCAGTCGATGGCAAAGCAGAGATGCCAAAAAAAGGCAAGCCGCTAAGTGACGTCGATATCGATATCATCAAGCGATGGGTCGATGCCGGTGCCATTAACGATTCCAAGTCTGTGGGTCCGCGCTATTCGTTGGACCAACCCCCAGTCTACGCCAGAGCACCGACCATTGGCAGTTTGGATTTCTCCAAGGATGGAAAACAAATTGCAGTCTCAGCCTTCCACGAAACGCTTCTTTTTAATGCGGAAAACGGGCAACTTCAACATCGACTGGTTGGACTAAGTCCACGAGTTGAGTCGATCAACTATTCGCCCGACGGCAAGTGGCTAGCAGTAGGAGCTGGCGAACAAGGTGTGAGTGGCGAATTGCAACTCTGGAATGTTGAAACGAACCAGCTTGAACTCAGCCTGCCACTTGGCAGCGATACTCTCTTTGGAGTGAATTGGTCTCCTGACTCGACATTGATCTCGTTCGGAATGTCAGACAATACAGTTCGCGCAGTCAATCTAAATGGTGAGCAAAAACTCTATCAGCGAGCACATGAGGATTGGCCTCGCGCGACCGTGTTCACTCCTGACGGCAAGCACCTCATTTCTGCAAGCCGCGACATGACAGTGAAGTTGATCGAGGTAGAAACAGAACGGTTCGTGGACAACATTACTTCGATCACTCCAGGCGCGCTGCGAGGAGGAGTTCAGTCCCTTGCGAGTCATCCATTGCGGAACGAAATTTTGGTAGGTGGTGCGGACGGGACCCCGAAGATCTATCGCGTCTTTCGGCAGACGGCACGAGTGATTGGAGACGATGCCAATCTGATCCGACAATTGGATACGTTGCCCGGAAGAATCTTCAGCGTAACGATTAGTCCAGACGGTCGGTATCTGGCTGCCGCCTCAACCTTAGACAACCAAAGCACTATCAAAGTCTGGTCCTACGATGTGGATGCGGAACTTCCAGCAGAGATCAAAGCCATCCAAGCCAAGCGGGTTGCCTCCCTCAAACCGGACGAGAAAAAGAAACTGGCGGACTACGTTACAGCACAGCCCAAGGTCATCGCTACTTGGACAATACCGACTGCGGCCATTTACGCGATCGCTTTGGATTCCAACGGCCGGCTTGCAGCTGGCGGTTCCGACGGACGACTTCGCCTCTGGAACTGCGCTAATAGTGAGTCTGTCTTCGATATCGATGCGACACCCAGCTCAACTACCGTCGCCGCCGATGCTGGCTTGATTGCCGAGCTTCGAACGAAACGCTTGACGGAGCTAGCCGCCGCACATTCTACGGAGAGAGCGTCCGATGAATTCCTTAAAGAAGTTGACAGCTTTTTGATCTCGCGTGTTGTGGCCATCGATGTCCAACCCGCGTCGCTCGAGCTCGATGCTTGGAATGCTTCGGCTCAGATAACGGTTTCAGCAACGTTGGAAAATGGCGAAGTGCACGATGCCACCCGCGTCGCCTCGCTCACGGCTTCGTCGCCGAATGTATGGCTTTCGAAACGCGGATGGGTCCAACCACTTGAAAATGGAACTTGCAATATCGAAGTCCAAATCGGCGGCCACAAAAAGACGCTGCCGGTTACCGTTGCGATGGATGCTAAGAAACCCATGGACTTCGTTCGGGATGTCAACCCAGTCCTCTCGCGCGTCGGCTGCAATTCAGGTACTTGTCACGGAGCTCAAGCTGGCAAGGGCGGTTTTAAGTTGTCTCTGCGTGGATACGACCCCATCTACGACGTAAGGGCATTGGCCGACGACTTGGCTGGCCGACGCATCAATCCCTCCTCACCAACCGATAGTCTCATCATGACCAAGCCACTGGGTTTGGTGGCGCACGTCGGGGGCAAATTGTTCGAGGTCGGCGATAACCATGCGCTAGTCATTCGTCAGTGGATTGCAGAAGGCGCCAAAATAGATGCAACCAACGCCAAAGTTGCTCGCATAGAACTTTCCCCATTGAATCCAATTGCGCCCATGCCAGGAGCGGTTCAACAACTTCGCGTTGTAGCTACCTATCCGGACGGAAAAACACGCGATGTGACTCGTGAAGCCTACATTGAAACTGGCAATGCCGAAGTTGCAGCCGTGATCGAAGGTGGGCGTATCCAAGCCCTGCGCCGAGGTGAAGCCCCAATATTGGCCCGCTACGAGGGCGCTTATTCTGCCACCATGCTCACCGTCATGGGGGACCGATCTGGTTTCGATTGGCAGCCAACGACCTCGGAAAACCCCATCGATTCTATTGTGGCCGCAAAATGGGATCGTATGAAAATAAAGCCTTCGACGATTTGCAGCGACGCCGACTTCTTGAGACGCGTGACGCTCGACCTTTCAGGGTTACCTCCCACCGCAGACCAAGTGAAAGCGTTTCTCGCCGACCCTATGCCTACACAAGAAAAGCGTGAAAAACTCATTGACGAATTGATCGCCAGCGATGCGTTCGTTGACCACTGGACAAGCAAGTGGTCCGATTTACTTCAGGTCAACTCCAAGTTCTTGGGAAAAGAAGGGGCGACAAAATTTCGAGAATGGATCCGTGAAAGTGTGGCGAGCAACAAGCCCTATGACAAGTTCGTGCACGAGATTGTTACGGCATCTGGCTCCAATCGCGCAAACCCGGCGGCTTCGTACTACAAGATCTTGCGAACCCCAGAGGATACGCTTGAAAATACCACCCACCTGTTTCTAGGAGTTCGATTTAACTGCAACAAGTGCCATGACCATCCTTTTGAAAGATGGACGCAAGATCAATATTACCAAACTGCCGCCTTCTTTTCGCAAGTTTCGTTGAAAAAGGACAATGAATCGGGCGACAAGACGATCGGTGGAACCGCCGTCGAAGGCGCCAAACCGCTCTATGAAGAAGTGTCCGATGCAGGCACCGACGAAATGAAGCATCAAAAGACGCAACAAGTTGTTGCACCGAAGTTTCCTTTCCAGGCCGAGAACACGGTCGAGGCAAATGCCTCACGCCGAAAGCAGTTTGGGGCTTGGCTTACCAGTCCAAAGAACCCGTACTTTGCCCGCAGCTATGTCAACCGAATATGGGGCTATTTGTTGGGTAAAGGACTCATTGAACCGATCGATGATATCCGGGCTGGAAACCCGGCAAGCATTCCCGAATTAGTTGAGTACTTGGAAAAGGACTTTGTCGGGCACGATTTTGACGTACGCCATCTGGTGAGAACGATTTGCCGGTCGAAGATCTATCAGCTTTCGATGGAATCCAACAAATGGAATGCGGACGATGACCGCAATTACTCGCATGCCTTACCTAGAAGATTGCCTGCCGAGGTTTTGTATGACGCCATTCACCAGGTCACTGGTTCCGTTTCGAAGCTACCTGGGATGGCGCCCGGCGCTCGTGCTGCGTCCCTTTCCGATGCCGAGTCTGGTTTGAAAGATGGGTTTCTGACCAATCTTGGCAGACCGCCACGTGAAAGCGCTTGCGAGTGCGAACGATCGAGCGAATTACGGCTCGGGTCGGTCATGGCGCTGGTGAGTGGTCCTACGCTTGGGTCCGCTATCGCGGATGAAGCCAACTCGATCGGTCAACTCGTGAAGCAATTTCCCAACGATGCGGAATTGATCAATGAGTTGTTCTTGCGTGTCCTCAGTCGTCCGGCGACGGAGGCAGAAATCGCGTCTGCTTCTACCGTGGCCAGTCTAATTGCAAAAGACCACGAATCGCTGTCCAATTCGCTGGCGGAACGCGAAGCCTGGTGGCTGGAGGATAAACCGAAACGTCAAGCACAGTTAGAAGCAGATCGTGTGGATGCACAAGCCAAGTTGGCATCACGGATTGAGCTGATTCAACCCGAGCGTGACGCGGCCGAGAAGATGCGAGTCGAGCGAAGCGTGGCAGCCAAAGCCGCGTTGGATGCCTTTGAAGCCGCTTTGCCTGACAAACTAGAAGAATTCTTGAAGCAACGAAAAACCGCAACGGTTTGGCGGACACTCATGCCTAACAAGGCCGAAGCGTCCAGCAAAGCCACGTTGGTACCTCAAAGCGATCGCTCTCTTATCGCTCGTGGAGCAGCCGACAAAGGAGTTTACACGGTTGATACTCCCTCGGATCCCTCGGAGTTCAATACGGTTCGATTGGAAGCCCTCACAGGCACCGAGTTTAAGACCGGTGGACCTGGTTTGTCGGCAAACGGCAACTTTGTTGTCACGGAGCTGGAAGTCTTCGTCGGAATGGCTGATAAGCCCAAGGAGATGCGGAAAGTGAAATTGACCAAAGGCTTAACCGACTTCGATCAACCCAGCTTTTCAGCCGCAGCGGTGATCGACAACAAACTGAAAGACCAAGGGGGTTGGGCAATCAACGGTGCCGATGGAACAGAACACTGGGCCGTATTTGCAACGGAAGAGCCTATTAAATTGCAACCTGGTGAGATTATTCAATGGCGAATCCATCAGTTCCACGATGCCGTAGATCACCGACTTGGACGTTTCCGATTGAGCGTAGCTAGTCGTGAGGGTGAGTTGGCACTAGGCTTGCCTGAATCCTTGCAAGCAGTTGCTCAGGTGCCGAAGTCTGTTTGGACGGAACTAGTCACCAAGGAATCGTTAGGATACTTCCGAGTTTCCTC
>Ga0105048_10006475_pt1 | contig 18880 bp, 14 predicted proteins | sample MAT05_FD_78382 | JGI IMG/M metagenome (GOLD analysis project Ga0105048, IMG submission 78382) | Freshwater microbial communities from Lake Fryxell liftoff mats and glacier meltwater in Antarctica - MAT-05 | ecosystem: Environmental > Aquatic > Freshwater > Ice > Liftoff microbial mat | place... | reverse complement strand
GTCTGACTGCCCACAAGAAAAGATGGGGGTTCTGGGAAAGTACTGCGCCGAGTGCGTTTACGAAAGGGAAGATCAAGAAAGGCTACATTTTCAGGGAAATATCAACGGTCGGGAATTGCTGGCAGTTGCTCCAGTTGGTGACGCAGGCAATGTCGCGGTATCCCGCCAACCGACTGCTGCAGGGACCACCCGGTCTCCAAGCGCTTCCAACAGGAGACGTGTTCGACGATCCGGAACGTCTGTTCGGCGTTGAATTCTGGTCAACAGTGATCGCGATTGGGATAGTGCGGGCATGGGCTGTCCTTGTTGTAAAACTAGTTGTGAATTATCGCGAACAGGAAATCCTTGAGTGCGTTCCGTATTTCTGGTTCCAGCGTGACGAATGGACCCTCTCAGCTTTACCTCAGCTGGAACCAGGAGTTCTCATCTGAACAACACCAACAAAATAGCAGTTGATCGGTTCCTGAGAAAAAGTCAAACACCAAGCCATCAATCCGTTATCGCCCATTATTGCGGTGGCGTGATACTCTGCTGAAAGTTCACAGGTACGTCCGCGAGTGCGTCGTCTGGCAGGACGTAGGAGCTTCCGATTAACTGGTTCTTGTCGTTGATCACATCGGGGAAACGCTTGCCCGGCATAACCTGCACGGCGAAGATTTCCTGCAGCGCGTCCTCGAATTCGACCCAGCCTACGAGTTGCCCGTTACGCAGATCGACGACCCACACTCCGCATGCTCGCTTTTCGAGACGTTCTACCAAAGGGATGCCGCTGAACACGGCTGACTCGCGAACCTGCGAGAGCCCGACGAACGCGTATGGCCCCCAGAAATCCAGGCCGCGTGTGAAGCCCGGCAGCTCGATCACGGGCTGATAATTGCCACTTCCGAGGTCGATGGTTCCGAGCGTTCCCGTTCCCGAATCGAGCACCCAAAGGCGGCCTTCGTACCAGCGCGGGGAGTGCGGCATCGACAGACCTGTGGCGATGGTTTCGCCAGACGGCACGTCGATCACGACACCACCATTACGCTTGTTTTCACGCCAGCCGCCGGGGGTGTCGGCACGCCCGAGCGCAGTCGCAAACTGAACGCGGCCATCCTTCAACCCCATCCCGTTGAGATGGCAGCGATCATCCGGTGTGTACGCAGTGACAAATGGGGGACGCCAGATTGGTCGGAAGCTGTATTGCCAGTCGCGGATGCACAGGCACGAGAAGCGAGTGTTTACGAACACGAGTTCGTCGCCAACCCAATCCATCTCGTGGATGAGCACATCTCCAGTGACGTGACTCGACCGCGGCAGGAAGCAGGCATCGTGTTTTCCTTCGGGTTCCAGTCTGTTCGCGACGGCCGGGAGATCGTGATATTCCCAGATCTCCAGGGCTGTCCCGATAGCAAGGCGAGGTCCGCGTACAGCAAGCCCCATCGGTCGGCTGAAGCCGCAGAAGTGGGTGTTGAGCACCTCGTTGTCGGCACGCAAGATTACGAGCTTCCCCGCCTGGTATGTGGTGACCAGGACAGAGGCACCAATCTCGCTCAGCAATGCTGGGAACGAAGCCGTGTGTTGGCTTCGTAGCGGCGGTGCCGGGGTTGGTTCAGTTGTGGGCGTCGTCGGGGGCTGCAGAACAGCTCTCGCTAGTCAAAGGAGCGGCTTTGAGCATGGATTGCTCAGCGCGGATTAGAATCTCAAGCACCAACGTTAGAATACGGGACCGTATTCGATGCCGCCAAGCACTAAACAGTGGAAATCTTGGCAATCCGGGTATTCTGGGAGGCCAGAACCGGTTGCAACGCCTGTGCGGATTCCCCGGTCAACAGAAACTCATAATATCACCTGCACGTCCCGCCTCTAACCTTTCAGCAGGACTTCTCCATGCGTCTCTTTGCCGCAGTTACCCTGGCGCTACTGCTCGGGTCGCCCGCGTTCGCTCAGAAAGAGTTCGGTTTCGACAACCGCAAACCCTCCGGGCAACCTTACCTCAAGGCCGAGGAATCGCTCGCCAAGATAAAGGTACCCGACGAGTTCGAGGTGAAGCTGTTCGCCAGCGAACCGCAGGTCGTGAACCCTGTCGCGTTCACAATCGACGAGAAGGGCCGCATCTGGGTTGTCGAGTGCTTCGAGTACCCGAAGCGCACGCCGAAGGGGAAGGCCCCACGCGACCGGATCGTGATCCTCGAAGACACCGATGGCGACGGCGCGTGCGACAAGCGGACCATCTTCGCGGAAGGGAAGCACTTCCCGGTGCCCGAGGAGCGGGCGAAGGCCGGACTCGGAGCGTTCGACCTCTGCACAGGGATCGAAGTCGGGAACGGCGGCGTGTACGTGGGAGCGGCCCCGTATCTGTGGTTCATCGAGAACAAGGACGACAAGCCGGGCAAGTTCGAAGTGCTGCTGAAGGGCTTCGGCAGCCAGGACACTCACGAGACATTGAACACGTTCATGTGGGGGCCGGATGGCTGGCTCTACGGCCTGCACGGCATCTTCACGAACTCGGCGGTGAAGCCGGCAGCGCAACTCGATGGCCCGGAGACACGCATCAACGGCGGCGTGTGGCGGTACCATCCGAAGCAGAAGAAGTTCGAGGTGTTTGCGGAAGGGACGTCGAATCCATGGGGGATGGACTGGCGCAACACCGACGGTCAATTCATCCTCGCGTGTTGCGTGATCCCGCACCTGTTCCACATCGTGCCGGAGGGCGTCTACAAGCGACAGGCACCGGGTGGCTTCAACCCGCATGTGTACGGCTTCCTCAACGAAATCTGCGACCACACGTTCCACAAGGAATCGGGCTGGGCGCATGCGGGGCTGATCTCGCTCGACACCCCGCACATGCCGAAGCGATTCCAGAACAGCGTGATCTTCGGCAGCATTCACGGATGCAGCCTGAAACAGAACATCCTGAAGCCGAACGGCAGCACGTTCACCGCGAGCCGTGGCGATGACTTCCTCGTGAGCGGCGACAAGAACTTCCGCCCGATTAACTTGCGATGGGGTTCGGCCGGCGACATCTACGTGATTGACTGGCAAGATCAGAACCCGTGCCACCAGACGAACCCCGACGACTGGGACTACGACCGCGGCCGTATCTACCGCATTCAGTTGAAGGGCACGAAGCCAAAGATGGCTGAGGATTTGGGGAAACTCAAGAAGCTTGAATTGATGGAGGCTGTCCAATCGACTGAGAATCCCTGGAAGTACCGAACTTCCCTACGGCTACTCAGTGAGTTCAACGAGCCGGAGACGGGCGCGTATTACAACGCCAATGGAGGGATGAAAACTCACCGTGCGGCGCTCGTAACTGGGGTGATGCATCGTAGCCAGAAGTTGGACAACGAGTATGGCGAGCATTATCTGCGAACCATCATGAAGTTCGACGGGGTGGAGCCGGCAACACTCGCGTGGGCGATCCGAACTTGGACGACACGGAGCGAAATGACAGAGGAGGAGATTGGCCGCCTACGGGTCTGGGCGGAGGACGCCAAGGACGCTGGGATTCGCCGTGAAATTGCTTCAGCGTGTATTCGTCTCTCAGACAAACACGACATGGTGCCCACCATCCGCACGCTGATGAAACGCAAAGAAGACGCGAAAGATCCCGTGATTCCGCAACTCGTGTGGATCGCTTACGAGAAGTCTCTGATGAACGGTGCGCGTAAGCCGGCTGTTCCCGAGAAGCCGAAAGAGAAAGGAGAACAGCCGGCTAACGCCGGCCGCTCGCCGGTGGCCGACGAACTCACATGGCTCGCGGAACAGGCACCGACCAACGAGTTCGTTCGCGATCAGATCGTGCCCAAGGTCATGCGGCGACTCGTCGCTACGGGCAAGTCCGATGACCTGAAACTGTGCGTTGAGTTCGCCACGAAGCTCAAGGATGCGAACAGCCGCGAGAAAGCGCTCGACGGACTCGCCATTGCGCTTGCTGGGCAATCTGTGAACGCTCCTGAGGCGTGGCCAACACTGCAAGCCGAGATCGCCAAGGAGAACAACCCGAAGCTCGTCGCGCTGGCGAATAAGCTCAGCGTGAATTTCCGCGATCCCGCCGCCATCAAGCGTGCACTCGAGATCGCCGCGAACGCGAAACTGCCGGTTGAAGCACGCACCGAAGCGATCCGTCAACTCGCAACGCTCAAGGCCGATGATGCCGTCGCCGTGCTGTTCAACCTGATCAAGAACGATCACAGCAACGCGGTCAAGGCGGAGGCCGTTCGTTCACTGGCGTCGTTCAACCACCCGAAGCTTGCGACCGATCTGCTTGCGGGGTGGAAGGAATACCCCAAGGAAATCCGGCCCGATGTAGTTGTCACATTCGCGACTCGCAAGGAATGGGCGAAGACGCTTCTTCAAGCGATGGCCGACAAGACCATCGACCGTGCCGAGATCACGGACAACACGATCCTCCGCATTCAATCGTTCAAGGACAAGGAACTCGATGCCCTCATTGAAAAGGCATGGGGGCGATCTCGCCCGACGCCCGCCGATCTGAACAAGCTCATCGACAAGACCCGCGATTCGCTCTACGAAGCACCCGCGTCGTTCTCCCGTGGGAAGGTCGTGTTCGAGAGCATCTGTGCGAAGTGCCACAAGTTCGAGGGAAAGGGGAACGAAGTCGGGCCGCCGCTCGAAGGGGCCGCCCGCGACATCGAGTACATCCTCGGCAACGTGATTGACCCGAACCGCGTCATCGGCGCACCGTACTTCGTCCGCACGGCACGGTTGCTCGACGACACGGTTTTCCAGGGCTTGCTCGCCGAAGAAGACGAGAACACCATCACGCTCAAGCTCGAAGGTGCGTCATTCAAGACGATCAAGAAGGCCGATCTCGCGGAACCCGTGCGAGTGTCGGAGAAGTCGCTCATGCCCGAAGGACTTGGGTACAACATGACGCCACAGAACTTTCGCGACATGGTGCGCTATGTGATGGCTCACCCGTTCCTCACGGACGTGAAAGTGAACGGCGAGAACCTGTCCGTCGGTGTGCCGGGACGACTCGTGTTGCCCGACACCAAGGGAGCACCAGCGGTCGTAGAGGCCGAGTTCACCTCGCCCGCGGTGTTGAAGACGAAACTGCTGATTGGCTCATCTGGCGACTATGAAGTACGGCTCGACGGCAAACCGATCGGCACGGGGAAGGGGACCGGGAAGCAACTTCGACCCGATCAGGATGGCTTCGACGTGGTGTTGCCAGCCGGTAACCACACGCTCACGATCGTGGTGAAATCGGGAACCGGGAACGCACTGCACGCACGGTTCCTCGACCCCGATCGCAAGCTGCAATATCCGGATGTTGCCGACAAGAAGTGATCGCGATTCCGAATCCGGTGCGGGCCGCGAATGCTGCGGCCCGCACTGAAAGTCACTTCTAGATTTGGGCAGTTGAGCTGTGTTTGGCGTGTTGTTTCTTGGTGGGGCAGGCATTCTTGCCTGCCGTCTGCTGCTCTGGCAGGTAAGAATGCCTGCCCCACCAAATCAATAACGCTGCTCCTGGTTGTCACTTCTTCGCGAACAACTCGGAGACATAGTTCCAGTTCACCACTGCGAACCACGCCTCGACATACTTCGCCCGCAGGTTGCGATACTTCAGGTAGTATGCGTGTTCCCACACGTCGCAACCGAGGAGCACCTTCCCCCCATCCATCAGTGGGCTGTCCTGATTCGGCGACTTGGTAATCGCAAGTGGCTTTTCTTTGCCAACCACGAGCCAGGCCCATCCACTTCCGAACTGGGTCAGCCCGGCCGACAAGAACTCCTTCTTGAAGCCGTCGAGCGTGCCGAAGCTCGTCTCGATCGCCTTGAGGAGTTCGCCCTTTGGTTCGCCGCCCGTGCCGGGCTTCGCCATCATCTGCCAGAACCACGAGTGATTGAGGTGACCACCACCGTTGTTCCGAACTGCACCCTGGATTGCTTCGGGCAGTTTCTTGTAGTTCGCGACCACTTCTTCGATCGGCTTCGCGAGCCATTCTGGCTGACCTGCGAGTGCCTTGTTCAGGTTATCCACATACGCTTGATGGTGCTTGTCGTGGTGAATCGTCATTGTCTCAGCGTCGATGCTCGGCTCCAGCGCATCCACAGCGTAGGGGAGCTTTGGCAGCGTGAAGCCCTTGGCTTCCGCAGCGGGGGCGATCCGGGGAACGGCAAGGGCGGCAGCAGCAGTCGCACTGACTCGGAGCATCTCACGGCGGGTTAGCATGATGACATCTCCTGGGGTAGTTGAGCCGGGCGGTGGCGAGAGTGAGGGATACGACAACAGGCTATGGCACATCTGACTTCACCAGAACCAATGCTGGTTCCGATGATTGATGAGTATACTGGGGATCGCAAGCAGGTAACACACTGCGTCAGTCTTTTAATGAAGCGTGTCGCATGCTTCTGCAGCGAGGTCATGCAATGAACGAGGCAATCAATGAGCGCTGAGCAGCCGCGAGTCGGCATCATCATGGGTTCCCGAAGCGACTGGGCAACCATGCAGCACGCGGCCGATGTCTTGACGAAACTGGGCGTCCCGCACGAGGTTCGCGTGGTGTCGGCTCACCGCACGCCCGATCTGCTGTTCGAGTACGCGGAGCAGGCGGAGGGCCGCGGGATCGAGGTCATCATCGCCGGTGCGGGCGGTGCGGCCCACCTGCCGGGGATGTGCGCCGCGAAAACGTGCCTGCCAGTTCTTGGCGTGCCGGTCGAATCGGCGGTACTCCGAGGTGTGGATTCGCTCCTATCGATCGTTCAGATGCCGTCAGGGATACCGGTAGGCACGCTCGCGATTGGAAAGGCTGGAGCCACGAACGCTGGCTTACTTGCCGCTGCGATTCTGGGTGGGAAGTACCCCGAATTCCGAGACCGGCTCCGTGAATTTCGGACTGCACAGACGCAAACCGTGCTGGATAACCCGGACCCGAGAGCCGAGTGATTCCGATTGAACTCTCGCCCCTGGGTTGCTATCGGCTCCAGCCTCGGAGCGATATTTCAGGGGCGATCGTCATGAATCGGATCTGCACGTCCCTACCGCTGACTGCGGTTCTGGGACTGATGGTGATCGGCACAGGCTGCGCAACCGTGGTAACGCGGGGTGGCCAGGATCAGAAGGTCACCATCCTGAGCGATACACCTGGGGCCACCCTTGTCGTTGACGGCCAGGCAACGGGAACAGCACCCGGAACGGTCGAGCTAACTCGGAATCGTGAACACACGGTTCAAGTTGTCGCGCCCGGATATGAGCCGGCACAAGTCACCGTGCGTCGTCGGCTGAACCCGTGGGTATTCGGGAACCTGCTGATCGGTGGCCCCATCGGGTTAGTGATCGACGTGATTTCCGATTCGACGCACACGCTGAGCCCCGACACTCAGAAAGTGACGCTACGACCACTTGCTGGCGCGGCGACGGTGCCAACGCCAGCCACGTTGCCGCCTGGGTACCAACCAGCGCCGCCGATCGCGCAAACTGGGGCGATTCGCTAATCACAACGCTTCAACGACACGCCGAACGAGGACGCGGAGTTTCTTCTCGGCTTCGTTCGCTGTCTTGATGATCGCAGGCAGGCTCGCGGGTTCCAGAGCGTCCGGCAAGCACTGATCGGTGATGACCGAGACGCCCATGATCCGCATCTTGGAGTGAACTGCGACGATCACCTCGGGGACCGTGGACATCCCCACGACATCCGCCCCAATCTGCCGCAAGAATCGATACTCGGCCTTCGTCTCCAGGTTTGGCCCCGACACCGCCACGAACACCCCCTGGTGGCACACGATCTTCTCTTCCATCGCGACACGCTTGCCCAATTTCAATAACTCGCGGTCGTAGCAGTTGCACATATCCGGGAACCGCTCGCCGAGACGATCGTCGTTCGGGCCGATCAGCGGGTTGTCGCCTAGCAGATTGATGTGATCCTCGATCAACATGAGATCGCCCTTCTCCCACTGCGGGTTCATGCCACCGCACGCGTTCGACACGATCAGCACGTTCGCGCCCAGTGCCTTCATCACCCGCACCGGGAACGTGACCTGTTGAAGCGTCCACCCCTCGTAGAAGTGGAAGCGACCCTCCATCGCAACCACGGGCTTTCCGCCGAGCATACCGCAGACCAGTTGGCCCTTGTGGCTGGGTGCAGTCGAACGCGGGAAGTGCGGGATCTGTTCGTACGGGATCACCGCTTCTGCCGCGATGTCCTCCGTGAGTTTTCCGAGACCGGTTCCCAGAATGATGCCGGCGGTGGGCTTGCCCGACCACTTGGCTCGGATCGCGGCGGCGGCTTCCTGAATTTGGTCGAACAACTCTGGCATGGGAGTCCGGGGTCAGGAGTCGGTGGACAGGAACGAAGTTGTTGCCTGCTCCCTGTTGTACAATCACTGCGACGCGAATGACCTGGGAGCGGGTGACTTTCTGACACCTGGCTCCGGACTCCTGACCCACGGTTCCGATGGCAGTTAATCTTCCTCCGCACTATCACGATGCCGACGCACGATACAAGAAGGCCCAGACGCCCGAGGATAAACTCGTCGCGCTCAAGGAAATGTGGGTCCTTCTCCCAAAGCACAAGGCGAGCGAGAAGGTCCAGGCCGAACTCAAGACAAAGATTTCGGAACTGACCGACCAGATCGAACAGGCGAAGTCTGGCCCCAAGAAAGCCGCCCCCGGCTCGTATAAATTCCCGCGTCAGGGTGCCGGGCAGATCGCGTTCGTTGGGCCGCCGAACGCCGGGAAGTCGCAGCTTCTCACGAAACTCACCAAGGCCACGCCCGCCGTCGCGCCGTATCCGTTCACGACGCGAGAACCCATCCCGGGGATGATGGACTTCGAGGATACCCGCGTTCAGTTGATCGACCTACCACCAATCACGGCCGATCAGTTTGAGCCGTTCATCACGGACATTACCCGTGCCGCAGACGCTGCCGTGCTGTTCCTCGATCTCTCCGACGACGATGGCCCAGCCGCGACGCAGGCAGTCCTCGACCGCTTGAAGCTCGCGCGCCGCGAACTCGTGCCGCCGGGTACTCCGCCAATCGACGATCCCGCAATCTACGCACTGCCCACCATCCTGCTCGCCAGCAAGTGCGACGACGAGGCCGCCGATATCCGCCTGGAGATCGCCCGCGAATCGTTCGGGGATAAGTACCCCCTATACATCATCTCGGCGGAACGCGGCGACGGACTTCCGGAGCTACGGAAGACGCTGTACGACCTGCTCGGCGTCATGCGGATCTACACGAAGCAACCGGGTAAGCCGGCAGACATGACAAGCCCGTTCACACCGCTGATCGGCAGCACGGTGGCGGAACTCGCAGGCCGCGTTCACCGTGATCTGGAGGATACCGTGAAGTCGGCTCGCGTGTGGGGCACCGCTGTTCACGACGGCCAGACCGTGGGCCGCGATCACGTTCTTAACGACAAGGATATCGTTGAACTGCACACATAAGCCGCTTGCGGCTTCGCAATCGGAGGTGACGCGATGGAGTACATCCCGGCATGGCATGCCGCGAAGGTCGGGATGAGTTACCCGGCGAAGGTCAGGGCTGTCGGAGAGTTTGTTTTGCTACTCAACCTGGATCTGACGCTCATAGCACCGGGGCGATCGCCCACGATCCTTGCCTCCCTTCGTCTCGACGAGACTGTGGATTCCGGCCGGGCACGGACACTTGCGCTCAAGGATTCCATAGAGGTCGTGTTGATCAGGGTCGATCAGCACCCAGGTTCCGAGCAGGCGTTTGCTTCGTTGCCAGCAGACTCGGCGTGGTTGGAGTGGAACGACGAGACCGTTCGCCGGCTTGCCCGGCACATTCGACAGACCGGAGAATCGCAGCTGCTTCCCATCCTTGCCGACGCACTTGAGGACGCCGGTTGCGATGATGCGACACTCCTCGCACATTGTCGCGAGCCACAACCGCCGGGGAGTTGGGCAGTGGAATTACTCGCGACTCAGCAATGATCGCGTTGCGTATCCGAGCCAAACCCGCCATGATGTGAGCACGATGCCTGCAGATGAAACCAAACCAACGCCTTTTCTCGTACGCCATGGTGTGATGCGCTTCCTCGGGGAATTCACCCCGGGGCCAGGTGTCAACGCGACCCGTGGCGATCTCGTGATCCTGCGTACGGAGCGCGGCACGGAGTTCGGCGAGGTGCTTTGCCATGCGACTCCTCAGGCGATTGCCACGATCCCCGATCCGACGCACGGTGAAATTCTCCGCGTCGCCTCTGCCACCGATCGCGACAAACTCCGGCAGTTCCGCGAATCGCGCGATATGGATTACTCTGCGGGCGTACGTCTCATCGCGCAACACAAGTTGTCCATGCAACTCGTGGACATCGAACGACTTTTCGGCAACGAGCGTGTCGTCTTCTACTTCCTGTCCGAGAGTCGGGTCGATTTCCGCGAACTCGTGAAGAGCATGGCTCGCGAGTTCCACACACGGATCGAACTGCGGCAAATCGGTGTCCGCGACGAGGCCAAACTGCTCGCCGATTATGGCGACTGCGGCAAGCCGGTGTGCTGTAACACGCACATGGCGGTGATGCCCCCCGTTAGCATGAGGATGGCGAAACTCCAGAAATCCACGCTCGACCCCACGAAGATTTCTGGCCGCTGCGGTCGGCTCAAATGCTGTTTACGCTTTGAGCAGGATGTGTATGAGGAGTTCCAGAAAGAACTGCCGCCGATCGGTTCGCGAGTGCTCACGGGGAAGGGGCAGGGTCGCGTGTTGCATCACGAGATCCTCGCGCGTCGGCTCCTGGTGGAGTTTGAAGACGGCCGAAGGTTGCCGGTGTCAGTTGATGAAGTGCTAACTCGGTTGTAACGTATCCGCACGTTGAATTGCGACCGGTCGCGGTGAACTCGAGGGAAGACTGTGGACCCAAGGCTGCTTGAACTGTGTCGCGAACCTCCGTACTTCGCTTACGAAGCGTATGAGTTTGTGTGCGATGCGGTCACGTTTACGAGCGAGCGGCTTGGGCGTGCGCACAAAGAGGACGAAGTCGAAGAAGTCGATCACCATGTCAGCGGCGCGGAACTTCTGCTCGGCGTTTGCGACCTGGCCGTCACGACGTTCGGCATGATGGCTCCGGTGGTGTTCCGACTCTGGAACGTGAAGACAACCGATGATGTGGGGAAGATGGTCTTCAATCTGATTCGCGTGGGACGGCTGAGCAAATCGGACCGCGACACGCCCGAAGATTTCCACGATCTGTTCGACCTGTCGCAGACATTGGCAGATGGCTTCGAACTGACGATCGACGACCGACCCAGTGTGAAGCGGAGTGACCGATGAGCCAGCGCTGGCGCTTGATTTTGGCGGCGGCCGCGTTTCTGGGGTGGATCGCGTATCTCGGCTATGCTGCGGCGACGAAAAGCCGCGCTCCGATCGTGTCGCACATTCAGGCGGCAGTCGCGACTGGCGAGGTTGTTGTGGATGTCGAAACACTCGACAAACCTGTCATTGTGGCGGAAAAGCTCGCGGGGGATGGTCCCGAGGGAACCGTGGAAGTGCTGAACCTGTCGGATGCAAAGGGGTTTGCCGGCCCTGGAAAGTACCTGATCTACCTCGAACGGCGGCACGGCGGTTGGTTCGTCGTCGGCCAACAACGTTCGCCGGGGAACGACCTCGCCAACGTGGGCCAACCGCTGATCTATCCCTGGTCCGATGGTGTGCGAAAACAGGCTGAGAAGTTGCGGAAGCCGCCCCAGCCATCGAAGTGACGCTGCAAAATCGGGCTTTCCGCTATTCTTGTGGAGGTTTGGTATAGGTGGGGCAGGCATTCTTGCCTGCCCAAGCTCTGACTGGCAGGCAAGAATGCCTGCCCCCCAAACCACTTCAATGCTTTCCCCCAAGAATGGCGAGAGCCCAAAATCCGTTTAACCCCGATCTCCTGCCTTGCCGATACCACCTGTCGTGCCCAATTCCGCGATGGGATTGTCGATGGGTCGGTTGTTCAGGTGCCTGATGCTGCTGACCGTCGTTGCGATCTCAACCGCAACCGCCGGGTGCGGCTTCGCAAAAAAACCCTACGGTCGTGATCCACTTCTGCGTGATGGTGCTGGAATCTGGGGCAATTCCGAAATGGCTCATGGCCCCGACATGCATTACTACCGCGAGCCAGCGGCACCCCACCCCCCGAAGCCAAGGCCAACCTCGACCGGGGAGTGGGCAACTGCTAACAACAGATGACCTCGACGGGGTTTCTTAACCCTCAAGGCCGCGTCGGTCATTCTCTTCCAACTTCTTCTTCTGTTCCTCGGTCGCCTCGTACTTGAACTCCTTCTTGAGCAACCCCATGATCGACTGGTAAGCGTTTCGCTGGCTTTGTTGCCGGAACAACCCCAGCACCTGTGGGCCACCGAATCGATCGCTGAACTCGCCCGAAGCCACTTCCAGCTTGTAATCGCTGTCAGTCTTCACGTCGCGCTTCACGAGCGTCACAACGTAGTACGTATCCTTTGGAGCGTCTGTGAGCACTTCCACGGTCTTCACCGGCTTCGTGCGGTTGTCCATGAGCGTCTTCGCGAACTCGTTCGTCGGGTAGCGGAGGTTCTCGCTCGCCCGGATCTGGAAGGGCTGGAGCTGGCTTGGCATTGTGGGGCGGAACAGATCCGCTTGGAGTCCCTTCTCGCCGGTCGGGTCGGCCACAGTGGAAAGTGGTGCGACGCCGCGAATCATGAATGGTTCATCGCGGGTGACTGCCAGGTCACGCAGCTTTTGGATGAGCACGGGTTCGGCCGTGGAGTCGAAAACGCGGATCTCGTTGGCCAACTTCTCGGCGTCTGCCTTCGCGAGTTCGCGTGCCTTCTTCAACTTCCACGCGCCAACCACATCCTTGTAGATCTCGGAGTTCGGGTCGTCGCTCCACAGGCGAGGTTTCGCGTTCTCCTCGGCTTTACGCCAGACCACGAACTGCGACTTGGTTTTCAGGTCGTCCTCAAACAGAGCACGTTCATTCGGGTAGAACATCGGCGACAGTGTGCCAGTCGCCGGGCTACGGGTGCGGGTCACCGGGTTGTTCACCCAGAAGAACCGCTCGCCGAATGGAACGTAGCCGCGTTGTTGCTGCATCGCATGGGGCGAGGCGGCTGCACGCAACATCTCCCGCTGTGCGGCGACCAGGGGTGCCAGCGTCGGGTCTTCCTCCAACTTCCACTCGGATCGAAGCACCTCATTTCCCTGGATCTTCAACCCACGGCGGGCAACAAACTCGTCGATGAACTTCTGTGCGGCGGCTTTGTCTGTGGCCTTGCCGTCCTTGGAGAGCTTGTTCACTTCCGTGATGAACTTCTGGATGTCCTCGGTTGCAAGTTCACGAGCATTGCGAGACATCAGTTCCTTCATCAGGGTCGGTTGATAGACCTCGATCGGGAGTGGCTTGGGAACCATCGTGCGATACGCAACCTCGCCGCTGATCAGAGTGTTGAACATTCCCGTGACCGGCAGCGCTCCAAGAATCAGCGGAATGCCAGCCTTGGCACGATCGCGGATTTCGTAAGCGATCGGGCCTGTGCCCATGGCAGCCGCCGCGGCGAATGGGTTGCCGAACCCGAGCAATTGCCCGCTCATGGCACCGGCCGCGACTCCGAGATTGCCGGGCCGCACCACGCTGGTATCGAGAATCAGCCCCATCGGTTCGGTGAGGAACGACGAGCCTGCCGACTTGCTCCAGCGAAGATCAACCTCGCTCCGGTGCAAGCGTGCGTATTGGAGCTCGTACTCCGCTTCGAGCATCGCATCCTTCACCGCGATTGGAGCGACTGCCGTTGCCAGCCAGGCGGGGGTGAGGCCGAAGATCGGCACCGTCATCATCGAGCCAGTCTTGGCGACGGGAGCGCCGAGCTTCATTCGCTCTTCCGCGAGTTGCGTGTAGTACGGCTCACTACCGGTGACCGAGAAGTAATCCACGCGAATCTTGCGGGGTTCCTTGAAACCTGCTGTTTCCTTGGCGGGGTGGGGTTCCTCGTCCTTGTACTGCTGGTACAGGCTCTTGAGTTCGCCCAGTACCGCTGGATCCTTCATGTTTGGATCGGGGATCTTGCGGACGAAATCCTCGGCCGACACGGGAATGACGGCATAGGTCGTCGGGCTGGCTTGTTCACGGAAGAACTCGTACGCATCGAAGGGCGTGTTGAACGCCGGGAAGCCACCGTAGCTGTTCCCCCTCATGCTGTGGGCGTCGCCACCGAGGACAGCCACCTGGGCGGTTCGCACCCGGAACTCTTCAGCAACTGCTTGCAAACAGGCGTCCATCGTGAAGCCAGGCATATCCATCGCCATTCGCTTCTGAACAGCGACCTGCGAGGAGGGACCGAACGAGCCGAAGAACTCCCGCTCGATGAGTTGCTTCACATCACTGGTCGTGAACTTGATGCCAAGTTGGTCTGCCTTCTTCTGCCAGAGCAGGAAGTTGATCAGTTCGGATTGTGTTCGATTTGGTGCGAGCGCGAAGTATTGCTCCAGCCCGCCCGACATTTGCGCCTGACTGAGCGCCGTGCTGATCGCGATGCTTTGAATCTTCGCGTTCGCGACCTCTTTGTCTTCGGGCTTCGCGGTCGGCGAAAGCGCGAGCTGGCGAACCTGATCGTGCATCCCTTGCTGAATCTGTGCGGCGAACTGTGCGAACTGAGGGTTCCTGAGTTGCATTTCCATGCTCAGGATGCGTTCCATCATCTGCCGCGGCTCCGGACTCATCCGGTTCAACTGTTCGACGACTTGTGACTCAAGTCGGTCCATCGTCATCATCGCCGCGAGGCTCATGTACTTGTTCGCCATCATGCGGCGATACCGCAAGCCGCGCCCGGCCTCCGTGAGTTCGGAATCGTGGATCTTGGTGCCGTCGATGGTGCACACAACGTCACCACGCTTCCCCTTGGATCCAAGCCAGCGTGGCAGCCAATCGAAGAAATCGGCCCCTCCACCAAGCCCGCTGGAGAGAACGAACGTGAACATGATGAACACGGTGACGACAGCGAAGATCGCCTTTTGATTCCGCCGGAAAATGTTGAACGGATTGTATGCCATTGTCGTTCCTCAAGTTACGGCGGCGGCGAAGACTCGCCTGAGTGCTGCGGGGGTTGACAGCAGTCCCATCGCTGTCCTAATGGTGAGGGCGATAGCCTCTCCTCAATTTACCGATTGTAGTAATTCTCAGGAGGGGAACAATCGGAAAGGAAATCGGTGAGCCACGGGGTTCATCCCCGTGGTGATCGCGCGACCTCCACGGGGATGAACCCCGTGGCTCGCCAGGAACCCAAAACGGCCACCTGCCCTCTAATTCGATAAACCGGCGGTCACAAACCACCTGACGGAGTTCCCTAGAAGTGCCAACGCCACGCAAGAAGCCAGCAACTGAAAAGCCTCCGGCCGAGAAGAAAGCACCTGTCCGCAAGAAAGCTGCACCGAAGCCGACAGCCGATGATCCAATTGCTGACGCAAGCGGGGTGCCGGCTGGCAAGTACCAGTTGATTGTGGTCGAGTCTCCCGCCAAGGCGAAGACGATCAACAAGTACCTCGGCTCGGGCTACCACGTTCTGGCCAGCTATGGCCACGTTCGCGACTTGCCGACCCGCAAGGAGAAGGGCGAGGAAGTCGCCGGAATCCGGATTTCCGATGGCTGGAAGATGCGGTACGTCGTGGATGACGGCAAGGACGACAAAAAGGGCGGTGGCGGTCGCGGCAAACGTCGAACACCCGCCGACATCCTGGCCGAGATCAAACGCGAAGCAAGCAAGGCCGAGCGCGTCCTGCTGGCGTCTGACCCTGACCGTGAAGGCGAAGCGATCGCCTGGCACATCGCCGACGCGCTGAAGTTGCCGGCCGAGACCACGTTCCGGATTCGCTTCAATGAAATCACCAAGACGGCGATCCAGGCCGCGATGGCGCATCCTGAGAAGATCAACACGCCGCGTGTGCTCGCTCAGGAAGCACGCCGGGCGATGGATCGCGTCGTGGGTTTCCCGCTGTCGAACCTGCTCGGCAAGAAGGTCGCCGGCGGTCTGAGTGCGGGTCGCGTGCAGTCGGTTGCGGTCAAGTTGATCGTGGACCGCGAACGCGAGATCGAAGCGTTCCGCACCGAGGAATACTGGAAGATCACCGCACTGCTTGCGAAAGCGGATGCGGGGGTGAAGTGGACCGCCGACCCGAAGAAGTCCAAGATCCTCGCCAAGAAGAAGGAACTCCCGAAGCTCACCGCGAAGCCCGGCGAAGAACCGGATGTGACGCCCGACCCCGACGAACCCGTGGTGGACACCGAGACGAGCGATGCGCCAGCCGATGCCGAAGGTGGGGCCGCGCCGGTCGAGCGTGCCGGGCTGCCGACACCACCCGAAGGGGCGTTCCTCGCCGAACTCGTGCGTTGGGCGGGAGCCGAACCGAAACTCGGCAACGAGACCTCGGCCGACGAGATTGTGAGCGCCCTCAAGAGCGCCTCGTTCGTCGTCTCGAAGCGTGAGGAGAAAGATCGCCAGGACCGGCCAAGCCCGCCGTTCATCACAAGTACGCTGCAACAGCAGGCGAACATTCGGTTGCGATTCAGCACGAGCCGCACGATGCAAGCTGCGCAGAAGCTGTACGAAGGCGTCGAACTCTCTGGCATGGGCCAGACGGCGCTCATCACCTACATGCGAACCGATAGCACGCGAGTGTCGAACGACGCTCTCGCCGCGGTCCGCACGTACATCGGCAGTGATCCCCGCCTCGGGGCAGATTACCTCCCCAAGGCGGCGAACGTGTACGCCTCCAGCAAGAACGCGCAGGAAGGCCACGAAGCGATTCGCCCAACCGACGTGACAATGACGCCCGCACGAGCGCAGGCTGCGGGCCTCGCCGGCGACCAGATGCGGCTGTACGAGCTGATCTGGCGGCGATTCGTGGCGAGCCAGTGTTCCCCGGCGATCATGGCTGTCACGACCGTTGAAGTGACCGCAGGGCAGGGCTTGTTTCGCGCCAATGGCCGCATCATGAAGTTCGAGGGCCACCGCCGCGTGCTTACGCCCGTGGCCAAGGGCGATGATGTCACGCTGCCCGACGTGAAAGAACGCGATGCTCTGAACCGGCTCGACATGTTCGAGGCACAGCACTTCACGCAGCCACCGGCGCGGTTCAATGAAGGCTCGCTCGTAAAGATGCTGGAAAAGGAAGGGATTGGGCGCCCGAGTACGTATGCGAGCATCATCGCGACGATCCAGAAGCGTGGCTACGTGCTTCAAGAGAAAGGTCGGTTCTTCGCGTCCGAGATCGGGAAAGTCGTTACGGACATGCTGGCGAAGCACTTCCCCAGGATCATGGACCTGAAGTTCACGAGCAAATTCGAAGACGATCTCGACGAAATCGAGACCGGGAAGACCAAGTACCGTGAAGTGCTCGACGGTTTCTGGACACCGTTCTCCTCCGATCTCAAGAAGGCCGACACGGAGATGGCTCCGGCTCGCGTCGAACTTGATGAGAAGTGCCCGAAGTGTGGTCGCACGCTCGAAAAACGGTTCACGACCAAGACCGGCGGCTACTTCATCGGCTGTACCGGCTGGAAGGACAAGGAAAACCCTTGCGCCTTCAAACGGAGTGCCGACGGCAAGGAGATCGCCGGCCCGACCGTGACGGACATCAAGTGCCCGGCGTGCGGCAAGTTCATGGTGCGGAAGGAAGGCCGCTTCGGCGTGTTCTTCACCTGCGAAGGTGCACCAGACTGCCCGACGACCATGAACCAGGGTGCCGACGGCAAGCCTGTGGTCACGGCACTGCCGACGAAGAACAAGTGCCCGAAGTGCGAGAAGCAGAACCTGCTGCTCAAGGAAAGCAAGGCTGGCAAGAAGTACGTTCAGTGCCCGGACGCGAAGTGCAAGTTCATCTCGGACTGCGACGCGGAAGGGCACCCGATCAAGCCGCCGGATACGGGGATCGCGTGCGAGAAGTGCGGTCAGCCAATGGTCATCAAGGTGGCCTGGCGAGGGCCGTTCCTCTCGTGCAGCGGCTATCCGAAGTGCCGCAACGCGAAGTCGATCAACGCGGAACTTCGGGAGAAACTGAAGGATCTTCTGCCGCCGATGCCCGACAAAACGGAGAAGAAGTCGGACATCCCCGAAGTGCAGGTAGACGACACCTGCCCCGAGTGCGATGCACCGATGCGGCTAATGAAGTCGCGCTTCGGTGCGGGCTTCTACCTGGGCTGTTCGAAGTACCCGAAATGCAAGGGGAAGGGCCAAGTGTCGGGCGAATTGAAGCGCAAGATCGACGCCGTGGTGGCCGCGAACGCGGCAATGTGACGCACGCCGCAATGTGATATACTGGTCGTTTAGCGGCCGCCCCATCGGGGCGGTCGCCGTCACGAACTCACCGGATCTCGTCGCTTTCCTCGAGTCTTCCGGAGTGCTGGATCGCGCGGAACAAGCGATAGCCCAGCAACCCGCTGAGCACCGAACCGATCACTCCGAACACCGACGCTCCCAGGATCAACGGCGGCGCTGAGAACGCCCACAACATCGACGACCCCACGAACAGCGCACTTACCATCAGCCCGAATACCAACCGGTTCACCGAAGGCTCGAGATGGCGGTGCATCAGTTGCACGCTCACCTCCTGCCGTTGCACCATGCGGAACAACGTACTGAGTTGATTGGGGAGGGTGCGGATCAACTCATCCCAGTCGCCCATTGCCATGCTCAACTTTTTCCACGCCCGACGTGGGGATAACTTCTTCAGCAGCAAACTGCGCTGATACGGCTCCATCAACTCGACGAGGTTGAACGTCGGCGACAGCATTCGCCCCGTTCCTTCGAGCATCACTAGATGACCGTTTCATAAGTTCGCCGCCAGTGTCTCGACTTTGCGATGGTAGGGACGAGGCGGGTACAGTTTCCGTACCCAGAGCGATGGGCGTGTGGCGAACCCGGCTCGTCCGCGTTGTTGCTGTCGTCGCGTTTGG
>Ga0105048_10006469_pt1 | contig 18889 bp, 20 predicted proteins | sample MAT05_FD_78382 | JGI IMG/M metagenome (GOLD analysis project Ga0105048, IMG submission 78382) | Freshwater microbial communities from Lake Fryxell liftoff mats and glacier meltwater in Antarctica - MAT-05 | ecosystem: Environmental > Aquatic > Freshwater > Ice > Liftoff microbial mat | place... | reverse complement strand
TGACGAGCCTGGTGCCCGGCGCCGACGCCGACCCCGACGCGCCTGACGTCCCGCCCGCTCCCAAGGGCGTCACGGGCAACGCGCGCGCCTTCCGGGTGCTGGTGCGCAACGAGATGTTCCGGCGAGTGCAACTTGCCGCCCTCGAACGCTGGGATGATCTCGGCGAACTCGATGCGGCATCCGGATTCGACGCGGACGCCTGGGCCGACGCGCTCGATCCCTATTTCGACCTGCACGACCAGATCGGCACGCACAGCGACGCCCGAGGGTCGGCAATGCTCGTCGTCGAGGAGGGGCCCTCCGAGTGGACGGTGAGGCAGATCCTCGCGGATCCCGGGGGCGATCACGATTGGTCGATCACGGCCATCGTGGATCTGGAACAATCCAACGCGGCAGGCGTTGCGGTAGTCAGGGTCACCTCGGTCGGGATGTCGTGACCGCCAGGGACGAAGGAGCCAGCATGGAACGCCGAGATTCAGCAGAGCAGGGCGAGGCGGATGCCGTCGGAGTGACGACGGGCCGTATCCACGTGCTGGACGACGGCCAGAGCGTGCTCGGGCCGGAGGATTTCAAGGCCGCCTTCCGCACGCATCCGGCCGGCGTCGCGCTCATCACCGCCGACGCCGGAGACGGTCCGGTCGCATTGACCGCGACGTCGGTGTTCTCGGTGAGTGCCGAACCGCCGCTTCTGGTGTTCTCCCTCTCGGCTCTGTCGTCGAGCACCCCGACCCTTATGCGCGCCGACACGGTTGTTGTGCACCTGCTCACCGCGGCGCAGCTCGACCTTGCGCTTCTCGGCGCCACCAGCGGCGTCGACCGGTTCGCCGACACCTCAAGGTGGTCCCGCCTGCCGACGGGCGAACCCTACTTCACCGCCGCGCCCGTCTGGATCAGGGGGCGCGTCGTCGACCGCATGGAGGCCGGCGCCTCGACTGTGCTCGCCGTCGAAGCGCTCGAGGCGCGCACCCCCGAGCGGGGAAGCCCGGAGGCGGATGCCGAACGTCTGCGCCCACTCGTCTACCACAACCGCACATGGCACGTTCTGAGCGAGGATTCGAAACTCAGCCGGGAAGTCTGACGGTCAGCCGCCGTAGCGCTCGGTCTTGATGTGGTCGGCGAGGTGGCCGGCCTCGACGAGCCACTGCGTGACCGACTCGACGAACGGGGATGCCCCGCAGACGTAGATCTCGGCCCCGACTTCCGGGGGGAACACCGCGGCGACCGTCCGTCCCCGGTCGAGGCGTGCCGGGGGCGCCGACCAGCCTCCGGGCGTCTCTCGGCTGTAGGCCCACTCGAGACGCAGGGCCGCGTCGTCCCGCTCGAGCCGCAGGAGTTCATCGCGGTACAGCGCGAGCGCGGGGGAGCGCACGGAGTAGAGCAGCCGGAACGGCGTGACGCTCCCCGTCTCGGCGTGGGTGCGGATCATCGACATGAGCGGCACGATTCCCGAGCCGCCGCCGATCAGCTGCAGCGCGCGCGGCGGGGCCGCGGTCGTGATCTCCGGCCTCCAAACGAACCAGCCGCCGGACGGGCCGCGGATCTCAATGCGGTCGCCCGCCGTCAGCCGGTCGACAAGGTAAGGGGAGACCTCTCCGTCGTCGAGGCGGTCGACGGTGATCTCGAGGCGTCCGGACGGAGCAGAGGACGAGATCGAGTAGGAGCGCACCGCCGTGTAGCCGTCGTCGGCGGTCAGCCTCACATCCACATGCTGGCCTGCGACGTGCCCGGCCCACCCCTCGATGTCCAGCCCGAGGGTTGTGGCCTCACTCGTTTCCCGCCGCGCCGACACGACGAGAGCGGGCCTCCAGGTCACCAATAGCGCTGCTCAAGGAAGGGGTCGCCGCGCATGTGATATCCGTTCTGCTCCCAGAATCCCGGCTCATCCTGGGCGAGGAGGTTGAGACCGTGTACCCACTTGGCGCTTTTCCAGAAGTAGAGGTGCGGCACGATCAGCCGGGCCGGCCCGCCGTGCTGCGGCTCGAGCGGGGCACCATCGAATTCAAACGCGATCCAGGCCTTGCCGCCTCGCAGGTCGGCGAGCGGAACGTTGGTGGTGTAGCCGCCGTAGGAGTAGGCCATCGAGAACTCGGCGGTCGTCTCGACGTCGTCGAGGAGGGTGTCGAGGGAGACGCCACGCCAGGCAGTCCCGAATTTCGACCAACTCGTGACGCAGTGGATGTCGGCGGTCACGTCTTCGATCGGGAGGGCGAGGAGATCCTGCCACGACCAGCGGTGCCGCACACCCGATTCGGTCGAGATCGAGAATTCCCACTCGTCGAGAGACACCCGCGGCGTCGCCCCGGCCGACAGCACGGGAAAGCTCTCGGTGAGGTATTGGCCGGGCGGGAGGCCCGGAACGTCCGATCTCCGCTTGCCTCCAAAACCTGGCGAGAAGATACCCACGTGCCCTCCTTGCTCGACTCGCCCCGGTGGCGAGGGGTGCTGCACCAGCCTATAGAAACACAGGCCGCCGGAGCGACGCGCCAAGGCTGGCCTGATGACTGGCGACGCACCTAGGCTGGCCCCATGACTGGCAGAGCACCCTGGGTCCAGCTGTGACCCGCTCCCAACGGCTCGTGCTGGTGATCGCCGTGCTCGCCTCGTTTGTCGCATTCCTCGACGGTTCCGTGATCAACGTCGCCCTGCCGGCGATCACCGCTGAGCTCGGCGGCGGGCTGTCGCTGCAGCAGTGGGTCGTCGACGCCTACCTCATCACGCTCGGCTCGCTCATGCTGCTCGCGGGGTCGCTGTCCGACGTGTTCGGGCGCATTCTGGTGCTGCGGCTCGGGCTCATCGGCTTCGGCATCACCTCCGTCATGTGCGCGCTTGCGCCGACCGGCGAGTTCCTCATCGTCGCGCGGGCTCTTCAGGGTGTCTCCGGGGCGCTTCTCGTGCCGAGCTCGCTCGCCCTCATCCTCTCCACCTTCCGGGGGCCGGCGCAGGGCAAGGCGATCGGACTGTGGACGGCGTGGACGAGCGCGGCCTTCCTGGTCGGCCCGGTGCTCGGCGGACTCTTCGTCGACCTCGCATCGTGGCGGCTCGTGTTCGCCATCAACCTGCTGCCGATTCTTGTCACCCTGTGGCTGCTCCTGCTGCTGGGCGAGCGCGACGAGCGGATGCCGGGGGTGCGCATCGACTACCTTGGCGCGGTTCTGGGGGTTGTCGGGCTCGGCCTGCCCGTCTTCGCACTGATCGAGCAGGCCAACTACGGCCTCGCCAGCCCGGTCATCTGGGTGCCGCTCGCAATCGGCGTTCTCGCGTTCGCCGGATTCATCTACCGCCAGCGTGTTGCACCGTCGCCAATGATGCCCCTCGGCCTGTTCCGGGTTCGCAACTTCGCCGTGGGAAACGCCGCGACGGTGCTGATCTACGGTGCCCTGTCGCTGGGAACATTCGTGCTCGCGGTCTTCCTTCAGGAGTCGGGGGGCTACTCGGCGACCCTCGCCGGTGCGGCGCTCCTCCCCGTGACGGTGCTCAATATCGCGTTATCGCCGCTGTTCGGCTCGCTCGCGGGACGCTTCGGACCGCGGCTGTTCATGACCGTCGGCCCGATCCTCGGCGGCGTCGGATTTCTGCTCATGCTGAGAATTGACGAATCCGCCGACTACCTCACGGCGGTGCTCCCCGGTATCGCCGTCTTCGGCCTCGGGCTCACGATCACCGTAGCGCCGCTCACGGCGGCGGTGCTCGGGTCCATCAGCTCGCGGCAGGCCGGTATCGGCTCGGCCGTGAACAACGCACTTTCCCGCATCGCGGGACTCGTCGCGATCGCGCTCCTCGGCGTTATCGTCGGAAGCGAGCTTGACCTCGATGGCTTCCACCGCGGGCTCGTCGTGACGGCGGTGCTGCTGATCCTCGGCGGGGTCGTGTCGGCTATCGGCATCCGCAACGCATCCGTCGCGGACGATGCTGTTTCTGGGTCAGGCGAGCAGGCTCGCGCCGGCGGTAGCCAGCAGGACGACGTTCACAAACGCGGCGGCGATGATCAGCTGGAAGAGCAGGCGTGACGGCTCCCTCGTGAGCACGAGTGAGATGCCGACCGCGGCGATGAGCACGGTCGCGGCGAACCCGAGCCACTGGATCGCACCGATTTCTCCGGGGCCGATGAGAGCGAGCACGGACGCGGCGAGTAGCGCTGCGAAGGTGCCGATGCCGGTGCGGCGCGGTCCGAGGCGGTGGGGGAGACCGCGCACTCCGGTCGCCCGGTCGTCGTCGAGATCGGGCAGTACGTTGGCGAAGTGCGCGGCGACGCCGAGCAGCGCTCCGAGTCCCATCGCCCACGCGGCGGCCCAGGACGGTTCTGGCAGCGAGAGGGTGACGACGGCGGGCAGCAGGCCGAAGCTCACGATATAGGGCAGCACCGAGAACGGGGTGCGCTTGAGCCATACGTTGTAACTCCAGGCTGAGGCGATAAACGTGGTGTGGGCGATCGTCGCCCGCCAGCCGAGCGGCGCCGTGGCCGCCACAGCCACAACGGCGGTCGCGATCGCCACGCCCCGCACGGTGCCGGCGCTGATCCAGCCGAGCGCGACCGGCTTGTCGGTGCGGCCCACCGCGATGTCGCGCTCGGCGTCGATCCAGTCGTTGGAGAGCCCGACGGAGGCCTGGTTCGCGGCGAAGGCGACTCCGAGGAGGGCGAGACGCCAGCCGTCGAGGCCAACTCCCGCCGCCAGCACGACCGCGATGAGCGTGACGGCCACCGCCGGACCAGGGTGGGTCGAGCGAAGGAGCGCGACCGCGGTGTTGGGCATTGGCCCATGCTAGGTCGTGCGGTGGGCGGTGCCGGTCAGGATCGTGAGTTGTGAGTCGTGAGTCGTGAGTCGTGATTGTCAGTTCATTCGCGAATCGCCCACTTGTGCCGCCTCCGCAAGCGCTATGGGAGCAGCAACAGCTTCCCAATGTGTGCCGACGACTCCATCCGCTCGTGCGCGAGCCGAGCATCCGCCAGCGCGAACCGTCGGTCGACGATGGGCACGACCTGCCGTGCCGCGAAGAGCGGCCAGACGTTCTCCCGCACGCTCGCGATGATCTCGTTTTTCTCCACCTCGGTGCGGGCGCGCAGGCTGGTGGCGTGGATGCTGCCCCACTTGCCCATCAGCCGCCCGATCGCGAAAGTAGCGGGCACGCCGCTCTGGTTGCCGATCAGCATGATTCTGCCGTGACGGGCGAGCGCGCGGACGTTGCGGTCGAGGTACGCGCCGCCGATCGGGTCGAGGATCACGTCGGCACCCGTGCCATCCGTGCCCCGCTCGAGCGAGTCGACGAAATCCGCGGTCGTATAGTCGATGAGAATATCGGCGCCCAGCCGCTCGCAGGCGGCGAGCTTCGCCGCCGACCCGGCAGTCACGGCGACGCGGCAGCCGAACGCCCGCGCGAGTTGAATGGCCATCGTGTCGATGCCGCTCGATCCGCCGTGGATGAGCAGGGTCTCGCCAGCCCGGAGCCCGCCGAGCAGGAACACGTTGCTCCAGACTGTGGCCACCGCTTCTGGCAGTGCCGCCGCGTCGACCACGTCGACAGACTCGGGCACCGGCAGGAGATGGTGCGCGGACGCGACGGCGAGTGACGCGTAGCCCCCGCCCGACAGCAGCGCGCAGACCCGGTCACCGACCGACCAGCCCGTGACACCCGATCCCAACCGGGCGATCGTGCCGGACACCTCGAGACCCGGCCAGTCGGGCGCGCCCCGCGGAGGCGGGTATCCGCCCTGCCGCTGCACCACATCGGCCCGGTTGACCCCGGCCGCCGCGACGGTGATGAGTACCTCGCCGTGCCCGGGCTCAGGGTCGGGAAGCTCCCGCTCCTGCAGCACATCAGCACCGCCGACATCCGATATGACAATCGCCCTCATGTCTCCACGGTACGCGACCACGCGGCGCTAAGTTGGACCTGTGACGGGGGACATTTTCGATGAGCGGCGGCGGGGCCGCAGGGGGAACGCGCTAGTGGATTCACGGCAGCTCGTGTCTCTGCTTCTGGGCACCTGGCAGGTGAGGGCGACGAATATCCCGGTATGGCTGTCGAATGAGCGCGGGGCCCCTCAGATCGTCTTTGAGCTGATTTCGGATGTTCCTCTCGTGCTCGGTGACGAGGTCTCGTGGCACTCGCCAGGCGGACAACGGGAGCACCAGCTCGGCGTCGACCGCTGGAACGGCAGCAGCTTCGCTCGCCGCGGCCTCGGCCGGAGAAGACTGCGCCGAAGCCAGTGGAGTGTCGTCGGCTCCAGCACCGACCAGAACATCCTCGTGCTGCGCCTGGCCGGCTCTCGCTCCACCCCATCCGGCCTCGACGTCGTCGTCCGGGCGGGTGCGGACATCGGCGACGCCCGCTCTCTCGTGGCCCACTCGGCCACCGCACTGGGCCTCACGGCCGAGGACTTCGCGAGCCTCGCCTGGCTCGATCACCTCTGATTTCCCGGCTATAACTGCCCGGTATAGCCGAGAGCGGCGAGCACGGCGTGCGGGCGTTCAATGATCCCGAAGTGGCCGCAGTCCTCGAGCACCGTGCGTCGGCTGGTCGGCACCACTCGCGCGAGCTCATCGAAGTCGGCGGTGGTGACGAAGATGTCCTGGTCGCCCTTGAGCGCGATCACGGGGCAGGCGATTCGACCCCACCAGTGGTGAGCGTCGTACCCCGCCGTCGCGGTGGCGGCTCCCGTGAAGGACCGCGGATGCAGATCGAGCACGGTCGCGTCAGTGACGGATCGGTGCACCCGGTACCCGTGCCGGAACAGCGGCGCGAACAGCAGCCGGGCCACCGGTGTCGCCCCGAGCCCCACGACGATGGCGCGGCCGGTGCGCCCCAGAAGCGTGAGCAACTGCAGGATGCGCCAGAGCATCACGAACGCGGGCAGCTCGCGGAAGTTCGCGAAAGGGTGGTCGATGCTGCGAATGACGGAGAACGTGGTGCCGGACACCATGCCGACCGAGAGTACCTGGTCGGGGTAGGCGGCGGCCATGTGCATCGCGATCGAGCCGCCGAGCGAGTGCCCGACGATGTCACACTCGGTGTACCCGAGGCCCTCGGCGGTGTCCTTCACGAACGCGCTGAACGAGTCGACAGTCAGGTCGACGGCACCGGGGAAGACGGCAGCCTCGCCCCAGCCGGGAAGGTCGAGCAGCACCGGATTCTCGATCTGGATGCCATCGGCCGCGGCGGCCTGCAGGAGGGGGGTGAACGTGGTCCAGGCTCCGGCGGCACCGTGCAGGAAGATCGTTGCCCGCAGGGACGTCCTCGATGCACGGTGCCGGACGAGCGTGTGGCCGTGCTCACTGGACAGCCGCGTCTCGACGAGTCCGAGCGCCGCTGCGTCGCTGATGACCTGGTACGGGGCATAGGTGTGCACTGCGGCCGCGGCGAGCTCAGACATCCGGTCCACCGATGATCTCTTCACGCACGCGGCGCAGGTCTTCCAGGAGCGAGCCGACGAGAACCCAGTTGCGCGGGCTCGGGGCGGCGATCACGAGGGGCGCCGTCAGTGCGGGGACCTCTGCGGGGACCTCTGCGGTGATCGGGGCGGTGTCGCTCGGCACGCCTGCCCGCCGCGTGCCGCCGACGGTGACGGCCATGAGGCGCACGTCGTGGGCCGCACGATCGAGCTCGACGGCGATGCGGGAGACGGTCGGATCCTCGACGAGAGCCGGGTCGTAGTTGTCGCGCACCGCGCGAGTCATGCCGATGGTGCGTGTGACGAGCGTGGAGAGCCGGAGGAGCAAAGCTCGGTCCTGCTCGATCGTGATTCTGTGCCGCGAGCCACGGGGATTGAAGGTGAGGCTTTCCTCGGCGCGGTCCAGCTCGTCGTCGGCCTTCGCCTGCAGTGGTCGCAGCTCCCTCGCCGCCGTCATCATCAGCTCGAGCTCGGGCGAACCGACGGGGGAGCGCAGCGCGGCAGAGAGCCGCTGAAGCGAGGAGGCAACGCTCGCCTCCAGCCGACCGACGGCGAGCCGCGCGGGGGCGACGAGCACCGGCGGCACGATCAACGCGTTGATGACGAGGCCCGCGACCGCGCCGATAATCGTCTCGAGGATCCGTTCGATCGAGTACTCGGGGGTCTGCGCGCCGATCGCGAGGACGAGCATCGCACTGATCGGGATTTGGTTGGACGACCCGGGCGTCAGCTTGAGTGCCCAGGCGACGAGCAGCGACACGACGATGACCGCAAGAACGACCCAGCTCGCGTTGCCGAATGCGAGGCCGGCGGAGTAGGCGATCACGACACCGAGGATCACGCCGATGCTGCGCTCGATCCCCTTCGCGAGCGACTGATTAACGCTCGGCTGCACCACGAGGAGCGCCGCGATGGCGGCGAAGATCGGCAGGGGCTGCTGCAGCAGCAGGTTCGACAACAGCCACGCCGAGACGGCGGCGACCGAGGTCTTGAGCACCTGGAGCAGCGGGCTGCGCGCCGAGGCGCGGAGCGAGGCGAACTGGCGCATCCCCTCAGGCTAGTGCCGGGCGGCCGGGCGCCCGCGCCTCACTCGTAGCGGAGCGAGTCGATGGGGCTCTGCCGCGCCGCCCGCGACGCCGGCAGGGTGCTCGCCAGGAACGCGATTCCCATCACCAGGGCGAAGACGCTCGCGATGGATGTCGGCGCGAACGTGAGGATCTGCAGACCGGCGAGCCCGGACAGGAACCCCTCGGCGAGCACCGAGCTCACCACGGAGCCGACCGCGATCGCGACGCCCGCGCCGATCGCGCTGCCCAGGAACCCGATGAACACTGCCTCGGTGCTGAACAGGACGAAGATGCGCGCACCGCTCATTCCCATCGCCTTCATCAGCCCGATCTCGCGTGTTCGCTCCTGAACGCTCATCAGCAGGGTGTTGATGATGCCGAATCCGGCGGCGATGAGCGCGATCACAGCGAAGGCGTTGAGAACAAGGATGATGCCGTCGACGACGCTTTGGAAGGTGCCGATCTGATCGGCCACGGTGGTCCCGGCGAACCCGGCATCCACCAAGCGGTCCTTGATCGCCTGGATCTCCTCGTCGCTGGCGTCGGCGTCGAATCTCGCCGTCGCGCTGGCGTAGTCCGTCGACGTCTGCTCGGGGAGCCCGGTCCGCTGGGCATCGAACAGCGCGGTGGTGAGCGCGGTGTTGGTGCTGGCGCCCGTGCCGACAAGGGTCGGGTTCTGGATGCCGATGACGGTTGCATCGATCAGGTGCTGCTCGCCGACGGCATCCGTCACGCCGATCTGCACGCTCTGGCCGACCGCCGCGGTCTCGCTCGCGAAGCCGAGGGTGTCGACGTAGCTTGTCGGGAGCACGATTTCGAACTCCGTGCTGGACTGGTCGAAGCCGCTCCCTGCCGCGAGGTCGAGGGTGACCCCGGCACTGAACGGGCTGATCGAGAGCTGGAACCGGCCGTTGTCCTGCCACTCCACGAAGTCGGGTCTGACGGAGACGAGGGGTTGGGCATCCGTGATCCCCTCGACCGCGCGGATCTCATCGATGTCCGCGTCGGACAGGGCAAGCACGGTCGTGCCGGGAGGGCCGGCGTTCGTGTCGATCTCGCTGCCCGCATCCGGGTCATAAGGGGCCGGCCCGTCGTCCGCGTCGCTCGCCAGTGTCGGCTTGCTGATGTTCATCACGTCGGGGGCGCCGATCGACGTGATCTGGGTATCGATGTACTCGTTGACACCCGTTCCGAGCGCGTTCGTGGTGGTGAGGGTGAACGCGCCGATGAAGATCGCGAGGACGGTGAGGGTGGTGCGCAGACGGCTGCGGAAACTGTTTCCGATCGCGGTCGTGACAATGTCGGTGGTCCTCATGCGAGTGTCGCCCCGTTCGGTGTCGTGGCCGGAGAAGTCTCGGACTTCAGATCGCCGTCGCCGACCAGGCGCCCGTCTTTGAGGTAGATGCGCCGGTCGGCGCGGGCGGCGAGCTCGTCGTCGTGCGTGACGATCACGAGCGTGATGCCGCGGTCGCGGTTGAGAGAGAAGAGCAGGTTCTCGATGATCGCGCCGGTCGCGGAGTCGAGGTTACCGGTCGGTTCATCCGCGAAGATGATGCGCGGGTCGCCCACGAGAGCCCTCGCGATCACGACGCGCTGCTTCTGGCCACCGGAGAGGTCCATCGCCTTCGCACCCGCCTTCTCGGTCAACTCGACGAGAGCAAGCGTCTCGAGTGCCTTCGCTTTACGCTCCCGGGATCCGAGGCGGGCGATCTTGAGGGGCAGGATGACGTTCTCGAGCACGGTCGCGTGCGAGTTGAGGAAGAACTGCTGAAACACGAATCCGAAGGTGGCGTTGCGCAGCGTGTTCAGCGCGCGCCCCTTCAGCTCCTTCGCGTTCTGGCCCACGATCTCCAGCTCGCCGCTCGACGGCGAGTCGAGCAGCGCGAGGATGTGCATGAGCGTGGACTTTCCCGACCCGCTCTTGCCGACGATCGCGACGGATTCGCCCTCGCGGATATCGAGGTCGATTCCGCGAAGCGCGTCGAATCGCGCGTCGCCGGTTCCATAGTGTTTGGACAGATTGCGCGCGGTGAGCACGGAGGATGACATGTCCCCATTTTTGCAGTGTTGGCTGTGCCCGGAATCCGCTTTGCGAGGTGACCCGGCGACTGGCTGCGATGTTCTGGCGGCGGGGTTAGGCTCAGGCGCAACGAGGGGAGCGCCATTGGCTACGCGTCACGAGGTCCAGATCGACGACGTTCACATCGACTCCGCAATCCCGGGTACGAGCGAGCACCTCGCTGGCGTGCTCGCGAGGCCCACGAGTGCCGGACCCTGGCCGGGCGTCGTCATGGTGCACGAGGCGTTCGGGATCAACGACATCCTGCGCCGACAGGCCGTGAGGCTCGCCTCCGCCGGATTCCTGGTGCTGGCCCCCGACCTGTTCAGCGAGGGCGGGGTGCGGAAGTGTCTCGGCTCGACATTCCGCTCGCTCCTGACGGGAAAGGGGCGTGCCTTCGCCGACATCGAGTCTGCACGGTCGACGTTGCGCACCCGCACGGACTGTACCGGCCGGGTCGGCGTGATCGGGTTCTGCATGGGCGGAGGATTCGCGCTGCTCGTCTCCACTCACGGCTACGACGCCGCGTCAGTGAATTACGGCAGGCTGCCCCGCGACCTCGACTCGCTGGCGGGGGCCTGCCCAGTCGTCGGCAGCTATGGAGGCACGGACCTCTCGTTGAGGGGAACCGCCGCCAAACTCGAACTCGCTCTCACCCGGCTCGGCGTCACGCACGACGTGAAGGAGTACCCGGATGCCGGCCACGCCTTCCTGAACGACGAAGAGAGCGGACCTGCCGCGCTCCGTCCGGTGCTGCGCAGGGTCCTGGGCGCCGGTCCCGACCCGGAGGCGAGTGCCGACGCGTGGGGGCGCATCGAAGAATTCTTTTCGGAGCACCTGCACTCTGCGACGCAGCGCTGATTCTTTCCGTATCGATGCGGCGCGCCGTTAGGAAGCCTCACCGGCTAGCGTGTCTGGATGACTTCTCGTCAACAGCACTCACGCCACCGGACGCTCGTGATCCTCGGGGCGGGTGGAGACCTGGCCGCGCGCCTGCTTCTGCCCGGCGTCGGGCAGGCCATTGCCGCTGGTCGCGCTGTGGACCTCGAGGTGATCGGGGTGGGAATCCACCCGATGCCCACCGAGCACTGGCGTTCGCGCGTCGCCGAGGCGTTCTCGGCGGGAGGCGCGACGGGTCGGGACGTCGACCAGGTGCAGGCCACGACGACCTATCTGGCGCTCGACGTCACAGTGCCTGCCGATCTCGAGCGGCTCCTTGCGGCGTGCAACGGAGCGCCGACCCTGTACTTCGCGGTTCCCCCCGCCATCGCGATCGCCGCGTGCGAAGCTCTGGAGGGCCTCGACCTGCCGGATGACACTATCCTCGCCCTCGATAAACCGTTCGGTACCGACCTTGCCAGTGCCCGATCGTTCAACCACACGCTCTCCCGATTGCTGCCCGAGAACCAGATCCACCGTGTCGACCACTTCCTCGGCATGTCGACCGTGCTCAACCTGCTTGGGCTGCGCTTCGCCAACCGCATCTTCGAACCGGTGTGGAACGCGGAGAACATCGAGTCTGTCGAAATCGTCTTCGAGGAGGCACTGGGTCTCGAAGGGCGGGCCGGCTACTACGACGGCGCCGGGGCCCTCATCGACATGATTCAGAGTCACCTGCTCCTCGTGCTCGCCCTCATCGCCATCGAACCTCCCTCCAGCCTCGAACCCGATGACCTCCGCGGAGCGATGGCTCAGGCTCTGCGCGCCACCAGGCCCGCGCCGGCCGGCAGGGCACACTCGAGTCGCCGCGCCCGGTATACAGCGGGGAACGTCGACGGGCGACGGTTTCCGTCCTACGTCGACGAGCCCGGGGTCGACCCGGTGAGGGGCACCGAGACACTTGCCGAGATGACGCTGTCAATCGACAACTGGCGCTGGGCGGGTGTGCCTTTCACGGTGAGATCTGGCAAGGCGATGGGGGGAACGCGCAAGGAGATCGTTGTCTCGTTCAAGCCCGTCCCCCACCTCCCCATCGGGTTCGCCGGGCAGGCACCCCCGGATCGCTTGACTATCTCACTCAGCCCCGACGACATGCACCTGGACATCAACATCAACGGCGCGGGAGACCCGTTCGCTCTGGATCGGGTCACGCTGCATACGGCGTTTGCGGAGGGCGAACTCGGTCCCTATGGCGAGGTTCTCGCGGGAATCCTCTCGAATGACCCGACACTGTCGGTGCGCGGCGACGTGGTCGAGCAATGCTGGCGCATCGTCGAGCCGGTGCTCGAAGCGTGGTCCCGCGGCGAGGTTCCGCTTGACGAGTACACGGCGGGCACGACCGGACCGCAGGCGTGGAACGCTCCGGAAGCCTCAGCGTAAGGCCAGACCGCGCGCGTATCGTGTGCCCATGCGACAGCGAGCAGAGCGGATCGAGCCGGGCCCCGGGCAGGAGTCGGTCTGGGACTACCCCAGGCCTCCGAGAGTGGAGCCGGTCCCAGGTCGCGTCACCGTGACTCTCGGTGGCGAGGTCATCGTCGATTCAACCGCCGCCGCGCGGGTTCTCGAGACGAGCCACCCTCCCGTGTATTACGTACCGAGGGCAGATATCATCCAGGGCGCGATAACCCCGGCAGCCGGGGACTCCTGGTGCGAGTTCAAGGGTCGTGCGAAGTACCTGTCGGTGCACGGCGGCGGGGTCAGCGTCGAGCGCGCCGCCTGGTTCTACCCCAACCCGACTGACGGATTCGCGTCACTCGCCGACATGGTCGCGATCTACCCGTCGGCGATGGACCAGTGCACCGTCGGCGGCGAGGTCGTCACCGCGCAAGAGGGCGATTTCTACGGCGGCTGGATCACGAGCAATCTCGTGGGCCCGTTCAAGGGCGCGCCGGGAACCCTCGGCTGGTGACCGCCGCCTCGGTGTGAGCGGCGGGTGCTACACGCGGCCGATGTCTTCGAGCTGCTCCGCGAGCCCCGCGCCGTCCGGTGCGTAAACCCAGGGGATGCCGCTGCCGTTCTCGTGCTCCTCGGCCTTGGACCGTCCGCCGGCCAGAACGGCCTCGCTCGTGGACAGCTGACGAATGGCGACCGCACTGACGTTCGCGGGGTGCGACTCGTTGAAGGCGCTGTAGAGCTCCTCGTCGTGCTGCCCGTCATCCCCGAACAGCAGCCAGCGCACATCCGGGAACTCGCGCGCGAGCCGCGCGAGCGTCTCGCGCTTGTGGTCCGTGCCGCTGCGGAACCATCGGTCGTGGGTCGGCCCCCAGTCGGTGAGGAGGAGCGGTCCGGCGGGGTAGAGATTGCGGGACAGGAAGCGGGTGAGCGTTGGAGCGACATTCCAGGCGCCCGTCGACAGGTAGACCACCGGTGCACCGGGATGATCTCTCGTCAGCCGCTCGTACAGCACAGCCATACCGGGAACAGGGCGCCGCGCATGCTCGTCGAGCACGAAGGTGTTCCAGGCAGCGAGGAACGGGCGCGGGAGCGCTGTGACCATGACGGTGTCGTCGACGTCGGAGATGATCCCGAAGCGCACCGAGTCGTCGACGATGAAGACGGGAGCGGTCACGATGTCGGAATCATCGGTCCGGATGGTGATCTCGTGCCAGCCAGGCGACAGCTCGACATTCACGCGGACGTCGACTACCCCGCCGCGGTCGGCCGTCACACGGTGCTCCAGCCCGTCGATGACGATGGTCACGGCGACGTCGTTGACCGGAACGCTGGTGAAGCTGCGCCAGCCGCGGATGCTCGAATACCGAGCGTCTCCGTCTGCCGCCGGCTTCGCCAGCAGCACCCGACAGAGCACCCGCACCCAGCCGGGAGCGCCGTATCCGGTGTAAGGGATGACGATGGGCGTCAGCCCACGCTTTCTCGCCCTCTTCTCCCGAAAGTTGTGGAGGGAGTCCTCGAGCCGGGCCGCGAAATGGATGATTGGCTCGGCAGCGGAGGCCGGGGTTATTGCCTTGCGGATACGCACCATTACCTAAGTCTTTCACGCGCGCGGCCGCGCCGACGATTCGCGCCGCCCCAACCGGCCCACGAACACATCCAACCCGCTGGTGTAAACGGGGTGCCCTCCTGATGCGAGACAAGCTAGAATTTTGGATCAGTCGCCATAGTTGACTCGTATTGACGAAAGGGATCCGCCCCGTGCCCTCTTATTCCTCCGGCGAGAGCGCCGCAGCCGTCGCGACCGCGGTGCTGCGTAACGAACCCGTCCAGGCTCGCAGTACCGCCCGTCTCACCTCTCTCCTCGACGCGGCTGCCGCCGTCGTCGACGAGATCGGATTCGAACGCCTCACGACGGCCATGATCGCCGAGCGCGCAGGCTCGTCGATCGGCACGGTCTACCGATACTTCCCCGATCGGATCGCCGTTCTCCACGCGCTCAGCGGTCGCTCGATGACCCGCTTCGCGGCAGAGGGGATCCCGACGATCGAGTCGCTGGAGCGTGCCAACTGGCTCGAGACGGTCGAGGCGGCGCTGCAGTACTGGGTCGATGCGTTCCGGTCGGAGCCCGGCTTTCGCGCGCTCCGCTTCGGCGATGTGCTCGACCTGCAGCCGAGGGCCGGGGACCGCACCAACAACGGGGGCATCGCCGCCGCGCTCGTCTCCGTGCTGTCGTCGAAGCATGGCCTCGAGGCAGACGATGACCTGCAGTTCCGTGTCGAGGTAGCACTTGATCTCTGCGACTCCCTGCTCGCGCGCGCGTTCGCGTTTGATCGGTACGGCGACTCTCGCTTCATCGACGAGGCAGTGTCCGTGGCCCGCGGCTACCTCATCGACGCCTACGGCGACCCGGGTTCCGACGCGTAGTCGGAGTCGACTGAAGGTCACAGCTCGCTGATAAAAGGTGTCTGCGATTGGCGCTCGCCCGCGGGAAGTGTTTGAGTAGATGGCCCGGCACGTGTCGATTCGCGCTAACTCGCGAGGAATGAGCCAAACCTAATGATCGAATTCCGTTCGGTAACCAAAAAATTTCCCGACGGGACGATCGCCGTCGATGACTTCAACCTCGTGCTTCCGTCACGCAAGACCACCGTGCTCGTCGGGTCGTCGGGATCCGGCAAGACCACGCTGCTGCGCATGATCAACCGCATGGTCGATCCGACCTCGGGAACGATCGAGATCGACGGGGAAGACACCTCGGGACTCGAACCGGTCGCGTTGCGCCGCCGGATCGGCTACGTGATGCAGAACTCGGGACTCCTGCCCCACTTCACCGTGATCGAGAACGTCGCGACCGTGCCTGTCCTCAACGGGGTGCCGCGCACGCGGGCGTTCTCGGATGCGCTCGCGCTGCTCGACACCGTCGGCCTTGAGCGGTCGCTCGCCGACCGCTACCCGAGCCAGCTCTCCGGTGGACAGCAGCAGCGAGTCGGCGTGGCCCGCGGGCTCGCCGCCGACCCCAACATCCTGCTGATGGACGAGCCATTCGGTGCCGTCGACCCCATCGTGCGCGACGAACTCCAACAGGAGCTCATCCGGCTGCAGAGCGAACTCGACAAGACCGTGGTCTTCGTCACCCACGACATCGACGAGGCGTTCCTGCTCGGCGATCAAGTCGTCATCCTCGAGCAGGGCGGCCGGATCGCCCAGATCGGATCGCCGTCCGAGATCATGGCCGATCCGGCGAGTGATTTCGTCTCGAGCTTCATCGGCGCCGATCGGGGCAAGCGCGCCCTCAGCATCCGGCACACCAAGCGCGGTGCCGTTCTCGTCGACGGGCTCGGTCGCGCAGCAGGCGTTTTGGTCGAGGGCGTCGCGGTCGAGTCAGTCGCGGTCGAGTCAGAGGAGTCGGCGAGTTCGTGAACTGGGTCCTGAACAACCTCCCCCTCATCGGTGAGCGTACCTTGGACCACTTGGCGATCGCCGTTCCCGCGATCATCCTGAGTTTTCTCCTCTCGGTGCCGATCGGCTGGGTCGCCAACCGCTACAGTGCGAGCAACAGCGCGCTGCTCTGGCTGTCCGGCTCGCTCCTCGCGGTGTCCGGGCTGCTGTACGCGATTCCCTCCCTCCCCTTGTTCCTGGCCCTTCCGGCGATCATCGGGACGGGCCTGCGCGATCCCATCAACGTCGTGATCGGGCTGACTCTCTACGGCATTGCGCTCATGGTGCGGGCGACCGCCGACGCCCTCGCCTCCGTCGACCCCAACGTCCAGCAGTCGGCGAACGCGATGGGCTTTTCCGGCTGGTCAAGGTTCTGGAAGGTGGAGCTGCCGCTCGCAGGCCCCGTGCTGCTCGCCGGCATCCGCGTCGTCTCGGTCAGCACCGTGAGTCTGACCACCGTGGGTGCGGTGCTGGGTATCAAGAGCCTGGGGCTTCTGTTCACCGATGGCCTGCAGCGCAACATTCCGGGCGAAATCTACGCCGGCATTGTGCTGACCATCCTCATCGCCGTGGTGCTCGACGCCATCCTCGTTCTCTGCGGGCGGCTTCTGATGCCGTGGCGCCACGCCGCCGCGGCGCCGAAGCCGCAGGTACCAATCGAACGGGAGGTGAACGCGTGAACCTCATCATCGACGCGATCGCCTGGATCCTCGATTCCGCCCACTACGGCGGACCCAACGGCATCGGGGCGCGACTGTTCGAGCACCTCTGGATCAGCGTCCTCTCGCTCCTCATCGCCGGAGCTATCGCCATTCCCGTCGGTTTCTTTATCGGGCACACGGGCAAGGGGAAGGCCGCAGCCGTTCTCGTCTCCGGCGGGGTGCGGGCCCTGCCCACCCTCGGGCTCATCTCGATTCTCGGCCTGTCGATCGGAATCGGCGTGCAAGCGCCGATCATCGCGTTCGTCGTTCTCGCGATCCCCTCGATGCTGGCCGGTGCCTACGCCGGCTTCGAGGCGATCGACCGCCGCATCGTCGACTCCGCGCGCTCCGTAGGAATGACCGAGTGGCAGATCGTCGGCCGGGTCGAGCTGCCGCTCGGGCTCCCGCTGCTCATCGGCGGCATCCGCTCCGCAACTCTGCAGGTCATCGCCACCGCGACTCTCGCCGCGTACATCAGCGGCGGTGGCCTCGGAAGCTTCATCTTCCTCGGGCTGCGCACGAACGACTACACGCAGATGCTCGCGGGCTCGATTCTCGTGATCGCACTCGCGATCGCTTTCGAGGGCGCATTCAGCGTCCTTCAACGACTTGTTGTCCCCGCCGGCGTGCGGGCAGGACAGCGAACGAATGTCCGATCCGGATCATCCCGATCCGTCGCGGCAGCGGAATAACCGCATCAGAGAGGAATCACAAAATGTTCACAGCAGCAAAGGGCCGACTCGCGTGGAGCGCAGTCGCGGTGGGGGCTGTCGTCGCCCTCGCAGGGTGTGCGTCGGGGGATCCCCTCGACGAGGGAACGAGTACCGACGAGGAGGGTGCCGCGGCACCGCTGGTCGTCAGCTCGCAGGCGTACTACTCCAACGAGATCATCGCGGAGATCTATTCGCAGGCGCTCGAGGCGGGCGGCTACGAGGTGGATCGGCAGTTCCAGATCGGCCAGCGTGAGGTGTACCTGCCCGAGCTCGAGGCGGGCAACATCGATGTGTTCCCCGAATACATCGGAAGCCTGCTCCAGGCACTCGACCCCGAGGCCGCCGGCGGCACCGCGGACGAGGTGTTCGCCGATCTCCAGGAGGCGCTATCCGAGGGCCTCACCGCTCTCGAGCCCGCGGATGCGTCGGACCAGAACTCCTGGACCGTCACGCAGGAATTCGCCGACAAGTACGACCTCACCGATGTCGCGTCGCTCGCGAACGTGACCGAGCCGCTCATCGTCGGTGGCAACTCCGAGCTCGCCACGAGGCCCTACGGCCCCGACGCGCTCAAGTCGCAGTACGGCGTGCCGATCGCCGAGGTCAAGTCGATCGAAGACAGCGGCGGACCCCTCACGGTCAAGGCGCTCGTCGACAACGACATCCAGCTCGCCAACATCTACACGGCCGACCCGAACATCAAGGCGAACAGTCTGGTGGCCCTCGATGACCCGGACGGCATCTTCTTCCCGGACAACGTGGTGACGGTCGTGTCCGACAAGGTTGACGCCGGCGCGCAGGAGATCCTCGACGAGGTCAACGCGGCGCTCAGCGCCGACGACCTCGTGAGCCTCAACTCGGAGAGCGTCAACGACCAGAAGTCGGCCGACGTGATCGCCGAAGCCTGGTTGACCGAGAAGGGCCTCATTTAGAGGATCAGCGGTGAGAGGGGGGCGGATGTCGCGACATCCGCCCCCCTGTCTGTGTTCGCCAGCGTCACTCGTCGCGTTGGGTGGAACCGCGGTCGCCGGAACGCACCATATGACGGGCCTCGTAGCGCTCCAGCATCTTCTTGCCTGCGACGATGAGGAGGAGAAATCCCACGATGATGCCCACGAAGATGTATGCCGCCCCATGCAGGCTGTCGGACAGCTCGCGGAAGGTGCCAGCGGCGGCCGATCCGACCGAGA
>Ga0105048_10006465_pt1 | contig 18892 bp, 7 predicted proteins | sample MAT05_FD_78382 | JGI IMG/M metagenome (GOLD analysis project Ga0105048, IMG submission 78382) | Freshwater microbial communities from Lake Fryxell liftoff mats and glacier meltwater in Antarctica - MAT-05 | ecosystem: Environmental > Aquatic > Freshwater > Ice > Liftoff microbial mat | place... | reverse complement strand
TGTAAAGCCCGGCGCAGGTGTGAATGTATACGTTCCATTCTGAGACACAACCAGTGTACCATTGCTTGTTCCTGTTACCACAGGGGTTCCGTATGTTAATCCTGTATTAGGTATGTTGCTTGTAGATGCATTTCCGGACACAGGATTATTCACAAACGTAGTCGATGTATTTGGTTGTAGGTTCGGATATACCGTAATCACAATTGTATTCGTAGAACAGATACTTCCCACACAAACAGTGACACGCACGGTATCGTATCCTACAAAATTAGGATTGTTAGCAGTGTAAGTAAAATTACCGTTTGGAGTAATCGTAAAAGTACCATGCCCAGGGCCGCTCACCGGAGTGGTGGTTACAGTTCCTGACTGAATTCCTAAAGGCTCATTCGAAAGCACATTTCCGGTTACGGCCGATCCGCTTGTCACTGTTCGCGTCTCACTTACAAGACCAGGGATAACATTTATAAAAATAGTATCCATTGAACATACGGTAGGTGTTACCGTATTATTGCAAACCGGAACAAGGTAATGCGTTGTCCCTGTAAAAGATAAAGTAGGCATAAACGTATAAGTTCCATTCGGCAATAAAGTTAAGGTGCCATTGTTTGCTCCAACAACTGTAGGCGTGCCGTACGCTAATCCTGTGTTAGGAGTATTTCCCGAGCTGGCGTTGCCGTTTACGGAAGTATTTGCAAACGTAATAGAAGTATTCGAAACCACAGCAGGATAAACCGTAAAGACGATAGCCGCTGTAGCGCAAGGAGGAGAAGCAAAATTACAGAGCTGGTAAACAGCTTGTGTGGTACCCGTAAATCCTGGAGACGGTGTAAATGTATATTGACCGGTTACTGTATTTATTACTACAGCTCCTCCCGAAGGTTGAGTCAGTATCGACAAAGTCGCGGTTAGCATGCCAAGATCATTTCCCGAAACATTACCACTCACTGGTATATTGGCTAGGGTTACTGTTCCATCATTTACGGCAACGGGTGCAGGAACAACATTTATAATAATCGTTGAAGACGTACACTGTTGAGGAATAATTCCAACATTACAAATGGTATAAGTCACCGTTGTAGATCCCGAGAATGACGGGTTCGGAATAAATACGTATTGCCCAGTGGATGGATTTACAATGAGTGTTCCGGTTGTTGGAGGTAACTGTCCCGTAGTAACCGAATATGTCCCGCCTAAAGTAGTGGTAGATGCCGTTCCAGGATCGTTCGTCGTTAATGTTCCTGTACTGGTTAACGAAGTTGTTGTAGTAATAATATCCGGCGTGGCTATAAGCGTAGGGAAAACTGTAAATGTAATCGTTGCATTTGAACAAATCACCGGCGTGCCATTGCATAATTGGTAAGTAGCCTGTGTTGTTCCGGTGAATCCTACGGCTGGCGTATAGGTGTACTGACCTGTCGTTTGATTCAAAGTAACAGTTCCGTTCGCAGATTGTGCAATCAAAGAGTAGGTGCCACCTACTGCGTTTACATCATTCGTGAATACATTTCCAGACACCTGTGTATTGATAAGTGTTACAGTGGCATCGTTAATTGCAAGAGCACTGCTTACCATTATAATAGTTGCAGTGCTGCACGGAATAGGATTTACATTTAAGTTACACACCGTGTAAGTTGTACTCGCGGATCCTGTGAAAGATGGGTTTGGAGTGAATGTATATTGTCCGGTTGCCGGATTAATCACAATGGTTCCGGTTCCAAGGGATGGTTGTGTGATGGTTACCGTGTATGATCCGGAAGGAACAACCCCAAGGTCGTTTATCAGCAAGCTGCCTGTAGTTGCAATGGAAGGTATTACAATGATTACATCGTTATTTGCTACAAGTGTAGGATAAACCGTGAAAGTGATACTAGCCGTTGAACAAGGTGCTGTAATGGCATTACACAATTGATACGTAGCGGTTGTGATTCCTGTAAATCCTGTAGAAGGCGAAAAAGTATAAACACCCGTAGTAGGATTAATTGTCATTATTCCACCAGCAGGTTGATTCACAATAGAGAATGTTCCCGTTAAAACTCCGGTATCATTTGTTGCAGCGGTTCCTGTAACCGGAATGCCTGCAAGGGTTGTAGTAGCATCGTTAACTGCAATAGGGGCTGGCACAACATTTAAAGTGATAGTTGTTGTACTGCATTGTTGAGGGTTGATGCTGGTATTACAAACTGTATAAGTGGTTTGCGCAGTTCCTGTAAATGTATTTGCAGGTGTGAAAGAGTATACACCCGTAACCGGGTTAACGCTAAGCGTTCCAATACCGATGGATAAAGGTGTGTAGGTTACTGTGTAACTTGCTCCGGCAGTAATTCCAAGATCATTGGTTAACAAACTTCCCGTACTAGCTACTGAAGGCGTTGTAGAGATCACGTTTGCAATTGCGGTAAGGTTAGGATAAACCGTAAAACTGATGCTTGCTGTTACGCAAGGGGGTGATAAGATATTGCACAATTGATAAGTGGCTGTCGTAGCTCCTGTGAAGCCCGTAGCCGGAGTGAATGTATAAATTCCCGTTGTAGGATTAATGCTCACCGTGCCGTTAGAAGGCTGTCCGGTAATTGCAAAAGTACCCGTGATAATACCTGAGTCATTGGAAGCAGCATTGCCACTCACCGTTGTATTAATCACTGTAGTTGTTGCATCGTTCAAAGCTAATGGCACCGAAGCCACAATAATTGTGATAGTAGTATTACTGCACTGTTGTGGATTAATACTTGTATTACAAACTGTGTAGGTTGTCTGAACGGTTCCTGTAAAAGAGTTGTTTGGAGTAAAGGAATATACTCCCGTTAAAGGATTCACTACAATAGTTCCTGTTGTTGGAACCAGAGGTGTAATACTCACTGAATAAATCGCACCAGAAGTAATACCGGTATCGTTAGGCAAAAGGCTTCCTGTAGTTGCTACAGACGGCGTTGTGGTAATTGCGTCGGGAACTGCTACAATATTGGGATAGATAGTGAAAGAAATACTGGCTGTTGAACAAGGAGGAGAAAGCACATTACATAATTGGTAAGTTGCTGTGCTAATTCCAGTAAAATTAGTTGCTGGTGTAAAGGAATAGAAGCCTGTAGTAGAATTAATAGTAAGCGTTCCGTTTGCTGGCGGATTTAAAATTGAAAAAGTTCCCGTGGCAGCACCACTATCATTCGTAGAAGCATTGCCTGCTACAGGGGTATTTACCGCAGTGCTGGTAGCGTCGTTCACGGCACCTGGTAGTGTTCCCACTACTATTGTAATGGTGGTATTACTGCATTGCTGTGGATTGATACTTGTATTGCAAACTGTGTAACTTGTATTTACTGATCCTGTAAAAGCCGGGTTTGGAACAAATGTGTATTGTCCCGTTGTAGGATTTACAGCTAATGTACCGGTGGAAGCATTTAATTGCGTAAAAGTCATCGAGTAATTTGCACCTGCTGTAACCCCAATGTCGTTAGTTAATAAACTTCCGGTTGCAGTTACTGTAGGTGTGGTGGTAAGCGTATTCGCTATTGCTAATATGGTTGGATAAATCGTAAAATTAATTGTGGCAGTAGCACACGGAGGAGAAAGAATATTACATAGCTGGTAAGTTGCCTGAGCTGTTCCAGTAAATCCTGTTGCAGGAGTGAAGGAGTAAATTCCTGTTGTTGAATTTATAGATATTGTTCCGCTAGTTGTAGCAGGTTGAACTGAAATGTTGTAAGTTCCTGTTAACACTCCTGAATCATTAGTGGAAGCATTTCCACTCACTGTGGTATTGATTAAAGTCGCAGTTGCATCGTTCACCGCTAAAGGTGTACTTTCTACAGAAATCGAAAGAGAAGCCGTACTACACTGCTGCGGATTAATACTTGTATTACAAATAGTATAAGTAGTAGAAGCCGTTCCTGTAAATGCCGGATTAGGAACAAAGGTATACTGCCCTGTTGTTGGATTTAAGGTGATAGTTCCTGTTGTAGAATTCGGCTGAGTAAGCGTAATAGAATAGGAAGCACCCGGCGTAACTCCTACGTCATTGGTACTAAGATCTCCAGTAGCATTCACCGATGGGGTCGTAACAATTGTATTGGAGCTTGCAAAGAGATTCGGATAAACCGTGAAGCTTAAATTCGCCTGCGAACAAACAACTGGCGCGCCATTACATAATTGATAGGTAGCGGTTGTAACGCCTGTAAAACTAGTTGGAGGACTGTATGTATACTGACCTGTAGTTCCATTAATCGTCACCGTTCCATTTGCAGGTTGTGCAATAATTGTAAAGGTTGCGCCATTGGCATTCGTATCGTTCGTTCCTACATCTCCTGACACAGGTATATTGATGGCCGTGTTGCTTCCGTCAGCTACTGCGCCCGGACAATTATTCAAAGCAACATTAGTAGTAGCTGTTTGCGAACACCCTGCATAAGCTGTCAAGCTCACTGTATAAACTCCGGCCATGGAAGAAGTGGCTGAACTAACAACAGGATTTTGAACCGCTGACGTAAAACTATCTGGTCCCGACCAAGAATAAGTGACATCCGTATTCGTTGATGCACTCAAAGTGAAGGAGCCCGAGGAACAGAACGCCGTTGGATTTGCGGCCGCTGTTGGAGCAACGCATGCTGTAGCAGTGATCGGACTGGAAGTTGTGCCAGGGATTGGGCAACCGAAACCATCAAAGATTCCCGGGTTGCTTCCGTTGTTATATGTATTCGATGACACCGCTCCGGTACCCCAAATGTAAGCGCGGGCATCTATGATATTGTCACAATTTATTTTTACGCAATTATCAGTCACAATAACACTATAAGTAAATACAGTGCTATCTGCCCCGGCGGCAGAATTCTGAACGCTTCCACCTATGATTCCGTTAGCTCCTAGCCCAATTCTTAATCGTATGGCTCTGGTAGCTGCAATGTATTCTCCCTGATCGTCTCCGGAAGCATCGGTTTTAAGCCCTAAATTTTGTCCGTGTACCACTTTAATAGACCCCGGAATAAAATCAATATTTTTTTCAAGTGTATCAGTTATAAACGAATTGAGAGAAGGATCAGATCCAATATTCAAACCTTTAACACGGTATTCTAAAATGTCGCCTGGAATAACCGCCCCGCCATTTACATCTGCTACTTTAATTGAAGCGCGGATATCCGGCTCATAAACATCTATAGCCGTGGTAATCATTTGTGGCAAATAAGTTTCGCCCCCCGGATTCACTGTAGTCATCTGGAAAGTCGCCGAAGTTGCCGAGTTGCCGATATAATTTTTTAAAATATTATTCGGAACAAAAATATCAGCATCCAATCCGGCTGTGTTATTCATGTTTGGCTTCCTGTATGGAGTCAACACGCCATTATACGAAACCGTACTATTCATTATGTCTCCCACGGGATTAACTGCATCAATGATCGGAACAAACCCACTTCCACCATTAAAAGAAAGATTATCTCCCGTTGCACCGCGGTCACCATCATGCACGTAAACCCCCACCTCGAAAGTTACCGGCCCACTCGTTGGGGTTAGAAAACCTGAGAAAGGAATATTTACAGTTGGCGAAGCAGTTGAAATATTAGCCAAACCCTTAAAAACGGTTAGTTGGCGCATGGTCAAAAGATCGTTACTATAGAGAACAACTAAATTCCAGCTTCCAAATGTATTGTTTGCGTTAATAGATGGAATATCTGCCACGGTCACCCGTGATTTAACTCCTCCAGTTTGAAGAAGTGTAGTAACATCCGCATAACAATGATAGGTACTAAACCCTGTGGTATTTGTTTGTGATGCTATTGCTGTAACAGTTTGATAAGAACCGCCATTAATTTTCATTTTAATATTTGTAAAGCCTATAGTACTTGCGCCTGAAGCGCCCCAGAATAAAAATGCTTTGGTGATTTGGCTGCACGAGGGTAAATTTAAACTGTCGCTGCTTGACGTAAAGGTAGACGGGTCTCCATCAACATCCACATATACGCCGGTAAAGTCGTTATCTTTATAAGTGCCTGTTGGTGGTACCTGATTAACTCCGGTTTGACAAGCTCCACCCGCCGCTGGAGGATTAGCAGCACATCCGACAGAAGAGTTTGAAAGGAAAACAATTCCTCCTTTTTGAGTAACTTGATAAATATTCGCAAATGGCGTTATAACCTGGGCACGGCTATACGATAGTGATAAAATGAAAGACAGGAGAAATAACTTCGAAAACATTAATTTTTTCATGAGTGAGTGTGGCATAATTTTGGGCGAAAATATAAATAAGATAATTATAGACTTTATCGAGTTTAAATTCGAGTGGAATGAGTTTAAATTTGGCCAAAAAAAGCCCATACGCGTCACAATTATTTCAGCTTTCGTCCTTTCCGAGTTGGTTTCTTATATTTGACAAGTTAATCATAAATAGGATTCTCTCTTGAAAAACAGGTTATACACGGTTTTTTTTCTTCTTCTGTTTGCTGCTTTTTGGGCGCAGAAAGAAGGCAATTTCATGGAGAAAAGCCTGGAGTATCAAATTCCTTTTACAACAACGCAATTCTCTACAAAAAACGGCCTGAGTAAAAATCAGATTGTCGATCTACAGACAAACAAAGACGGACTCCTTTTTTTATCCGCTGGAAACGGGATTTATACGTTTAACGGTTACGACCTTGAAGAGTTGGATATAGATAAGGAATACAGGCAGCATTTCTTTCGCCGCCTCGCCTGGAACGAGACTTATAAAAAATTGTTTGGCTGGAATAACGATGGAAAATTATTTCAGTTGCTTCCTGAATTTAAAATGATCTTCCAGGGAAAACAATCCTTTCACTGCTTTGCAACCTCCAGCGATACCACGCTTTCAGGGACAACCTCGGGAGATGTTTACGAAATCCAGATTCCCGAACTGCACTTAAAAAAATTAAATATAAACTTTGGTGCTTCCATCTACAGTCTTGCGAAACACGGCTCAATCATTTACGCCGGCACAGAACAAGGCTTGTATGCTTATCATACACTTTCAGAAAAGAAAGAAAAACTGAGTGATGACTTGTTTGTTAGACTTAAGCTCAATCCCTACTCAGGAGTTCTTTATGGAGTTACGCATTCAAAAGTTTTCACCATTGGTTCTGAAATGCAAGAGGTACTTTCTGTCGCAAGTATTGAAAATAAGGAAATATGCCAGGATATTGAGTTCACAAATAGCACTACTTTTTATGTGGTCGGTGGCAAGGGACTTTATTATTCATCAGGAAACAAAACCGGTGTTTTTACAAGTGATGATGCTCTTTCCTCCAACGCCCTTAACTGCATAATTTTTAATAAAGAGGAAAACTGTCTGTTTATTGGCACTGAGGATAAAGGCCTCACCCGCCTCCAGTTCAAATCTTTTTTTACTCTTTACAAAAACCAGGGCTTGTCCGAATCTTCGCTAGCATCTGTTATAAAGACCCGCGCAGGAAAAATAATATTCGCCGAGCATTGTTGCAAGCTTCATGAGCTGCGTGAGGATACTATTGTGGATTATCATCCAAACATCCGAGCCTATTATTCAGTGCTGGCGGAGGTAGATGATTTTTTATTATGCGGAACCTGGGGAAATGGCCTCGACATTTTCTCGAACTCGGTGTTTGTGAAAAACCTCAAAGCTCCGGCGCTCACTGATAATGTGCCCCAGTCCGTTTATAAAGATAAAAAAGGAACTATCTGGATTGGCGGCATGAAGGGTATTGCAAAAGGCCCGTCTTTAGAAACCATCCGGCCTTGCTTCTCAAATTCTATTACATCACGTATTAATACTATTTATGAATTAAAAAACGGAGACATTTGCCTGGGTGGACAAGAAGGGTTTTTTATTGTAAACAACACGCATGTTATTACGCGGATCGGAAAAGAAGACGGCCTGACCTCGAAGGCGGTGCGTGGGTTTTACGAAGATAAAGAAGGTAAACTCTGGATCGGAACCTATGGTGGTGGGGTTTATTGTTATGAAAAAAATAAATTAACCTCAATTAATTTAAAAAAAGGCTGCCTGCTTTTTGAAGACGCTTTTTGCGTTGCTCCCGATGCGCACGGCAATTTGTATATGACTTCGAACTTCGGGTTGTGGAGCGTTGCCGAAAAAGCATTAGACGATTTTTATAAAGATAAAACAGATTTTCTCGTTCCGGCCCATTACACGGAAGAAAGTGGCCTCCTGAATTCAGAATTTAACGGAGGGTTCCAAAACAACTTTTTAAAAACGGATGACGATCAATTCTATTTCCCTACCATAGAAGGCCTCGCAACTTTTAGGGCAACGCCGCTCTTGTTTAAGAAATTATCTCCCGTTATAGAATCGGTTATGGTGAATGACAATACTATGGAAACAAATGCGACTGTTTTTCCACGCGGCACTTCTTTGCTTAAATTTAAAATGAGTTGCGTTAATTTTTCGCAGCGTAACAATGTTTATTTTCAATACAAATTAATTGGGGATCGTTTCAGCGAATGGAGCCGGCCGCAAAAAGAGAATATTCTCATTTTTCACTTGCTCGATCCGGGAAGCTATAAACTCACTGTCAGAGCCATTGATGCTTCCAACGATAAACGGCCGTCAGAAGTCGCTTTTGATTTTAGCATAGATTATTATTTTTATGAAACCATCTGGTTCAAAATCCTCGTCACTACTATTTTTCTTGTACTTGTTTTGCTCATCAGTAGATTCCGGATGCGTCAGCACAAGAAAGAAGCGGAAGAAAAAGAGTTTTATGCACGCACCATTGCCGAGATAGAATTGAAAGCTGTGCAGGCTCAATTAAATCCTCATTTTATCTTTAATTGCTTAAACACCATAAAGTATTTTATTCTTGATCAAGACTTTGAAAAAGCGAATAAGGGTCTCAACCACTTTTCAAAATTATTGAGAGACGTGCTCGACAATGCCGATAGATTTACTACGACGCTAAAAGAGAAACTGAAATTTATCACCGATTACCTCGAGCTGGAAAAAATGCGACTGGGCGAACAACTTCAGTTTACTATCATAAACACCGTTGAGAACACAGAAGTTTTTCTACCAGCCATGCTCATCCAGCCGCACGTGGAAAACGCTATCAAGCACGGCATAGCGAATCTGGAATCCAAAACGGGAATTTTAACGATTAGCTTTGCGCAAGTAAATTCATTTATAGAATGTAGGATAACAGACAACGGAATAGGCAGGGAAGCTTCTGCAAAAATCGGCAAATTTGCTTCGCATACTTCCTTCGGCACCAAGCTCACACTAGCAAAAAGCGAAATTTTAAAAAAAATTCACAACATTGAGATCACTACTGTTATTACCGATTTATACTCGGAAGATGGAGCAGCAGTAGGTACAGAAGTCCTTATTAAAATTCCTGTAGTATGAAAATAGCAATCATCGATGATGAAACAAACAACAGGCTGGTCTTAAAGAAGATTATAGATCGGCATTGTAGCTTTGCCGCAATCGTAGTAGAAGATGGCTATATAGAAACTTCCATAACAAAAATAAACGAACAAAAGCCAGATGTGGTTCTTTTGGATGTAGAAATGAAAAACGGAACGGGATTCGACATTATTAAAGGCCTCAACTACCTTCCCTTATTTATATTCACAACGGCTTACGAAAAATATGCGCTGCAAGCCATTAAAAATCAAGCTTCCGATTACATTCTAAAACCTATTCAAGAAGACGAGTTACTTTTAGCGCTTGAAAGTTGCAGGAAAAAATTAGCAGAAAACGCCGATTCGGAAAAGCCTGCTGCACAAAGTTTCTTCACTTATTCCACCAATGAAGAAAAGAAAACGATCTCCGCTGATGAAATTTTATATTTTGAAGGGTCGGGTGCCTATGTGTTTTGCGTGACCGCAGGTGAAAAAATTCTTATCTCAAAAAATATAGGCGAGATTGAAAAAAAACTCAATGAAAAAGCCTTTGTAAGATGTCATCAATCTTTTATAGTGAACCTAAAACACATTGTGAGTTTTAACCAAAAACGGAACGGAAACCTTGTACTGAGCAATGGCGGTGAGATTCCTGTCTCACAGCGTAAAATGAAACTTATTGCATCTCACCTCTAAAATTAAGAGTCGGTAGCTGCAATTTTAAATTCAAGAATAAAAGTAGTGCCCTTATTTTTTTCGGAAACAAAACCAATACTTCCACCAAATCCTACCATGATGTTCTTTACCATAGCTAAACCCAAGCCTGAACCGGTATTTTTAGTAGTAAAGTTAGGTGTGAATATTTTTGATTTCAATTCCTCGTCAATCCCACAGCCGTTATCCTCAATTGAAATGACAACTCCTTCTTCCCTAAACTCTCTCGCTATCTCAATAACAGGATTGTTAAAGCCTTCCAGTGCCTGAACCGCATTTTTAAGGATATTGTTAAATACCCGCAAACATTGATCCCGATCGCCTTTGATGAAAATCTCCGCTTCAGAAATAGAATTTTTGATCTGAAGATTTTCTTGGTTTTCAAACACCAGCACGGCAGTATTTATTACTTCTGTTAGATTTATAACCGCAAGCTGGGCACCCGGCAATCTTGCAAAATTGCTGAATTCATTGGCAATGTTGGCAAGGGAATCTATCTGCTCAATAATACCAGCACTTGCGCGCTCAAATTTCTCCTTAAAATCCTCGGGGTTGTTTTTCATAAGGTGCTGCAAATATTGCAGATTCAGCTTCATGGGCGTAAGGGGATTTTTAATTTCATGTGCCACCTGTTTGGCCATTTCCCGCCAGGCCCCTTCGCGCTCGCTCCTGGCAAGCATGTTAGCGCTGTCTTCCAATTTTACAAGCATCTGGTTATACTCCGAAACAAGTTTGCCAATCTCATCATCACTGTGCCAGCTAATCTTCTCGTTTTGTTTCCCAAGGGCAACATTACTCAATTGTTGTTTGATCAGTCGCAAAGGCTGTGTAATGAAACCCGACAAGATCAACCCCGTTAAAATGCTGATCACAAATAAAATTACGTAAACGTTTATCAACGCGCTGATAATTCCCGAAAGTTCGTTGATGAGGTCACTTTGTTTTGCAAAATAAGGAAGATTAATAAAGCCCATTACTTGTTTTTTTCCATCGAATAAAGGCGTGTATAAAGACAGGTATTCTAGTGTTCCTGACTTCTCTGTTACATTTTCTGAGGAAGATTGATCTTGTTTCAATTTCCAATATGCTTTGGGATTTACCAGTGAGGCGGCCAATCCAAGGTCGTATAATTTTGGTTCACTGGTATTAAACAGCTTACCATCTTTGTAAAAAAGACTTATGGGTGTATTAAAAAGCCGGCTGTATTCTTTTAATTTTAAATTAATAAGCTCTCTCTGCGACACATCAAAAAATTGCTCCGGGGCAAATTGCCCGGCTAACTCATTTATAATGATCTGTGTTTTTTCTTCCAGCTGCTTTTTATTATTCTTCACAAACTGTTTTTGCACAAGGCTTCCCGAGGTAACGCCCACTGCCGACATGGCCAACAACAAAAGTACCACTATGATGGTTTGGATTCTTCGTGTTAACGTGGGACTCGAAAAATGGTTTGTAAATAAGGACGAGTATACCAAATAAGTAAGGTAGGTGACCAATGAAAAAAACAAAAGCAGGTATGAATTAAAAGTAAAAAAATAATTCCATTTCCTGGACTTCTGACTGATGACAACTTCCGTATTTTCATCGGGTTGATAATAGTGATGAATAAACTCGGGATCTGATTTTGCAAGCAGAGAAGAATCCTGCAACGAAAAGGGGTAAGCAAAATCACCATATCTGCTTGTGACTTGTTTGGAGCGGTATACCGCGTGACTAAAATTTTTGAGTTTTTCGGGTTTTTGTTGTGATCGATCTAATAAAAGATCCGGGAAGCTGCCTAATTCTTCGAACTGTTTTGGCTCCATGAGCACAAATAATTTTTTGTCCTTTAGTTTTATCTTGCCAATGTACTGCGAATTTCTTTTGTAGTTCTTCACGAAAAAAAGTCCGTCCACATAAGTAGAATCAGAATTGTATTGCAGTTGATCGTCAAAAAAACCTTCGTTCAACCACACAGGATTTTTAACTTCCAGCAAAGGCATACAGTTTTTATCAAATAACGAAAACTGAACGTTGTAGCGGTCGAAGTACCCGCTGAAATATTTTTGTTTTAAGAGTACAACCGCCTCCTTTTCCGCTGTGGGAATGTCTTCCAGGAAAGTGAGTAGCGTATTTAAAGACTCGTCTCCGACCATTTTTTCAGGAATACCTGCAAACTCATTTTCAAGAATGGCATCTTGTTTTTCGCTTAGTTTTATAGACAAAATATCGAGATCCTGTTTCTGATTTTCGGCGATGTAAGCATTAAAAATACGCGAAGTTACAAGTGACATAATAACGATCTGAAAACCCAGGGCAAGTGCCATTCTAAATTTATAAAACTTTAATAAAATAAAGAGCACTGAAGCAAAAACGAAAAGCCAATAATTTTCAAGAATGCCTGTTTTCAGCGAAATAATCTGCAGCAAAACGCAAAGAAAAAAATACAAAACAAAGAAAATAAAAACGTCCCGCTTCTTGCCTGCATCGAAAAAAGAAAGTGATCGGTTAACGAGCGCAAATACGCACAGAGAATAGCTACTAAGCGCAAGCAAGCCAACAAAAATTTCCCATTTTAAGGTAAAGATGCTTAAAAAATCAAAGCTCAGTGTGGAGTTATTTATAAGACTCACAGACACCTGATTGAATTGGTTAGACGCCAGAAAAACGAGTACTATTACCAAAAGACAATACAAGAATCTTGCGGGTTTCGCAGCAAAATTTCCCGCATGAAAATGAACTACGGAAGCTATGAATAAAAAAGTAACCGAATTGAGCAGAATATCTCCCAGATAGCCGTTGCTAAAAGACTGCGCGTTTCCAAACAACTGCAGATCGTAGAGCGAGGTTCTGTAAAAAAAAGCAGGCCATTTTAGCCAGATCATAAAAAAACGCAAGGTAAGAACGAACATTATCCAAAAAATAATTCCTGTTGGGTTTGCTGTTTGTTTTACAGAAGATAAAATCACAACCAGTAAAATTAAAAATACGAGAAAAAAGCCTGTAAATCCAACATGGTCAGACCAGCTCGCATAATAATCCGCGTCCTCGCCCCTGATTGAAAAGAGCAACTCGCCATCAAGAACTATTCTATAAGGCGAAGCAGTAGGCTTATCCATTTTAATCCCTTTTGGAATAACGGTCCATTGTCTGAAATCATTTTTCAGATAATTATTTTGCAGCTCGTAAGTAGGTTTAACAAGGCATAAAGCAAGCGCTGTTTGATTTCCCTTTTTCTCTTTGAAATATACATAAAAGCCCTGCGGGAATTTTATCATTCCCTGATTTTTCTTGTAAACGGAAACATCCTGGTTAAGCGGTATTTGTGAATTATTCCAAAAAATAATGCTGTCGTTTTCCCACAGATAAAGCCCAACCCTTTCCTTGTCGTAATAAGTGTGAAGCTGTTCCCATAAACCTACCGTGTCGTTTTCAAAAAGCGAACCCAGTTCCTCCTTACAGGCCATTGATTTTTCTTTTATGGCGGCGGTAGCTTTTAAAGCTATTTCCTCCGGGGGAAAAACAGCATAACGATCCATAAAAAAAGACCCTGTAACAAGAAAAATGCTGATAACTAATAAAATAAGATGAGTTCGCTTGTGTTTCATTTATATCCGGTAAACAATTACGAAATAAATCGCATAAAATTTGCTATTCATCAGCAAAATAAGGATAATTCTGGTGAAACCGTAAAAAAAAACGGGGGAGCATTATTATTTTGGGTTTATATTTGTAATTTGCAGATATTTAGTGTCTGGCCCGAAAATTCCTTTTTTTCGTTAAGTTTAAAAGGAATTTTTTTGTGCAGATACAGCTTAAAAGTAAGACAATTTAATAATATTTATGGCACAGGTAAACAAGACACCGTTAAAATCAAACTCACCTTCAAAGACATCCGCGTCCTTAAAAGCACCTACGTTTTCGCCTCTGAGTGAAACCTTCAAGTATTTTACATTTTTGAATCGCAAAATAGCAATGATCCTCATAGGCATTGTTGGTTTTACATTTTATATCACCTCCATCAATGGAGAGTATGCATTGGATGATGGGATCATTATTCACCAAAATGACCACGTAATTAAAGGGGTGCGAGGGATTAAAGATATCATGACCCGCGATGCCTACGAAAGTTTTTATCGCCGTATGTGTGCTACCGATCAGTTAGCCGGGGGTCGTTACCGTCCGCTTTCCGTAGTAAGTTTCGCCCTTGAGCAGGAGTTGATCGGAAGTTACCGCACAGGTCTTTACATGAAAGTAGAAGACTCGAATAAAAACGGGGTGCTCGACAAAGAGCAGGTAAACTTTACCTCACCTTGCGGAAGGCCGGAAACAAATTACGAATACAATGATTATGTAGATCGTAATAACAATGGAATGGCAGATGGCAACGAGTGTTACAACTGCTGGGATTTGAATAAAAATTTTCAGAACGAATGGGATGAAGATCTTAACATTGATGGAATTTTTAATGAGATCGACTGTCAGGTATATGGTGCCAAAGTGCGTCACTTTAATAACATCTGGACATTTGCATTAGGTTGCATGTTTCTTTACCTTGTATTCTCACGTTACTTTTTCCGTACCAATCAGGATCTTGCCTTTTTAGCGGCATTGTTATTCACAATGCACCCGATCCATTCAGAAGCCATTGCCAATGTAAAAAGCCGCGATGAAATCTTTTCCCTCATCTTTCTTTCCCTCACCTTCTTTTATACGTTTCGATACCTCGAGACGAAAAAGAATACCCAGCTTTTCTGGGCTTCGCTCATGTTCCTGCTAGCCTTGTTATCAAAGGAATACGCCGTAACGCTCCTCATCCTTGTGCCATTAGCTGTTTATACGTTTACAGAAAATGATTTCGATGTAAAAACGTTCTTCGATACAAAAGAATTTAAACAAACACTTTATGTAGGACTTGCTTTTGTATTCTGCGCGGTAATGATGTTGTATCTGAAACGTGATTTTGACATGCACGCGCAACCCGGCGCCAAACCTATTCGTCTCTTCTGGATCTTCCCATTCTTATACGCAATTGTCGGCGTTTTTATGATGGGCTCTAATAAGAAGAACAACTTCCATAAATTATTAAGTTGGTTCTATTTCGTTATGTTGTTTTATCTCGCCATGCGTTTAGTAGCTGTGAAGCTAAAACCAGGTGTGCCAGACACGGAGATCCTCAACAATCCGTATTTATTGGCAGATGGTCAGGAACGCATCGCAACCAAAGGCTTCGTGCTTTTGAAATACTTATGGTTGCAGCTTTTCCCGGCAACCTTGTCTTCCGATTATTCCTACAATACCATTGAGTACCGCCATTTCACAAGTTGGGATTTCCTTCTTTCAATGGTTGTGCATATTTCTATGGTAATAGCCGCTATTTATTATACATTAAAGAAACACGTCATAGGCTTTGCTTTAATGACCTACATTATATTTGCCTTAATGATCGGTAACGTGTTAATGGATATTGGAGCTACCATGGGTGAACGTTTAATTTTCCACTCTTCTATTGGCTTCTGTATTTTTATTGCTTACGTGATGTTGAAAGGACTCGACAAGCTTTCGGCCGTAGCATTCAGCATGAGAAGAATAGCTTTAGTTTGCGTGGTACTTGTGATCACTTTCCTGTTCGGTTGCAAAACATGGGAACGTAACTGGGATTGGAAAAATGACGTTACCTTGTTTTTAAAGGACGTTAAAACAATGCCACACTCCGTTCTGGTACTGGGGAATGCAGGGGCACGTTGGGTGGATCTTGCAGACACAAAAGAGGTAACCGGTACGCAGGTAGTGGGACAAGATTCTACACGTTTTAATGACTATAACGGAACACTTGTTATTACTGATAAAGAAGTAAAACAAGGGGGTTATAAAAACAAACGTGAGGCTGCACTTTTTAAAGGAATTTCCTTTTTGAAGCATGCTACCGACCTACATCCACGTTACGTAAACGGCTACCTGAATTTAGGACTTGCTTACTTTAAACTTCGTAAAGATTTTGAAGCGCTCTACTACTGGAAAAATGCAGAGCGTTTGTATCCGAATAATCCTTACCTGAGAAATTATTACCAAGTGTATTCGAATGACCTTAAAAACAGAGGTTCTGTGGCGTTTAACCGCGGACGTATGGATTCGGCTGCTATAGCTTACAATCTCTGGACTTTATTAAGTCCTTATGATCATGAAGCCTGGTACAATTTAGGTGGCGCTTATTTTAATCAAGGTAAATATGCTTTAGCGAAACGCGCCTGGGACCGATCTCTGCAGATCAACCCAAATTATGCGGAAGTTAAGCGTGTGCTGCCTATGATCACGCCTCAGATGCTTGGAATCGCACCTCAAACAATTGCTCCGGCATCCGTACCGATCAAGCGAAATTAAACACCGCTATAAAACTCATAAAAACCGCCTGCAAAAACAGGCGGTTTTTTTATGATCAAACGTCGCGTCTCAAAATTTCAAAAATTTTGTTGCACCAATATTCTTTAGGTTTATCAAAAAACACGCAGCCCAATAACGGCAAAAACTTTGGAAAAGTTAACTGAGATTGTCTGAACAAATTTCCAAAGTTCTACAAAGCCTAAAGGTGTAGAACTACCCACAAAAAAAACCACCGTGTTACGGGTGGTTTAACGTTTTAAATTTTATAGTTACTAAGCCGTTACCTTTTTTCCTTTTAATACAGCTGCCATTGTTTTACCGATCTCTGCAGGACTTTCGCACACGTGAATTCCACACTCACGCATAATTTGCATTTTTGCTTGAGCTGTATCGTCAGCACCACCTACAATTGCCCCGGCATGTCCCATGGTGCGTCCTTTAGGAGCAGTTTGTCCTGCTATAAATCCTACCACCGGCTTTTTATTTCCGTTGGCTTTGATCCAACGGGCCGCTTCTGCTTCGTAGTTTCCGCCAATTTCACCGATCATCACAATCGCTTCTGTTTCCGGATCATTCATTAATAATTCAACCGCATCTTTGGTTGGTGTTCCAATAATTGGATCGCCACCAATTCCAATAGCAGTAGTAATTCCCATCCCTGCTTTCACAATCTGGTCAGCTGCTTCATAAGTTAAAGTTCCACTTTTTGAAACGATGCCGATCTTACCTTTTTTAAATACAAACCCTGGCATGATCCCAACTTTTGCTTCGCCTGCAGTGATAATACCAGGACAATTAGGTCCGATCAAACGACAAGTTTTTCCTTTTAAATATTCTTTTACATAGATCATGTCCTTAACAGGAATGCCTTCTGTGATACATACAATTACTTTGATGCCCGCTTCCGCAGCTTCCATAATCGCATCAGCAGCAAACGCCGCAGGGACAAAAATAATGGAAACATCAGCTCCTGCTTTGTGAACTGCTTCTGATACGGTATTAAAAACCGGACGATCAAGATGCGTAGTACCGCCTTTTCCTGGAGTTACACCACCAACCACATTGGTTCCGTATTCAATCATTTGCGTTGCGTGAAAAGTACCTTCACCGCCTGTAAATCCCTGTACAATTACTTTGGAATCTTTATTTACTAATACTGACATATCAAAAATTTGTTCACGAATATAGCTACTTATTTACATTTACGCAATGATGTTTTATGGGAGATAACACAAGATTTGTGCTGAAATAAGTGTATTAAACAGGCGTTTCATTGTTTTTCTATCCCTTAATAAGAAATATACTGAAATTCATGAAAAATAAATTATTTTCGCCGTCACATGGGTTCGCAAGATTTTATTGAATTATATACCGATGGTGCAGCCAGCGGAAATCCTGGTCCGGGTGGGTTTGGGCTCGTTCTCAAATTTAAGAACCACCGCAAAGAGATCAGTGGTGGCTTTAAACGGACCACCAATAACCGCATGGAGCTGCTCGCAGTCATTGTAGGTCTTGAGAGTGTTACAAGCAATGATCTTAAAGTCAGGGTTTATTCTGACAGTAAATATGTAGTAGATTCTATTAATTTAAAATGGGTGTTCGGCTGGAGGAAAATTGGTTTTAAGAACAAAGCGAATCCAGATCTTTGGCAACGCTTTTTAAGAGTTTACGACCTTCAAAAACACGAATTCTACTGGGTAAAGGGGCACGCAAGTAATGTAGAAAATAACCGCTGCGATGAACTGGCCGTTGCCGCTTCTAAAACACCAAACATGCCTGTAGATGAAGGGTATGAAGCCGTTAAAAAATCGGGGCTTTAAAAATTAATCCTTGATTATTTTTTCACTGAGTAGCAATTTACCGCTGTCAACTATTTGTAAAAAGTAAATTCCTTTCTTCAACTCGCTGAAATTAATTACTGAGTAATTCGTAGAATTTGTTTGCGTGAACTTACACAAGCCTCCCACTATGTCTGTAAGTATTACCGATGAAGCATTCATACTGGTTTCATTATTCCATTCAATAGTTATGATTCCGCTTGTTGGGTTTGGAGAAATAGCTATTTTGTTTTTAACAGACTGCTTATGGATTCCCACCGGCAAACATCCATAAACAGAATATACAGAGGCCGTTGCGCTGTAGCAGGAGTTAAACTGAGGATTAATATAGCTGAGTGTTGTGCCTGTTTTCTGACACAACAACGTAGGCATACATCCTGAATCGTGCGCATCTGAGCCATCCATTAAAACACTTAATCCCGACTGAAGCGGACCAAAAAAAGATCCAATACCCTCTATCCATTTTTCAGACAAAAGACCACCTGCACCAACAACCAAACCCCTTAAAGTAAACCGTTTTCTATATTGACCATTGATTAGGATGCTGTGCTTACCTAGTGCTTGGCCGAAAACTCCATTTTCGTCGTTGTGTCAAAAAAAATAATCGTTCATTTACCCCAGTAAACATCACAATCATTTTTTTT
>Ga0105048_10006464_pt1 | contig 18893 bp, 17 predicted proteins | sample MAT05_FD_78382 | JGI IMG/M metagenome (GOLD analysis project Ga0105048, IMG submission 78382) | Freshwater microbial communities from Lake Fryxell liftoff mats and glacier meltwater in Antarctica - MAT-05 | ecosystem: Environmental > Aquatic > Freshwater > Ice > Liftoff microbial mat | place... | reverse complement strand
CATAGCTGGGCTCCAGGCTGGCCGAGGTGCAGGCCGAGCCGGAAGACACCGCCACGCCTTTGATGCCCATCAGCAAGGATTCGCCTTCCACATAGTTGAAGCTGGCGTTCAGATACTGCGGTGCGCTGGCGGCCTCGTCGCCATTGAGCACCACCGCGTCGAGTTTCTGAAAACCTACCCACAGGCGTTCACGCAGGGTTTTGATGCGCGCGTTGTCGGCGGCCATGCTTTCGCGCGCCAGCCAAAAGGCCTCGCCCATGCCAACGATCTGGTGGGTGGGCAGCGTGCCAGAGCGCATGCCGCGTTCATGGCCACCACCGTGCATTTGTGCCTCAATGCGCACGCGCGGTTTGCGCCGCACATACAGCGCGCCAATGCCCTTGGGACCGTAGATTTTGTGCGCTGACAAAGACATCATGTCGATGGGCAACTGCGCCAGATCAATCGCCACCTTGCCCGCAGCTTGCGCCGCATCGACATGAAAAAGAACCCCTTTGGCGCGGCAGATGGCACCAAGAGCGGGCATGTCCTGAACCACGCCGGTTTCGTTATTGACATACATCACGGAAGCCAGCACCGTATCGGGGCGCAGGGCTGCTTCAAACACCGCCAGGTCCAATAAACCGCTGGGCAGCACCGGCAATACAGTCACCACATAACCCTCACGTTCCAGCTCGCGCATGCTGTCGAGCACCGCTTTGTGCTCGGTGGCCACGGTTACCAGATGCCGGCCTTTGTCTTTGTAAAAGTGCGCTGCGCCTTTGATGGCGAGGTTGTTGGATTCGGTGGCGCCAGAGGTCCAGGCGATTTCGCGCGGGTCAGCGTTGATCAGCGCGCAAACTTGTTCGCGTGCCAGCTCCACCGCCTCGTCTGCGGCCCAGCCATAGGCGTGCGAGCGGCTGGCCGGGTTGCCAAAAATCTCGGTCAGGTAGGGCACCATCTTCACCGCCACGCGAGGGTCGACCGGCGTGGTCGCCGCGTAGTCAAGGTACACAGGCTGTGCAGCGCGGCCAGAAACCTTGGTGGGTGTGAAGTCTGACATGCAAAGCTCCTGAAAAGACGTTGACGCCTGTCAATTCGCAATTTCAGTGCCATGCGTTTAAGCCCTTGTGGCGGCCTTTTCTTGCCCGATTTGTTGCCTTTGTCGCACCACCCAACTCGGGGGTGCGGTGCTTGTCACATTTGTCGTGAATTCCGTTGCCCAGCCACCTTTTGTGCGCAACCCTACTTTCTTGGTGCGGTTTTTGCTTTGAAGTGTTTAGGGCGGCTATATCGAATCTGCAGGGGATAACCGGAGTTCTATATGGTGAACACACAAGTTTTTGAGTCGCAGCGTGAATTGAACGCCATTTACGAGGTCAGCAAAACGCTGGCCATGTCGCTGGACGTTTCCAAGACCTTTCGCGAAGCGCTGAACTATCTGTCGCATGCCTATGACTGGCGCCGCGCCTTTGTGGTGCTGGGCGAAACAGAAGGCAGCTTGCAGGGGCTGTGCGCCGTGGGGCTCACGAAGGAGGAGCAGCAGCGCCTGCGTTTCCAGTCTGGCGAAGGCATCGTCGGGCGCGTCTATGCCAATGGCATCCAGGTGATGGTGCCCAACGTGCACACCGAGCCGCTGTTTCTGAACCGTACCGGTGGTGCCGACCAGACCCCAGACGTCCCCATTGCGATGCTGGTGACCCCGATCAGCGCTGACCGCCGTACCGTGGGTGTGCTGGCGGTGGACTGCCTGAACCCAGGTGAGGCGCACAGCTTCTCGAATGATCTGCGGCTGCTCAAAATGGTCGCCACCCTGATGGGGCAGGCGCTGCTGCTGCACCGCAGCGTCAGTGCCGCGCACGACTCGCTGCAAGACGCGGTGCGCCGAATGAGCAAGGCGCTCAAGCCCGTTCACCAGATCGACCAGGTGGTAGGTGTTTCAAAACCGATGCAGCAGGTGTTTGAGCAGGTTCACCAGGTGGCACCGTCACGCACCACGGTGCTGTTGCGTGGTGAAAGCGGCACCGGCAAAGAGGTAATTGCCCGTGCGCTGCACAACCTGTCGCCACGCAAGCGCGAAGCCTTTGTGCGTGTCAATTGCGCCGCGCTGACCGAGTCGCTGCTGGAAAGCGAATTGTTCGGCCACGAGAAAGGTGCGTTCACCGGCGCGCAGGGCCAGCGCAAGGGGCGTTTTGAGCTGTCACACGGTGGCACCCTGTTTCTGGACGAAATCGGTGACATTTCGCCATCGTTTCAGGCCAAGCTGCTGCGTGTGTTGCAAGAGCGCGAGTTTGAGCGCGTGGGTGGCACGGCCAGCGTGAAGGTGGATGTGCGGCTGATTCTGGCCACCAACCGCAACCTGGAGCGCATGGTGCAGGCCGGTGAATTCCGCGCCGACCTGTATTACCGCATCAACGTGGTGAGCATCCAGCTGCCGCCGTTGCGCCAGCGCCGCGAAGACATTCCGGCCATGGCCAATCTGTTTCTGGAGCGCTTTAACAAGGAAAACGGCCGCACCACCCATTTCAGCCCCGCTGCCATGCGGGTGCTGACCAGCTGCTACTGGCCTGGCAATGTGCGTGAGCTGGAAAACTGTGTAGAGCGCACTGCCACCATGGCGCATGACGACGTCATCGGCAACCTGGCTTTCCCCTGCCAGGGCAACGGCTGCCTGACCCAGGTGCTGCACCACATCGACCGGGTGGATGCGGTCAGCCCTGGGCGCATGATCGAGATCCCGGTGGTGGAAGGCCCGGTGCCGCCACGTGCTGTACCACCGCCAGAGCCCGAGTTGGATGACAGCCCAGAAGCCCAAGCGCCAGCACCCGCCAGTGAACCAGCGCCGCCCGCCGACACCGACGGCAAGCCCGAAGGCGAGCGTGAACGCCTGATCTGGGCCATGGAGCGCTGCGGCTGGGTGCAGGCCAAAGCCGCACGCCTGCTGAAAATTTCACCACGGCAAATGGGCTACGCCTTGCAGAAGAACGGCATTGAGGTGCGAAAGTTTTGAGGCTGGCAGGTAGTCAAGGGCTTTGATAGAGTTACATAAGAAATATGCCTCTAGCCCTTTTCTGGCATGCGCAAGCAGCTATATTTTAAATAGTGGCTTTGATGGTAGATTGCTGGCTGGCTGACGGATCGTCTGAAAGGCTGATTGCTCTGGGGAGCAGGTCCGACGATCAGCAATGCGCTATAGGTTGGTCACTTAACATAAGCCCTATCGTGTTGACCAATTGCCGTCGTAGCGCTTACTGAAGTCGCTTTAAAAGAAGCCGCTTTCATGCCTGAACACTAGCGACGCAGTTGCGTCCGTTGGCCTTGGCGGCATACACGCCATCATCGGCGGTTTTGAGCAATCGCTCGACGTTTTCGAATACGGGCAGGCTGGCTGCCACGCCAACGCTGATGCTGCCGTGCCAGAAACCATCTCCTGCGGGTACATGCAGCTCAGCGACTTCACGGCGCACTTTTTCAGCGGTTTGCAGCGCGCCTTGAAGCGGGGTGTCCGTGCAGATGATCAGAAACTCATCGCCGCCCAAGCGGCACACTACGTCATCGTTACGGACTGCTTGGGTCAAGCAACGCGCCAGTTGGCGTAGCACCTCATCGCCAGCATCGTGACCGTAGGTGTCGTTGACTTTCTTGAAGCCATCAGCATCGATCATCATGCATGCCATCGTATCGCCGGATGTCTTGGCCAACTGCCACTCAGCCTCCAAAACCTGCATGGCATGGCGTCGGTTGGGCAGTCCGGTCAGCACGTCGGTCATCGCGATGGTTTCGAGTCGCTGGTTCATTTGCGACAGGGCCTGCGTGCGCTCGGCAACACGCGCCTCAAGCGTCTGATTTATCTCAAGCAGGGCGCGATTGCGATCGGAGATCTGCTCGACCAAATGACTCATGGCTTGCAGCAAAGTGGCAGTTGCGGGATCTTTGTGCTGTTGGTACGACGCGTACGCCTCGTCGGCAGATTTGCCTTCTGTATGGGCTTTTATGAGCCGGGCCATCATCTGGTCGGTGCCCAGAATGTGATAGGCCAGCCAGTTGGTCAGGTAACTTAGTAACGCTGTTGCTGACCCGCGATCATTGACGCGCAGTTCTCCACGCATTTGGACTACGTCCTGCAAAAATTGAGCGTGCTCCCGTGTATGGTGCGCCAGGTGGCGCGCATCCATGTCAGACTGGGCCATCAAGGCTTCTTCTTCGCTGAAATGGTATTGGGTGTAACGTGCCAGTTCCTGAAAAAGTCGTTCGATTTCTTCTGGGTTTGCGCCCTGGGCTTGCATCAGTGAATTACCAAATTGGTTGATGATGTCAACCAGATAGTGATGCTGTTCATCAACCGCCGGCAAGCCCGTCACATACCAGTGATCCCAACGAAATGCTTCCATAGCGACTTCTTTCTTGTGTCTTGTTGACAGTACAAACATGATACTGTTGCACCATTGGTTATGTGTTCTGTTCGATCAGGGATCGAATGCCTGAATCATGCATTACAGTCCCATTGACTTAGGCAGGGCTGAAGTCACCAGTGCCTATCCGCTAAACCATTTTGCCCATGTAAGTTGGAAGGCCACCATGTACTGCACTGTTGTATCGAACCCGTCCAGTCCCAGTATCCATCTGGTCTCGCCTGATGTCGCCGACTTGTGGTTCGCAAGTCGTCTGCTTGCCGTCATGGCTTTGGCACTGGCGGGCATTGCACCAAGCCATGCGCAAGCGCCGCCGTCCTTGGGCAGCCGTCTAGACCGCGTTATTGAAGCCAAAGTCCTGCGCGTTTGCATTTGGCCCGATTACTACGGCATAACCTACCGCAACCCTCGCACCCAATTACTCTCTGGCATCGACGTCGATTTGGCCCAAGAACTGGCACGCGATCTGGGCGGCCAGGTCAAGGTGCAGTTTATCGATAGCTCGTTCGCTAAATTGATAGACGACGTGGTGCTAGACCGCTGTGACATTGCCATGTTTGCCGTTGGTATCACGGCGGCCCGCGCTGAAAAGCTGCGGTTCACCCAGCCCCACCTTAAAAGCGACATTTTTGCCATCACCACCCAGTCCAATCGCCGGATCAAGGAATGGGCCGATATAGACAAGCCCGGTGTTGTGGTGGCCGTAGCCAAAGGTACCTACCATGAACCCATCATGCGGGAACGGCTCAAAAATGCGACGTTGGTGGCACCGGCTACGCCCTTTGCACGTGAGCAGGAAGTCGAGTCCGGCCGCGCTGACGTCTTCATGACCGACTACCCGTACAGCCAGCGCATGCTCGCCAACACCGACTGGGCGCGCCTGATCACACCGCCGAGCACGTTTCACATGACGCCCTACGGCTACGCCATGAAGCCCGGAGATGACCGTTGGTTCAACCGCGTTGAGCGCTTCATGGGTGACATCAAGCGCGATGGACGCCTGCTCGCTGCAGCACAACGTCAAAAGCTCGAATTCATCGTTGCCAAAGACTGAACATGCTACGGGTCTGATTCCTGTGCCGACACGCAATCGCGCCAACCAACTGTTTCTGGCATTCATGCTGTTGTTCGTCGCCAGCGTGGCGGTGGGTACAGGCTACATATTGATGCGTTTGCGCAGCGATGCCCTGGTCTTTCAGGCCGAAGTCAACGCCATTCACACACGCGCCCTGGAGGATCAGTTGACGCAGAGCTTCAATATCGTGGACTTGATGCTCGTCAACGTGCTCGGCGACCGTAACGCGGGTCTTTCGTCAGAAGGCATTGGCCGCCACTTTGCAGAGGAGTCCCGCCGCATCCCGTACCTTCGTTCACTTTCACTGCTCGACGCGCAGGGTCGCATCATTGCAAGCTCCAACCCGGGCAATAGGGACCTCACTGTGCTTGTCGACAACTATTTGCCGCCAGCCACTGGGGGGCAGAACTTCTTGCGCATCGGAACACCGTGGTCTGGCCGTGATTTTGTCGATGCTTACCCGATCACCAACCTGCACCCGGCCAGTGGTAACGCCCTGAGCATTATTCCTGTCATCCGAGGTATCTCTTACAAGGGTGGCAATTACGTCCTGTTGGCGGCGATCAATCCAGACTACTTCATCAACCTGTTCAGCCAAAAACTTAAATCTGAGCAAGGTGTTGCAGATGTTCTGCGGTACGACGGCACTTTGCTGCTGTCCACCGGTGAAGCAAACTTGCCAGGCGGACCAAATTCGCATGCGGCCTTCGACCGGGCGCTGTTAAGCGCCGAGTTCGGAAGCTTCGAAAACACCGGTGCTAACGGCAAAGAGATGCTGTCTGCGTTTCGAACCTCACGTCTTTTCCCGCTGGTTGTTGTGACCCAGGTGGCGCGCGATCGAGCGCTACTGAAATGGACTTCCGAAGCCCGTTCGCTGTTGCTGGTGATCGTGCCTATGCTGTTGGCGGTCCTGGTGCTGAGCATTCGTGCCTACCTGCGCCAACAGCGCGAGGACGCCGAAATTGTCAGTTCACGAAGCCAGGAGCGCAGGCAGGCGCAGGCTGCCACGCAACTCGCTGCGAATGTGTTCACCCATGCCCGGGAAGGAATTTTGATCACCGATGCAGCAGGCAACATTGTCAAGGTCAACGATTCATTTTGCCGTATCACCGGCTATGAGCCCCAGGAGGTGCTTGGTCAGAACCCGCGATTTCTCCAGTCTGGCCGCCAAAGCAAGGAGTTTTACCGCGAGATGTGGCAGGCACTCATTGAATTTGGCTTTTGGGCCGGTGAATTGTGGAATCGGCGAAAAAATGGCGACGTCTTTGCAGAACTTGTCGCAATAAGTGCAGTTCGCGATGTCGATGGCAAAACACAGAACTATGTTGGCCTGTTCAGCGACATCACCCTCATGAAGGAGCACCAGCAACAGCTCGAACACTTAGCCCAACATGACAGGCTCACCGAACTGCCCAACCGGATGCTGCTGGCTGACCGACTGCGTCAAGCCATGGCACAAGGCCAGCGCCGCGGACTTTCGTTGGCAATTGCCTATATCGACTTAGATGGCTTCAAGGCGGTGAATGACCTGCACAGCCATGCGGTTGGTGACAAACTGCTGATCACTGTCTCGCAACGCATGAAATCTGCCTTGCGTGATGGCGACACCTTGGCTCGCATCGGGGGTGACGAGTTTGTGGTGGTGCTGGTCGACTTGGTTCAGTCCAGTGATGCTGAGCCAATACTTGAGCGCTTGCTGCAGGCTGCGGCCGATCCAGTCAAGGTGGGTGAGGCCCTGTTGCATGTGTCAGCCAGTCTGGGGGTGGCTTTGTATCCTCGGGATGGGACTGACGGCGACCTGCTGATGCGAAACGCTGATCAGGCGATGTATGCAGCAAAGCAGGCGGGGCGCAACCGATTCCATTGGTTTGAGGCAAATCGGAACAATCCACATGCACTTGGAGATGAGCCATCGCTTACACCGACCTAAAAGGTCATATCACCTTCGACAATGGCGCCTTCATTGGGGACAATGACCAACATCAGAATGTCAATACTTGCATGGACAAGCCACGACACGAAAGGTCCATAATTCGGCAACATATGCTGAACAGGCTTAATAATTTCTTCGAAGACCTTTCTATTCGAATCTGGCTGTTTCTGCTGGTGCTCATTTTTGCACTACCGGCAGTGGCAGGCATGGCTTGGTACGCAATCCACGCAAGGGAATTGGCACGTCAGAATGCTTACAAGAAAGTTGAAATCGTCGCTGAAAACGTTGCCTTAAATTTGGATTTATTGCTGCGGGATTATGAAAGGCTGCTCAAAGAAATTGCATCCGCATACCAAGGAAGCCCACCTGCGATAGCCAAAACGTTGAGCCTCGATCAGATATTGGCCACCAATCCCCTGGTCGCCAATGTCGGTGTACGTGATCTTGATGCCAACCCCATCGACGTCAGTTGGTCGTCTATTCAAGCACCTGCCAAAGAAGCGTTGACATTTTCCTGGGTACAGCAGGGGTTGCACAGCGAAACTTTTGCGGTGAGTGGCGCGGTTCATGGACAACTCAGCGGTCGCTGGGTGGCTGTGCTGACTTACCCGGTGCGCGATCTGGACGGCAAACGCACCGGCTTTGTCAACTTGTCGCTGGACTTGTTGTCTTTGAACGAGCGCCTGCTCGGCTCCATTCCATCAAACATCATTGCTCCGGTACTGGATCGATCCGACCAAATCCTACTTCGATCCGAGAATGCCCGGGACTTGATTGGCAAACCATTGCCGCAAAGGATCGCTGACGAGGTACGCGGAAAAGTCAGCGGTTTTGTCACAACCCGTGATTTAAAGGGCGTGTCACGCTTCTATGCAATAGCCAGCATTCCAAGCACTGGCTGGCGGGTGTTTGCGGGCATGACGGAAGATGAGGTGCTGGCCCCAACCCGCAATGAGTTTCTTTATACAGTCACCCTTGGCACGACTTTGCTACTGGTGTTGATGGCGCTTGCGTGGAAGATGGCACAGGCCATCGCAGGCCCTGTGGGAGCCCTCGCTGCAACAGCCAAGAAGATCACCCTCGGTCAAGTGAACGCACGCGCGGATGTAGGGGGGCCATCCGAGATTGCAAAGGTTGCGCGAGAGTTCAATCAGATGCTAGACACACGCAAGTTGGCCGAGCAGAAGCTGTTGGAGCGGGAATTCCTGCTAAGAGAATCTCAACGGGTGGGGCGTATCGGATCGTATGTGATGGACTTGGTAGCTGACAAGTGGACCTCATCGCTTGTGCTGGATCACATTTTTGGCCTTGAGCTGCAGGAGCAAAGATCAACTACAAGTTGGAATGCTCTGGTGCATCCAGAAGATCGGGCCGGGATGCTTGACTATTTCTCCCATGATGTCATTGAAGCGCGAAAACCCTTCGAAAGAGAATACCGAATTGTGCGCGTTAACGACGGTGAAACACGATGGGTGTGGGGACTTGGGGAACTGAGCTTCAATGAAAACGGCGACCCAGTCACCATGATCGGGATTGTTCAAGATATCACCGAACGCAAGCAAGTCGAAAGAAGGCTGCAGCTCGCCGCCAGCGTCTTCACCCACGCCCGCGAGGGCATCACCATTACCGATGCCAGCGGTACGATCATCGAGGTCAACGACACGTTTACCCTGATTACAGGTTATAGCCGCGAAGAGGCGCTGGGCCAGAACCCGCGCATTCTTAAGTCGGGCCGCCAGGACAAAGAATTTTATGTTGCCATGTGGCAAGCCCTTATCAGCCAAGGCCACTGGAGCGGTGAAATATGGAACTGGCGCAAAAATGGTGAGCTGTATCCGGAAACCCTGAGCGTCAGCGCAGTGTGTGATGCCCAAGGCAATACGCTGCATTACGTTGCCTTGTTCACCGACATCAAGGACATTAAGGCACACCAGAGCGAACTCGAACGCATCGCCCATTTCGACACCTTGACTGGTCTGCCCAACCGTCTGCTGATAAGCGACAGGCTAAGTCAGGCCATTGCACAAAGCCAACGTCGCAACAAGTCGCTCGCCGTGGTCTACCTCGACCTGGACAACCTTAAGACGGTCAATGATAACCATGGTCATGAGGCAGGAGATGCCGTCCTGCTCACCGTGTGCGAACGCATGAAAGATGCACTGCGCGAAGGCGACACCCTGGCCCGTATGGGCGGTGACGAGTTTGGGGTAATCTTGGTCGATCTGGATCAGGCCGAGGACAGCATCCCGGTCATCGAACGTTTGTTGCGGGCAACGGCCACTGTGGTCCAACTGCCAGCCAAGGCTGAAGCTGGCGATTCAAGAGCAAGCGAGTCGATCCAAGTCTCGGCCAGCATCGGCGTGACGTTCTACCCTCAGGACGATGTGGATGCAGATGTGATGCTGCGCCATGCTGACCAGGCCATGTACTTGGCGAAACAGGCAGGCAAGAATCGCTACCACCTGTTCGATATTGCCAACGATTCCGCGATTCAAAGCCGACATGGGGAATTAAAGCGCATCCACGAGGCACTGGCCCAGGGCGAATTTGTTTTGTACTACCAGCCCAAGGTGAACATGCGAACCGGCGAGGTCATCGGGGCCGAAGCCCTGATACGCTGGCAACACCCAGAGCGAGGTCTGGTGGCGCCGGGGATGTTCCTGCCCATCATTGAAGATCATCCCATCAGCATTGCCTTGGGAGAGTGGGTCGTTGATACTGCGCTGGCCCAGATGAGCATCTGGCTCGCTCAGGGTCTGGACCTGTTGGTGAGCGTCAATATCGGTGCGCTGCAATTGCAGCATAAAGACTTTCCTGAACGACTGCGTGCCATTCTGGCGGCGCATCCTGATGTGACACCGCACCGCCTGCAGCTTGAAATTCTGGAAACCAGTGCCCTGCAAGACATTGCCAGCGTCACGGCCTTGATGCACACCTGCCACGCGATGGGGATGACCTTTGCCCTGGACGATTTTGGCACCGGTTACTCATCGCTGACCTATCTCAAGCATCTGCCTGCAGATGTCCTCAAGATTGACCAAAGTTTCATTTGCAACATGACGGATAACCCAGACGATCTGGCCATCGTCAAGGGTGTGATTGGGCTGGCTGAGGTTTTCCACCGTCAGGTCATTGCCGAAGGTGTAGAGACCAAGGCACTGGGTGATTTGTTATTGAGTATCGGGTGTGAGCTGGCACAGGGCTATGGCGTGGCGCGGCCGAAGCCCGCCAAAGACATAGCTGCATGGGTAGGCATGTGGGGTCGGGGTTCGACCTGGACGGCTTGAATGCTGCGTGAATGAAGCCTGCCAGGTCACCGGCGGGTTTTGCAATGGGGCAAAATGAGCAAGTGAGAACAAATGCTCATGGTTGGCTAGCCCTTTTTTTGGGGAATTTCGATGAGCACTATAGAAACCAGTGATTTAGCAGTTGCGCTTGCCAATTTGCGCGAAGACTACCGCATTCTGAATGATCGCCATGTCCTCGCGCTGGCCCGGATCAGCGAACTGACGAAGCAGGTAACGGACGCTTCTGAGTTTTCTGCTGTCTCGGCCCAGAAAGCAGCGCTCGTCGCTGAACATGCCGTGGAAGCCGCAAGGGAAGCGGCCGAACAAGGTGTCTTGAAGGCTGCAAGAGCAGCGGCATTGGCGGCCACGATGGCGGCTGAACTCGCACAAAATGCCGCAATCGCTGCAGCAGCGCAGGCGCGGGCATCAGTGGCAAGCGCCGCAGAAGCGGCCTCGATAAAAGCGGCAAAAGCAGCGTTCCTCATTGAAATTGCCGTGGAGGTTGCCAAGGGTTTAGCGGAACAGAATGCAGTGAGCGCGGCCGAAGAAGCGGTTTCAATTGCCGCAACGGCAGCAAGTAGGGCCAAGAATGCAGCAGCAGAAGCTGCGAAAGCAGTGGTGGAAGCAGCTCAAGTAAATGTACAAGCTGCAAAGACAGGACTTGCCTAAAGGCAAGCAGCAACCTGGGTTTCGGTCATCGTCGAAAGTTCAACGTCAGCGCTTTCCCGGTGAGGCTGCCAATACGGGGCAGCTGAAAGGATGAAGCCTGGCACGCGCCCTTAGTCGCGTGCTGCCATAGGTTGGTACACGTTTCTGTGCAGCGATGGTCGACACTTGGTTGTAACCAGCCCGCTTCCTCTACCAAACCTAAGGTCGTGAAGTCAAAGATGGCCGGTCTATGGGCACCTTACCAACACTCGGAGCTGATTGCGGGAGCACCCGCTTTGGGCACTTTGTGTGAATTTTCGGAACCACGCTGGGTGGCAGCATAACTGCCAGCAGTTGACCGCCACTGGCGTTCAAAATACGGTCGTTGAGTTGGCACTCCAAAAAAAGCAGGCTTCGGCCTGCATTTTTGAGTCAAATCTGTCAACTTACTGATTCGTCAAACCATGCTCGCAAAACGTTTGCTTATTGATGCTCGCCAGCGGCCAGAGCGCCTTGGCCGCTGGCGGTGGTCAACGCAGTACCAGGGTCCGAATCAAGTCTTGTCAGCCGATAAATTTATAATAAATCGGCCTCTAGCCCGCATAGATAAAGCGCAGATTGCTCTTTAAAACAGAGCATTTTGCCAGCCAACTTCAGCGGCCAGCCACTCCGCACTGCAGCACGGGAATGGTTCCGGGCGGGATGGTGTCTACGCCCGCCAGCTCTCAGTGTCAGCTTTGTCGCATCACAGACAAGCCACCCGCAAGCCAGACCGGATGCCGCCAGTTACCTGTGCCACACCCGACAAAATCCAGCTAAAACCGCGCGTTCTGGCGTGGCATGGAACTCGCTAATACAGCGTGAAGCGGTCAAGGTTGATCGTAAAAAGGATTTCCATGCCAACAAGCGCGCATACCGGCTCCAACCCCGGCACGACCTATGTCAGCATGGGTCAGCTCAAACCGCTGAAGTTCAAGCTCGAAGTCGCCTCCAGCGGCGGCTGTAACATCCAAGGTGGCGAGGGCCAAGCCAGTTGCGGCTCGTCCGACGGCCCGCAGGACATGCCTGCCGCCATCTGGGACAAGGTCAAAGACCACCCTTGCTACTCTGAAGAGGCGCACCATCACTTTGCCCGCATGCATGTGGCGGTGGCGCCGGCTTGCAACATCCAGTGCAACTATTGCAACCGCAAGTACGACTGCAGCAACGAGTCGCGCCCCGGCGTGGTGTCGCAAAAGCTTACCCCCGAGCAGGCGGTGCGCAAAGTGGTAGCGGTGGCCAGCGCCATTCCGCAGATGACGGTGCTGGGCATCGCCGGCCCGGGTGATGCGCTGGCCAACCCTGCCAAAACCTTTGACACGTTTCGCATGCTGCAAGCGCAGGCGCCTGACATCAAGCTGTGCATTTCCACCAACGGACTGGCGCTGCCTGACCTGGTGGATGAAATCTGCAAATACAACGTCGATCACGTCACCATCACCATCAACATGGTCGATCCGGTCATTGGCGCGAAGATTTACCCCTGGATTTTCTGGAACCACCGGCGTGTGACCGGCATTGAAGCCGCCACCATCTTGCACCAGCGCCAGATGCTCGGGCTGGAGATGCTTACCGCCCGTGGCGTGCTGACCAAAATCAACTCGGTGCTGATCCCCGGCATCAATGACCAGCATTTGATGGACGTGAACCGCGAGGTGAAAAAACGCGGTGCTTTCCTGCACAACATCATGCCGCTGATCAGCGAGCCAGAGCACGGCACGGTGTTTGGCCTGACCGGTCAGCGCGGCCCCAGCGCGGCAGAACTCAAAGCCGTGCAAGACGCCTGCATGGGCGGCGCCAATTTGATGCGGCATTGCCGCCAGTGCCGCGCTGATGCGGTTGGCCTGCTCGGTGAAGACCGCAGCGAGGAATTCACCCTCGACAAGCTGGACCAGATGGAAGACGTGGTTTATGACCTGAACAAGCGCCAGGCCTACCAAGCCAAAGTGGCGCTGGAGCGTACCGCCCAGCAAGCTGCCAAGCAGCAGGCGCTGGCCAGCGCTGCGGCGCTCAAATCTGCGCAAAACCTCAAAGTGATGGTTGCTGTAGCCACTAAAGGCGGCGGTCGGGTCAACGAACACTTTGGCCATGTCACCGAGTTTCAGGTGTTTGAAGTCTCGGCCACCCAGGCCAAGTTTGTGGGCCACCGCCGGGTGGACCAGTATTGCCAGGGCGGCGCCGGCGACGACGAGCCATTGCCCTCGGTGGTGCGCGCCATCAACGACTGCCACGCGGTGCTGGTTGCCAAGATTGGCGCTTGCCCCCGCGACGAGCTGATGCAGGCCGGGGTGGAGCCGGTCGATGCTTATGTCGGCGAATTCATCGAAAAAGCCGCCCTCGGTTGGTTCAACGACTACCGCGCCCGTGTGGCCAGTGGTGCCGTGGTGCACCAGGCCCGGGGCGATGCCCAGATCCGCCAGGGCGCCTACACCACGCTGGCCGCCTGACCGTATTTCCTTCACCTTAACTTGACCGGAGAACCCCCATGACCCACAAGATCAACACCGAAATCTGTACCTCCTGCGACGCCTGCGAGCCGGTGTGCCCCAACGCCGCCATCCGCGTCAAAAGTGGCATCTACACCATTGACCCGAAAAAGTGCAACGACTGCGAGAGCCACTTTGACGACCCGCAGTGCGTCGCCATCTGCCCGGTGGACGACTGCATCACCGAGGTCTGATCATGCTGCCCACCGTCACAATCACCCCCGCTGCGGCGAAGTTCATCAACCGTGTGGTTCGCTTCTCAGGCATGGGCGCGGGCGCAGGTTTGCGCCTGGCCGTCACGCCCGGCGGCTGCTCCGGCTACTCGTCAGAATTCAGCGCCCAGGCCGCCCCGGCAGCCGACGAGAAGCTGCTGGAAGTGGGCGGCGTGCGCCTGTTTCTGGCGGCTGAGAGTCGCTTGCTGCTCAATGGTCTGATCATGGATTTCACCGAGACCGCCACCGAGTCCGGCCTGAGCTTCACCGACCCCAACAAGGAGGCTTGCGCCTGCAGCAGCGCCGCTGCCGCGCCCAAGCCGGGCGTGACCCGCATCGAGATCAGCGCCATCAGCCGTGGCCGCCCGGTTGCGCCGGTGCTCGCCACCTGAACCCGGACTCACCATGCATGCGGATGGCCTTCGCTTTGCCAATGACCTGGCGGCCTTTGCCGACGGCGTTATTGGCGCAGGCCTGAGCCCGCAGGTTGAGGCCTTGATCCAAGAAGCGGGGCGCCTGCTCCACCTGCCACAGCAGGCCTTGCCTTTGCTGGAGCAGGCACGCGCCGCAGCGCCGCGCCATCCGGCCCCGCTGATTGCGCTGTATCGCTACTATTTTTATAGTCATGATCTAGCCCTGGCAAGGGCTACAGGCGAAAACGCCTTGGCCATTGCCCGCACCGCCCTGGGCCCGAATTTTGGCGACCAGCCGCCAAGCCATGAAGCCACCCGAACCGACCCGGCGGTGCGCTTCTATTTGTTCACGCTCAAAGGCCTGGCCTACCTCAACATGCGCCTGGACGACATGGCCGAGGCCCGGCTGCTGCTGAGCGAGCTGCGCCGCCTGGACCCGCAAGACCATGTGAGCGGGGCGCTGCTGTTGCATGTGCTCAACCGCCATGAAAACGGTCTGCCCGAGGGTGCCCCGGCAGATGACCCGGTGCGCGGCTGGGGCAGCGCAGGCACATGAGCCAAGCCGCCGTCGTCCAAAAAAAACGCCTCAAACCAGGCGTCAGTCGCGTATGCGCCCCGTGACCCTGTCTGGAGTACCCCATGGCTGACATCAATCGTGACGAAAACGAAATCGAGCTGGCCAACCCGCCGCGTTTTGACTATGGCGAGCGCGTGGCATCACGCTCGGTGGTGCGCAACGACGGCACCTACCGGGGCTATGACGTTGGCGACGTGCTGGTGCACAAGGGCGACGTGGGCTACGTGACCAGCATCGGCACCTTTTTGCAGCAGTACTACATCTACGCGGTGGAGTTTGTCGAGTCTGGTAACCGCGTCGGTATGCGCGCCAAGGAACTCTGCACGCTCGACAACCTGCCCGACGAGGTGCTGGCGCAACTGGGCGACAAGGCGGCTGCCGTCGCCCGCCTCGGAACAGGCAAACCAGCACTTTCACCCACCGATTGAGGCCCACCATGACCACACCTGCCGTCACCCCCGTAATGCCCGGTACGGAACCCCGCGCACCCGCCTATGCCTGGGGCCAGCGCGTGATTGCGCTGGACGATCTGATCAATGACGGTAGCCACCCCGAGCGCGAGGCCTGCGCCCTGCTGGCAGCGCGTGGCTCGCTGGGTGAAATCGTCAACATTGGCCACGCGCCAGACCTGAATGAGCCGGTGTATCTGGTGCAGTTTGACGATTGTGTGGTGGGTTGCCTTGAAATTGAACTGGTGCCGGCGCCGCCGGGCTTGCTGCCCGAGACACCGGAGCCAGCGTGAGCCCAGCTGCCGCGTTCATGCCCGTGCCCAGTGGGCAAGTGCTAGACCTGATGCAGCACCGCCTGCAGCGTGCCCTGCGGGAGCGCCTGCGTTACCGCTATGTCAAACCTGTCGTGCGGGCGCAGGGCGACAACTTTCGCATACAGAGCCCGTGCTGCTCGCGCAATGTGGACCCGCAGGGCGGCATGATTGATATTGCGCTGCTGGTGCCGCAGGCGTGTGGCCACTGGAGCTTGTGCGCGCGTGACCACGCCAGCGGCACCTGGATCACGCGGTTTGACAACCAGCCGCTGGACGCCGCGCTGGAACTGTTGTGTGTGGACACCGAGCGCCAGTTCTGGCCATGATTTACCTCGACCACAACGCCACCACGCCCCTGGCACCTGCGGTGATCGCGGCCATGCTGCCGGTGATGTCCGGCGTGTGGGCCAACACCTCGTCACAACACGGGCCAGGGCAAGAGGCCAAACGCCGCCTGGCTGGCGAACGCGCCACGGTGGCGCGGCTGCTGGGTTGCAAACCGGCAGAAGTGATTTTTACCAGCGGTGCCACCGAGGCAAACCACCTAGCCGTGCGTGGCTTGCTGGCGGGGGCGCCCGCCAACCGCCAGCGGGTGTTGTTTGGCAGTGTGGAGCATGCTGGCCATCTGCGCCTGGCGCGCGCCTTGGCGGCGGCAGGTGTACAGGTGGATTACCTGCCGGTGCACCCAGACGGTACGCTGGACCTGGCTGCCGCGCAGGCATTGATCGGCCCGGACGTGGCGCTGGTGTCGCTGATGGCCGCCAACAACGAAACCGGCGTATTGATGCCGGTGGCAGACGTGGCGGCATGGGCTCACGCTGCAGGTGCGGTGATGCACGTGGATGCCACCCAGTTCATTGGCAAGCAAGTCTTTGACTTTGCCACCTGCGGTGCCGATGCGGTGTCGCTCTCTGCCCACAAGTTTCAGGGCCCCAAAGGCATCGGCGCGTTGCTGCTGCGCCAAGGTGTGCCGCTGCTGCCGCAAACCCTGGGTAGCCAGGAGCGTGGCCGCCGGGGTGGTACCGAGAATTTGCCTGGCATCGTCGGTTTGGCAGCGGCGCTAGAGGCGCTGGGTGACATCACTGCACAGGCCAAGCGCATCGCCGCCTTGCGTGACCGGCTGGAACGCGGCCTGCAAGCCGCCTTGCCAGACACCCACGTCTGGTGCCAGGGGGCGGCGCGCCTGCCCGGCACCAGTTGTCTGCGTTTTGGACAGCTATCGGAGGAGGTGGTGCTGCAGCGGCTGGACCGCCTGCAGGTGGCTGCTTCCAGCGGCGCGGCCTGCTCGTCGGGCGGTAGTGCGCCGTCGCATGTGCTCACCGCCATGGGCGTGTCTGCTGACGAGGCGCTGGCCACCGTGCGCTTTTCGCTGGGGGCAGGCACCACTGTTGAGGATGTGAACTACCTGCTGCGTGAGCTGCCGCCACTGCTGGCACCGCTGCTATGTGAAGACTTGCTGAGTGCGCCTTAAAGCCAATTGACCTACCCCATTTACCCACACAGGAGCCGACGATGAAATTAATGATCCGCAAAGACAGCAAGGGTGTCTTGACTGGTTATGTGCCCAAAAAAGACCTTGAAGAACCCATCATCGCCATGGTCAAGCCTGGCATGTGGGGCGGTCTGGTCACGCTGGGTAACGGCTGGCAGTTTGATCTGCCCGACATGCCTGCTGACACCCCGTTGCCGATCACGGTTGAGGCGCGTCGCATGGCCCTGACCGAAGACGCCGGAGACTGACCGTGGCCATTTCGCAAGACGAGTTGCACAGCGCGGGTGAGTTGCTGGCGGGCGCAGCCAGCGTGCGTGAGGCCGCCGCCACCTGGCGCGCTGCCCACCCTGAGCAGCGTGTGGTGGTGGTTGACGCGATGGACATGCGCGGTGAAACCGCAGCGCTGCGCTGCGGCACACGCAGCATCTACTTGGCCACCTCTGACGGCCATTGCTGGTCCATCACCGAGCAGCCCGGCGACGCCACCGCGCTGGTGCTGACGCAAGACGACGCCTAATTTCAAAGGAACCCGCATGGACACCCAAGACCTGATTCAAGAGATTGCCCGCCAACTCGCCACCGATGCGGTCATTCCGTACATGGGCCCCGAGATGCTGTCGCTGTGCAGCGATGTGGCTGTGCCCGCCACCCCGCTGGGGCTGGCCGAGAGCATGACCGCCAAGGTCAGCGTGCCGCACAAAATCCGTAAACGCCTGACGCAAACTGCCCAGTTCATCGAGAACTTCAAACACCGCAAATCTGTGGTGCACCTTATGAACGAGGCCTTCGCGGTCTCGCCAAAGCCCTCAGAATTGCAACTGGCGCTGGCCGCAAGCGGTGCCAAACTGTGGGTCGACACCTGGTACGACGACAGTTTTGCCAGCGCGCTGGCCCAAGGCAGCGAGCCCTGGGTCCAGGTGCAGGGTTTGTCGCAGTCTGAGCACTTCGGCCAGTGGACCGGTGCTTACGCTGCGGACGGCACGCCGCTGGCCGAGCTGTCCGCCAACCCGGGACGCATGCTCTACAAACCCTGGGGCGCCCACAGCCCAGCGGGCAATTACCTGGTGTCGGACAGTGACTATGTTGAAGTGCTGACGGAGATCGACATCCAGACCCCCATTCCGCAAGCGGTGCAAGCCTGGCGCAAAGATCGCCACTTTCTGTTTCTGGGCTGCCGCTTTGACGACCAGCTCACCCGCACCTTTGCCCGGCAGATCATGAAACGCTCCAGCGACCGGCATTGGGCTGTGCTGCCGGTGAAACCCACACGCATGGAAGCGCGCTTTCTGGCGGGGCAAAACATCACCCGCATCGACATGCCGCTGGCGGCGTTCGCACCACTGCTGATGGGCGCCATGCAGCCCAGCCTGGCCGCGTGAGCCCGGTGGGTTTTATTGCGTTTCCATATCAATAGGATCTGTTGTTGCTTCGCCTTGCCGTGCGTCTGCACTGTCTGCGGCTTCGCGCCTAAGCTCCTATCGATCTGAAAATGGAATTAGGTGCTCTAGTTGCTATTTAGTGTCTGACCGAAAACCCCGACTCCCCAATGAAAGATGGCCATTTTCCTTTACGAAGAT
>Ga0105048_10006462_pt1 | contig 18895 bp, 18 predicted proteins | sample MAT05_FD_78382 | JGI IMG/M metagenome (GOLD analysis project Ga0105048, IMG submission 78382) | Freshwater microbial communities from Lake Fryxell liftoff mats and glacier meltwater in Antarctica - MAT-05 | ecosystem: Environmental > Aquatic > Freshwater > Ice > Liftoff microbial mat | place... | reverse complement strand
TCATTGATGAACCATTCATTGCTCCGTCCCAAAACAAACGAATCATTACGTTGGAAGGGTCTCCAGCAATTGCTGCACTGATATTAAAAGAACGAGTCATAGGCATGTCATATTCAGATCCACCCACATTAGTCAATGGTGGGATATCTGTGTTGTTTCCAACTTGAATCCAACTTGTACCACCGTTGGTGCTTACTTCAACAGCCTGAACAGTAAAAAATCGCGCACCATATTGTTCAAATGACAATTGTGGAGCAGGAATTCCTGTTAAGTCAATAACGGTGTTATAGGTCAACGTGAACGGACCATTTGCAACAAGGGGCGGAGTACCACTAGGATTGCCATTAATAAAACGAGCAAAGTTTCCTGATGTTCCCATCCCACCTGTTGTTCCAAAGTACCAACCAGCAACTGAGGTTCCAATAGACCAGCCGTTAATATTATAATCCGCAGCAGGTCCTGCAGCAGTCCAATCAGATGCAGTGGAAAAATCTGAGCTCCAGATTACATCACCAGCTGCTCTTGATTCATATATCACATTCGTCCCAGGATGAATGTCATTTGTGGTTTTAAACTGTTGTACCTGATCTGAAGATTTTACTGCCAGATTTTGAACCTGAGCAGAAATCATTCCCGATGCTAACAGAGAGAAACCGAATAAGTAAAGCTTTTTCATTTTATCTTGTTTTTTAATAGTTAGTAAGGCGTAAATATAAGGAATAAAGAAAATAAATCCTAATATCTTAAAGTTTGGTTGAGGGAACGGTGGTTTATAATGATTGAACAGTAAATTTCAATCAATCCGCATCTCTATAAGCAGGAAACTGCTTTTCTATATCGGTTAGTTTTGACTCAGATAACGTTAAGATTTTTACTAGTTCTACGTTTTTTGTCGCCAAAAACTCGGTAATTCCCCAAGGATCTATAATTGCTGAGTCTCCAGAGTAAGTAATATGTTTACCATCAATACCAACTCTATTAATGCCTATACAATATGCTTGGTTTTCAATAGCGCGCGCTTGCAATAAGACAGACCATATATTCGCTCGTTTTTCAGGCCAGTTCGCTAGATAAACAAGTAAGTCGTAAGATTTGTCACAGTTTATTGTTTTGTTCCTTGAGAATACTGGAAAACGTAAATCATAACAAATCTGAAGCATAATTTTCCAACCTTTTAATTGATAGATTACAGGTTTATTTCCAGCTGTGAAAAATTCGTTTTCGTTGGCCATTCTAAAAAGATGCCGCTTGTCATAAAAAGCCTCAAAACCATTTTTTGAAACGATTACAAATCGGTTATAAAAGTTGTTTCCATCTTTTATGATTAGTGATGCACCTATTTGACAATCAAGTTTTGCAGCCCATTTTTTTAGCCAATTGATTGATTGACCTGACATGTTTTCGTAAAGAGCTTCAACATTCATTGAAAAACTAGTATTAAACATTTCGGGCAATAAAATTAAATCACATTCGCTGGGCTTAATTTTTGAAAAATGTACTTTTTCCAAGTGGTCAAAATTGGCCTCTTTATTTTCCCAAAATTGATTTGTTTGAATTAGGGCAACTTTTAGATCTTGCATAATTTTTCGGCAGCATTTAATAATGTTTCATCTGTTTTGGCAAAACAAAAGCGAATTACTTTATTGTCGGTTTCGTCGGCATAGAAAACAGAAACAGGAATTGTGGCAACACCAAAATCTCGCGTTAAGCGTTTTGCAAAGTCAATATCTTTTTCAGCAGATATTGCAGAGTAATCGAACAAACAAAAATAAGTTCCATCACAATTTAACGCCTTAAATTTTGACGGTTTCATTGCATTGAGGAATAAATCTCGTTTTGTTTTATAAACACTGGAGAGATTTTGCCATTCATTTGTTTTGTTGAGGTATTGTGCAACAGCATACTGTATTGTATTATTAACGCAGAAAACATTAAATTGATGAACTTTTCTAAACTCAACTGTAAGTTTTGGAGGAGCAACACAATAACCCAATTTCCATCCGGTTACATGAAATGTTTTACCAAAACTATACGTCACAAAACTTTTTTGACGAATAATTTCATTTTTTAATACAGATTGATGTGTGCCTGTAAATTGCAAATGCTCATATACTTCGTCACTAATAATATAAAGTTGCGGAAATTTTAAAACTAATTTTTCTAATTCATCAATGTCATCCTTTATCCATACAGAGCCAGCTGGGTTTTGCGGATTGTTAACGATAATTAATTTTGTTTTGGAATTGATTTTTGATTCTACTTCTTCCCAAATGATTTGATAAGAAGGAAATTTTAATTTTAAGTGAATTGGTATTCCGCCAAACAATAATATTGATGGGTCATAACAGTCATAGGCAGGATCAAACAAAATTACTTCATCATCTTTTTGAACGATTGTTGCTATTGCTGAAAAAATAGCTTGAGTTGCGCCTGCAGTAATTGTAATTTCTGATTCAGGATCAATGAAAATAGTATGCTGAATATTTATTTTTCTTGAAATTTCTTGTCGCAAATCCAATCGACCGGGCATAGGAGCATATTGAACTTGTTCATTTATTAATCCTTCACTAACAAAATCTTTTAAGCGTTGATCTATTGGAAAATTTGGAAATCCCTGTGACAAATTAATTGCACCACATTCGTTTGCTAGTGCTGACATAACGGTAAATATTGTTGTTCCTACATTTGGTAATTTGGATTCCATTTAAGTTTATTTTTCCTTTCACAAGGTAAATTATTTAATGGATTGAAATCTGCCTAGTTAATTTATTTAGAATTATTCTAAATAAAGGTTGAATATACCAATCCTAGTGAGTAAATTTGGCGAAAATTAGAACCCTTGTTCGACGTTACTACCATAAGAAACCAGTTTCCAATCTTAAAAACAAAGCTTGGTAATTACCCGTTGATTTATTTTGACAACGGCGCTACGTCTCAAAAACCACAATGTGTCATTGATGAAATTGAACATTATTACACAAGTGAGAATGCAAACATACACCGTGGGGTTCATCATTTAAGTCAGTTAGCAACCGAAAAATATGAAAAAGCCCGTGAGACAATTCGCAAATTTCTTGGTGCAAAACATTTACACGAAATAATTTTTACAAGCGGAACAACGGCCGGAATAAATTTAGTTGCATCGAGTTTTGGAAAAACATTAAACGCCGGAGATGAGATTTTAATTACTGAAATGGAACATCATTCCAACATTGTTCCTTGGCAAATGTTGGCCGAAGAGAAAGGATTGGTTCTGAGATATATTCCAATCTCAAAAACGGGCGAATTAGTTTTGGATGAAATTGAAAACTTAATTAACACTAAGACCAAACTTGTTGCATTGACGCATGTTTCAAATGCACTTGGAACAATTAATCCAATTGAAAAAATCATTTCACACGCGCACAAACAAGGAGCAAAAGTTTTAATTGATGCAGCACAATCACTCCAGCATTTTCAGGTAGATGTACAAAAATTGGATTGTGATTTTCTTGTTTTTTCAGGTCATAAAATTTTTGGTCCAACAGGAGTTGGAATTCTTTATGGAAAAGAAGAATCACTAAATGCAATGCAACCTTATCAAGGTGGTGGTGACATGATAAAAACTGTATCAATGATAAAAACAGTTTATAATGATTTGCCACATAAATTTGAAGCAGGCACGCCAAATATTGAAGGAGGAATTTGTCTGGGCAAAGCAATTGAATGGTTTTCTGCTTTGGATTTAAAATCGATAGCAGAATACGAACATGATTTGTTAGAATATACTACAAAACGAGTTTCGGAAATAGATGGGGTTATTATTTATGGCACTGCAAAAAACAAGAGTAGTATTTTATCTTTTTTGATTGAAGGAACGCATCCGTATGACGTTGGAACATTATTGAATCAACAAGGAATTGCAGTGAGAACAGGACATCATTGCACACAACCAATTATGGATTTTTTTGGAATACCTGGAACAATCCGCGCATCATTTTGTTTTTACAATACGAAAGAAGAAATTGATTTTTTTATTGAAGCGTTGAAACGCTCCGTTAAAATGTTGAAATAAAATGTCTATCGCAAAAAAAGAAACGGAAATAATTGAAGAATTTTCAATCTACCATGATTGGATGGAGAAGTACGAATACATTATTGAATTAGGAAAGGATTTACCGCTGATTGATGAAAAATTTAAAACGCCTGAAAACGTCATTAAAGGTTGTCAATCTATTGTTTGGTTGTATGCTGAAAAAGTGAATGGTAAAATTAAATTTACTGCGGATGCGGATGCAATTATTACAAAAGGCTTAATTGCATTATTAGTGAATGTTCTTTCAGATGAAACAGCTGATGATATTTTGAATGCTGAATTAAAGTTCATAAAAGAAATTGGACTTCAAGAACATTTGTCACCAACCCGATCAAATGGTTTGGTTGCGATGGTAAAACAAATGAAATTGTATGCGTTAGCCTTGAAAATGAAATCATGATTTTGTCAAACGAAAAAAATATGGACAAAGAAGAAAAGAAGGAGTTGGAAGCATTAATTATTGCTGGTCTGAAAGAAATTCATGACCCTGAAATTCCTGTTGATATTTTTGAACTGGGTTTAATATACGAAGTCAAAATAAAATCCGAAGGAATGGTTGAAATAGACATGACATTAACCTCGCCCAATTGCCCAGTTGCTGAAAGTTTACCAGTTGATGTAAAGAATAAAATTGAAAGTATTCCAGGCGTTACCGAATGCAAAGTCAACATTGTTTTTGAACCACCTTGGAGCAAAGACATGATGAGCGAAGAAGCACAACTTGAACTTGGATTTTTATAAAATTATTCTCCTTATTTTTTTCGCGGAATGCTTCGGTAAAAAAAATTTTCAATCAAATTCACATCTTAAAAAATTACCTTTTTCGATTGCAAAAATTCGCCGTTTTGGAAAATGGAGATGATATAAATTCCATCAGGTAAATCAGTTTCTATTCGGTTGCTGCCTATAGCTGTTTCGGTATAAACTATTTGCCCGCTAATAGAAGTGAAGATAACATCATAGGGTTGTTCACTTTTGGTTTCTACATTAATTGTCTTATTAAAACAAAACACAAAAAACGGATTTGAAATAATTTGAGGTTCGGGTTCAATTAAGGCCATTTCCCAATTATTTTCTCCTTCAATTTTTACGTAACCACATTGCAAATATCCCGAAGGTTCAAACGATACATTGACAGCGATTTTTAAAAATTGATAGTCCATCTTTTCATTGTTTATGGATGCTTGAAAGTTTGACTGATCAAGTTTAACAAACGTCCAAGATTTACCATCTTCAGAAAAAAAAGCATCAATAGAATGAATTACACAACCATGAATTGAATTAATTTCAACCGCCAAATCGAGTTCGGCATATTCTTTCATCGCTTCAATTTTTCGCGTTAATGAAATGGTAAAATCTCCACCGTTATTTCCAGCATAAAAATCAATCGTTTCATCTGTAAAAATAATAGTATCAAAAACAGCGTATGGTTGAATAGTCCAGCCATTAAAACCTGTCCGTGTGCTTGTTCCACATTCTAATAAAATGTCTTTTGTGAAGCTCGTTGAAACTGTAATCGAAAGAGCAAAAAGCAGGAATGTCTTTGTCATGTTACGGTTGTTTTGTTTTCAAATAATGAATTAAATGAAATCCGTTACATATCAAAAGCCGATGAAGCGAATTAAGAAGAAAAAATGATTTGAGAAATTAGTGAATTGATGAAGTTGAATCTTTAACAGAGGGAGACGCAGTAGAATCGACGATTGGAACTTCATTTTTTGAAGCAGGTTTTTTAAAAAAAGATTTATATCGAACAATTATTAAACCCACTCCAACAGAAATGGAAAAGTCAGCAACATTCCAAATAGCACCAAAAATAAAGGTTCCTCTAAAACTTTCTGGCATCCAATTGGGCCATACAGTTGTAAATTGAAACATATCAACTACACTTCCTAAAAGAAAACCATTGGGCCTTAAAACGGGGTGGCCAAATTCATCCAACACAAAATTTCCGTTGCCATCTAGCGCCCAATTCCACGCCACGTTCGGATCTAAATCAAAAATAAAATCGTAGAAAAGCCCATCAATTAAATTACCCATTGCTCCCGCAAAAATTAAACCCAACGCAATAATTAAACCTTTAGCACTGGTTTTATCTAGGACTGTTTTTCGAATATAAATAGCAATAGCAACAATAGCAACTAAACGAAAAAGAGATAATGCGTATTTTCCTATTGAACCACTGCCCAATGTTGTACCAAAAGCCATTCCGCGATTTTCAATATAATAAAGTTGCAGAAAACCATCAGTAACACTGATTGATTCGTGGGGATACATATTTAATTTGACCCAAACTTTTACGAGTTGATCAATTAAAAGTATTGCAAAAATTATGAGAATTACTTTTTTGCCCAAAACTAAAAATTATCCTTGTGCGTTTTTTGCGTCAATGCTCAAGGTAGCATGTGGAACCAATTTTAAACGTTCTTTGCTAATGAGTTTTCCAGTAGAGCGACAGATACCGTATGTTTTGTTTTCGATGCGAACTAACGCATTTTGAAGTGCTTGAATGAATTTTTCTTGACGTGCAGCAAGTTGCGCCATTTCTTCACGAGACATTGTCTCAGAACCATCTTCCATCATGTTAAATGAACGGCCAGTATCATCTGTACCATGATCATCACTGTGGTCAAGTTGTCCTTTTAGTAGTTGCAAATCTTCTTTTGCTTCAACTAATTTTGCTTCAATTATTTTTCGGAACTCTGCTAAATCTTTGTCTGCGTATCTTATTAACTCTGCCATTGTATTCATTTTTGTCGAGTCACAAATATAATGTATTTATGATAAGATTATCTTTCCTAGAATTTAAATTGATTGTATTTTTAAACAATGTCGATGTAGCGCTAAAATTTATAGGTCTATTTATCGCTCTAACCCTATTCGGTAAATAAGTCAGTCATCACCCGTCCTTTTGAATCTGGTATCGTAAAACCCATTAATTCCCCAATTGTTACAGGAATATCAATTAATTCGCCTGGGGTATCAATGATTATATTTTTTTTGAAATCGGGTCCATAAGCATAGAAATTAATCATACGACATCCTTCACAATTGTCACCATGCGACACAAAACCATCTTTATGCCCATCTAAATGACGACCATGATCATTGGTTACAAAAATTGTAGTTTTATCTTTGTAAAATTCACTTTTTTGAATATAAAGAAAAATCTGATAAATATATTCGTCAGTGGCTTTTGTGCCTAACAAGTATTTCTCCCAGTTATTTGCGTGACCCCAAGAATCAGGTTGTTGAAAATTAACAAGCACCAATTCAGGATGATCTTTCGTTAATATTTGTATTGTATTGTCAAATGTTGTTTGGTCGCCACGATATCCTGAATATAATCCATTTACTCCACAATCCGAGTAAGGTCTGTATTTACCTTTCCACTTTTTATTTTTACAGTCTGTTAGAATCGCTAATTTATCTTTACTCGCAATGACATAAGCCGCTGTTTTTGCCTTGCCACTTGCCTTTAACCAATATTGAAACATAGAAGGATTTTTTGGAAATTCTAAACCATTATTTTTAATCTCCTGATAAAAACCGGTGCACATCGAAGTATGACCAGCATTGGTATAAGTAGGTCCGTTATTTCTAAAATTGGTTGATATTATTCCTTGAGGAGCCATATCGTTAGCCATTCGCGGAATGTGTTGATGTGTTGAATCTCCCCAAGTTTCTGTCCATCGCGGACCATCCATCACTAACAATAAAACATATTTGGTTTTATATTCACGTTTTGCTTCTTGAGCATTACCAAAAAAAGAAATTGTCAAAAATAAAACAGTAAGTAATATTGAACGAAGATGTGTCATCTCACAAATTTACCATTTTTAGTTTCAAAACAAAATCAGTTGCAATTGCAGTTGTTTTTACGAATTGATGTCGATAATCGTTAAAAAAATAAGCGGCAGAGGCAGTTTTTCATTTGTCGGGCTAATTTGGTGCCTATTTCAACTGCAATTTTTTATTTGATTAGAATTGTTGTTAAGCTCTGCCAATGCAATAACATCTGTACCCAAAACCATGTTGATACTTTGTAATCCGATAACGTTATCCTCAAACTCTTGTTAGTGTTTTAGCCATCTAAATGAATTTATTAAGATGAAAATGTTGTTTTTTTGCCGCAAGAATGAAGTTTATTTTTATCATATTTTTAATTCAGTTGTTAGGCCAGGCAAATGCGCAAATGCTTGAGAACAAAGAAGGACAGACCTTTGGCGACAAACCAAATTTTGTTGAAGATTATATACGTCGATATAGCATTCATTACATAAAAGGAAATTTTTCTACTAAAGCACCAATGGATATTATAAGGCCAAACAATGATGTTTACCTTTATAAGTTTAATGAATTGGGTGAGTTGACACTGGAATATAGAACACAGCTCGGCGATACACTTGTTACAATTTATGTTTACGATGAAAGAGGAAATGTTATTATTCTGCGAAAATCAGATCGATACGGTTTTCATTCTTACCATTATCGATACGATCACTTAAACCGAATTATTTATACGGAATATCGCCATGATAAAAATAAAGGTCAAAATAAGTTAACGTTCGAACCGGACCAAACATTGATTGTATCAACCGAAACATTTGAATATGTCAGTTTAGAAAACAAGGATTATAAAAAACTTTATCTCAACGAATCAGGAACTATTTACAAAGAAGAATTTTTTTATTTCGATGAAAAAAAGCGATTGATTCGGCAAGAAGGAATTTTAAAAACCGGTTCCGGTAGAACTAATATAACCTTTACTTATAATGAAGGTGATCGCCTCGTTGAAAAAAACACAGAGAGCTATGTGATGGGAACAACCACATCAAAGTATGCATACGAATATGATGCGCTTGGAAATATTATGTCTTTAAAATATTATCGAAATGGTGAATACAATACAGAACATCAACTGATGTATTTTCCCGAAACCTATTTATTGCAGGGAATTATTTCGCGTGATCATGCAACCAATATCATGACCATTTTAAGCCTGAAAGATTACGTTTATTTTTAGCGATAATATTTATTGAATGGTTAGAAAACCATAAAAATAACGGTCGGATTCTTTTAAGTGTAAACCATAAAAATAAACACCAGAAATTAAATCGTGCGGTTCCCAATCGTTTTGATAATCCGATGATAAAAATAGAGTTTCACCCCAACGGTTTAAAATAGATAATTCCGCAGTTTCAATTAAACCTTTAATAAAAAAAATATCGTTGATACTATTGTTGTCATTGGGTGTAATGATGTTTGGAATGGTTGGTTGAACATACAACATATAAGATTCAAAAACCAAACAACTATCATCCGACCAATAATTAAGATCTACAAAAATATTTTCAGTTATTGTAAGATGTTGGAAAGAAGAATCATTTTCTAAATACACATCTCCAATTTGCCAAGTGAAATAATTTCCAGGAATGATAGCCTGCAAAGTAATATCTTCTCCATAAGCATACGATAAATTTTGTTGTGGATAAGGATCCAAAAAATCCAACACAAAATGATCAATTAAAATAGAGCCATTTAAAAAAATAGAATAGCCTTTTGAAAATTCTAAATACACATAGTTGATTTCGGTCCATGCTTGAAATACGGCGGAATATTTGCGCCATTTGCAATTCTTTACTTCCTCAAAATATCCAAGAATTTGACCATTGCCACAACCATAAGTTTCAGAACCGCGAATAATTAAATCGCCAGGATGATTTAAATCGTAAGGATAAAGCCCAGAGATACTATCCTGACAAGCCTGCGCTAAATAAATTTCGATAAGAAAACAACTACCAGCTGGTAATGGTTTTGCTAATTTTTGATAAACAGACTCTGTTGTTCCATCCTCTTTGTATAATAGATTGATATAGCCATTCCCATCTTTTGGTTTGTTTTCTACATTCCACCATCCGGGTTGTGTATCGGGAGTATTTAAAACGCCGCAACCGGCAAACCAATCAGACGGAATTAGTTCAATTCCATCAGGACCTTCGAAGCTAGGATTGGTAATGAAATTTTGTGAGAAAGTAGAATTTATTAGTCCAAAAAAAAGGCTGAATAAAAAGACATATTTGAGTGTAGAGGAAATCATAAATTTTTATTCTCCGGCATACTCAACTATATTGCGCTCTGTTTCATAAAGACGAACTTTTAAGGAAAGATTAGAATTTAATTTAGCACGCAATAATTTCCAACATACAACACAAATATTTTCTGCAGTTGGATTGAGTGATTTAAATTCAGATGTATCAAGATTTAGATTTTTATGATCGAATCGGTTTTCAATTTCTGATTCGATGAGTTCTTTTAAAATTTTAAGATCAATTACAAATCCTGTTGTCAAATCAATTTCACCTTTTACCCAAACTTCCATAGTGTAATTATGGCCATGATAATTTGGATTGTTGCATTTTCCAAAAACTTCTTGATTTTTAGCATCGGTCCATTCACCATTATTTAAACGATGCGCTGAATTAAAATGAGCTTTGCGGCAAACTGCGACTTTTTCCATAATTAAAATTCTTCTTTGCCCTGTTCAAATGAAGTATGAAGGGCATTTTTGTAAAATTAAACGATTTCAGCTGAATGCACGACAAATGAATCGATATAAGTGAATGACAAAGTCTATAAAGGCCATCAAACTGTTAAATCCGACTAAAAAACGAATACAACCAGTAGAATTTTAGGGAATTAAAGGACTCAACTTAATTTTTTTTCTTTACTTTGCACAGCAGTCTTTTCGATAAATAAAGATTGATTAAAACTCAAAGTTAATCGCATGAAAAAAGTTATCATTTTCGGTTCGTTTTTAATGGTTATTTTAAGTTCTTGTGGCGGTGGCTCTAACAGCGGTACAGGAACAGATTCAACCGCAGTAGATACAACTGACTACAGCGAAATGGATGAAATGACTTTAGACGAAGAAGGTTTGAACATGCAAATTATGTTGCCAAATGTAGCTTCTTCCACTGGCGCATCTATCGAACCAAGCGTTGAGCATTTTGATGGAGATTATCTATGGGATGTTAGAATTGGTAATGACTTTCACTTAATCATTGAAGATTTTGGAAAAGAAAAAAATAAAGTTGCCGAAGAAAAAAAACGAATGGATGGTCTTAGCAAAATATTTGTAATTGAATATGTTGTAGACGAACCTAAAGTTATTATGTACAAACGTACACTTCACGAAAATCAAGGCGGTAAACCTACTTTCCATTGTTATGGTGAAACAGTAGTTGATGGCTACACTTATGTTTTAAGAAGTCACGAAGATGGTAACTACAAACCAATCATTGAAGACATGGTAAAAACAATTCGTTCGGCTAAACAAATTGCTAAACAATAATTAAGCCCCAAGAAAAATATTAAAAAGCCGATTCAAAAATGAGTCGGCTTTTTTTTGTGTCCTGTCTTTCCAATCCGTCAATTGACGGAGAGAAGCCTCCGTAATATTTCCAAAACGCATCTTGTCTTTCCAAACGCAGAGAACAACCTCGTACTTTTTCTAACAACACCAACAGTGAGGAAAAAAAAACCCATCAAGTCAATTAGACTGATGGGTTTTAAATTCAATAAAATTTATTCTTAGTACAATTTCAACTTCAAGAAAGTTCTCATTTCTTTAATTTCTTCGCGGTTAAATTTGTTGTCTGACTTTTTGATAAGTTGTAAAAGGTAAGTCAGGTTTTCGTTATCAGCACCTGGCTCTAGTAAATACTCTTCTCCTTCTTCGTTTTCTTCTTTTTCTACAGTGTGGTCAAAACAATCATTCTCTTTCATATACTCTGCCGCCAAACGAAAAGTTTTAGCCAACAAAGGATCTTCATCTTTTAACGCATCTTCACGAAGACTCATTAAGTCTTCAGCAATTTTTTCTGCTTCAAAACCTTTTTCAAGTTGCTTAATTATTTTGTCAATTTTTGCGTTCGATTCTGCTCGTACCATTGTTTACAATTTTCGACAAAATTAATTAATCTCATAAAATGACGTTCAATAATTTGGGCATTAATTGAATATAATCGCAAATAATGATGGTAATTGCTTGTTTGCAACCTATTTCTTGGTCAGATATCGAACAAAATAATCGGATTAATAAACTTTTTCTTAAATTCGTTCTTCTTGAAAACCTATGAAATAGTCATGCACCAACGACTGTGCCTAAACAAAAAGTGAAGATTAAATGGCGTATTCCATGTGACCATTAAAAATAAATTATCTACATATGAAAACGGTCGACATTATTACATCTCATAACGTTTCAATCGAATATGAAGCGGCTTCGGTAATGAATCGTGGTATTGCTTCATTTTTGGATTTGCTTATAATGGGTGTATATTTTTTAATTCTAGCCGTAGCTATTTCACCTTTTGGTTATGGCAGTGCTAACATGATGATTATTGTTTTTTATATTCTTTTGTTACCCATTGTTTTTTATAGTTTATTAATGGAGTATTTGCTGAAAGGACAAACCGTTGGCAAATTAGCAATGGGAATTCGTGTAGTAAAGTTAAATGGTGAAAACGCAACACTTGCAGATTACACAATGCGTTGGTCTTTTCGTGTCATTGATTTTTGGTTTTCGGCCGGAGCCATTGCCGCAATTTTTATAGCAACGACAGAAAAAGGACAACGCCTTGGAGATATTTTGGCACAAACCGCCATCGTAAAAAATAAACCCGAACAAGTTTATTCCATCAAAGATATTTTAAACATCATGGATCGCTCCAAGCACGAACCAACTTATCTAGGTGTCTCAAAATTTACGGATGAAGACATGATTCTCATTAAAAATGCAATTAGTCGTGTTCAAAAATATCCGAACGAACCACACAAACAATTGGTCAGAGACCTTGCCAGCCGTGCTGCAGAGGAATTAAAATTGCCAGAAGTTCCAGAAAAAAAATTGAGTTTTTTGAAAACTTTGTTGCAGGATTATATTGTGCTAACGAGGTAAAAAAAACGGCGGTGGCGTTTTTTTAAGAATATGTGTAAATCCTATGCACCACAAGTAAAACAAATAAAGTGATCTCACTAGGAGTCGAACCTAGATCAAAAGTTTAGGAAACTTCTATTCTATCCATTGAACTATGAGACCAAAAAATAATTCTACAAATTTAGGATATTAATCTGTTGCATGATTTTCAATTTTTTGAAATTGTGACGGCTCATCACATCATCCCTCTTTACCTCCCTTCACAGGAAGAAGGCTATTTGCTTAATTTGAAAACATTATTACTATTCAAAAATGTTACTTTAAACCAATTTGTCGCTTATTGTATTAAATTCGAATTAATTAAACCAAAATTTTATGAAAAAGTATTTACTTTTTGCACCGGCTTTTATTTTATTCTCTTGCTCTGGTGATGCTGCCAGCGATGTTACTGGAGAAGGCGGAGATTCAACAGAGACAACCGTTATTATACCACCGTTTGAAGGTGACTTTAAAAATGACACAGTTTTTGTTATCGACCCAACTAAAGAAACAATTGTTGAAACCCCTAACGGAAGTTCGATTGAAATTCCTGCAAATATTTTGGTCGATGAAAAAGGTAAACCAATTAAAAAACAAGTAGAAGTATCATTCGATCAATATCATTCGGTTGCGGATATTATTAGTTCAGGAATTCCAATGACGTATGACTCGGCGGGTGTTTCAAGTAATTTTGTTTCTGGAGGAATGTTTACAATTAAAGCTAAATCTGAGGGAAAAAAAGTATTTGTGAAAGAAGGTGAAGCAATAACAGTAAACCTTGCATCTGATAAAGCAGATCCGTTTAATTTTTATTCATTGAATGAACAAACAGGCGATTGGACCTATGAGCAGGCACCAATTGCACCAATCAGAAATCCGAGATTTGATCCTGCTGCACGACCAATAGAACCACAGAAAGCGGATAAAAATGCTTTTGTTTTGGATTTGAATTTTGACTTGTCAAATTACAGTGAATTAAATGCGTTTAAAGGAATTGTTTGGGAATATGTTGGAAAAGATGACAGTCTTGATCCTAGAAAAACCCCAATAGTTTCTAAAACACGATGGAATAATTTTGATTTAGTTCCAACTTTTGAAAATGCGTATGAATATTGGTTGACAATGAAATCAGGCACAACAGGCTTTACAACAAAAGTAAAAGCAGCATTACAAGGTGAAGATTTTGAAACAGCAATGACTCAATTCAAAACAAAAAAACAAGAAATTGCAGATAAAATTGATCAACTTCAAAAACCGCTTATCCGCTCTATAGAAATAGGTGGATTTACAACTTACAATTATGATTATGTTTATCAAATGGCGGATCCGCAATTGTTGGCTGCTGATTTTGATTTTCAATCATTAAATAGCGATAAAAGTCATGCGCTTGTATTTGTGATTTACCCAAAAAGTGATGTGGTGGTGCAATATCCGCAAGGAAATTGGGCAACCGAATTTGCAATTGATAAAAGTCAAAATGCCCATATAGTTGCTGCTTTGCCAGGAAATAGATTGGCTGTATTTAAAAAAGGGATAAGCGAATCTTATGGAAAAAATTCATACACTTTTAGCATGACGGTTTTGGATAAAAAGCTTGATGGTAAAGTAGACTTTGATAAAATTATTGCTGGCTTATAAACGTGAACAAATTTTTTCTAGTCATATTATTTAGCTGTTTCCAGTTTGGTTTTCTTTTTTCTCAAAATGATTTATTTCCAATTGCAAAAAACGGAAAGTGGGGATTGATTAAACGTGATGGGAGTTTTGTATTGCAACCCATTTACGATTACATCGAATATCAAACAGCTGGACAAAAATTCATTTATGATCAACGCGGAAAATTTGGTGCCTTAGATGAAAAAGGAATGGTTCTTTCACCGCCGTTTTTTGAGTATATATGGTTTTTTACACCAGATTTGGGAGCATTTCAACTAAATAATAAATGGCGTTTATTTAAACAGAACGAAGATATTTTAAAAAAAGATTTTGATACAATTGAGTTTGTTCAAGACCAACTTTATCAACTTACACAAAAGGACACCTTGTTGTTTTACGATGCAAAAACATCTGCTACTTCTGAGCGATGGTATCTGGAAGGATTAATAGAAAAAGATGTCTTAATAGCGGATCGTAAAAACGGGTTGAAAGATTTACTAACACCAACAGGATTAAAAACGATTGTTGCAAATATTACTTCACTTGAATGGATTGATAAACGAATGGCATTTGTTTATTTTCAGAGTGGTGTTCAGCTTTTGAATGCTCCCGAACGCAAATTCGTTTCAGAGAAATACGAAAATATTACGCATCAATTTGATAATTGGTTTGTTTGTAAAAACGGGTCGAATTATTTTCTTTTTAATGTTGGTACAGGAAAAATTTATACGATTCCTGAAGTGGATGAGATCATTGATTTCTCAGGAAATTTGTTGAGTTATTACAAAGGCGGCAGTATTGGCGTTTGGAATTATGTAACTGGTCAAGAAATACTTCCACCAACGTTTGAAGGAGCTGCGCTGCAAGGTGGTTTAATTTACACACAGCAAAATGGCTTATTTGGAATAGTGACATCTTCTGGCAATGAAATTTTTCCGCCAATTTATTCCGAAATTTCAAATTACACGAATGTTTACCTTCTACGAAAAGATGGCCGCGCAGGATTGGCAACTCCTTCTGGTAAAGAAATAGAACCCTGTATCTATCGAAAAATTGAAATTTATGATAAGAATGTAAAATGTTACGATAAAAATCTAACCACAATTAGTTTGGATGAATCGGGAAAAGTGAAAGACAGAACGGTTTACACTGAATTTATGACGGTGAGTTTTGACAAAGAAAGAATGCCAAGACAATCAACACAAAGTTTAAATTTTGCCAGCTCCAATGAATCTGACAAAGCAAAATCAGAAAACTACAAAGAAGGTTGGTTTCAAACCAAATTTCAACGAGAAGTAAATGGTGTGATGAAAGATATTTACGGAAATTGGGGAATGAAAAACAACAAGGATTCAATTGTTATTAGGGCCAGATACAAAGAGATTGAGCTGATGTATGGAACCACATATACATTTGCGTTTTTAGAAAAAAGGCTAAAATCCTTGGTTGGTAAAAACGCAATGAATCGAATTATGGAAAAAGATTTGTTTTATGCTATTGATAAATCAATTGCCGTTGCACCAGGTTGGTTCCATATTGTAAATCATAAAGGGAAATTTGTCTTAAGTAATCAAAAATATTTATCGGTTCAAATTGAGGATTTTAATGAATATGCATTGGCGAGAGCAGTATTGAAAATACCCGTATTAATTGATTCTTCAGGAAATATTGCTTATTCCAACTTAACTTTTTATGATGATTATTATGATGGCCATTTACGAATTTGCGAAGGTGGAACTCAGTTACCAAACAAAAGACTTATTAACGGAAGTACGATGTCTATCGATGATTTTTTTGATGACATGAGATTTTATTCGTACGAAGTAGACAAGAAGAAACCCTATTTTTCAATTAAAGGTGGAAAGTGGTTTTTTATTGATCGATATGGAAACAAAAAAAATGAACAACCGTTTGATTTTGCTTTTCCGTTTCAAAATAATCGAAGCATAGTTGCGCGTAAAGGCAAATGGGGTGTGGTGGACACCAATATGATAGAGATTGTAAAAATTGATAATCAATTGGTAGAGCGAATTTATTCTAACGGAAAAACTTTTTTTAAAGTCACAAACGGACACAATCAAAAATATTTTTATCAACGTTCAGAAAGCAGTTATACTGAAACGGATTATTCGGAATTTTCAAATTATATCAACGGTTTTTGGTTTGTTAAACATCCAAAAACCTTAAAGTGGGGAGTCGTTGACACAACTTTAAATTTGGTCATGGATTTTACAATTGATCAGGTGCTTGCAAGATATGGCGATTTGACAACTGTTTTAATTGATAAAAAATCTTATTTATTGGATAAAAATATTCAAATTATTTCTCCAGGTTTTGAAGGCGCTACTGGCATTGTTCCGTTAAAACACAATCGGTATAAAATTGAAACAAGCGAGCGAAGTTTTTATGTGGTGGATGCAAGTGGAAATGTATTAATTCCACCTTACACCTGTTCTGAAATTGTAGCATCAAACGAAAAACACATTTGTTACAAGGACCCAAATCTTAATTTTAAAATTTGGTCAGAAACTCCAATTACGTTACCAAAAAAAACAATTTTAATTTCCGGAAATCCAAAAAATGAAATCTTATTATTGTTGAAAGGAAAAAAATATTTTCTCTATTCAATCAAAACGTCAACCATCATAGGAAAACCAATAAAGAGCGTTATTTCATTAGAAAATGAAGGATATGTTTTTCAAAATTTGGAAGGAAAAAAGGGAATTGTAAATTATGCGGGTGATACAATTTTACAAGCCACCTATACTGAAATTAAATTCAACGACAAAGCTTGGGGAGTTGCAAATATAAGTTGGGATAAATTTTATCTAATCAATGAGAAAGGAGAAAAAATGTATGATCAAGTTTTTAAAAAAATAACTGCTGTTTCAGATTATTATTTAATCGAAGATGAAAACGGCACCGGGCTAATGAATGCTAATGCAGAATTTATATTTCCTTGTAAGTTTATTTCAATAAACGAATACAATTATGATTATTATCGAACAACTCAAACGGGAAAGTCAACAACCTATTATACTAAAAATATGGAAGAATTAACAACTACAGATCGTTTTGATTTAAAAGGAACGCCACTTACAGGTTGGGTTGCAAGCGTTGGAAAAGTTAAATATTTTTACGACGGTTACATAAACAAGCGTTTAAATTTTGAAGAAATTATTCCATTGTCAACGAATAGTTTTATTTTATATGAGAAATGGCGTGTTGGTGTTTATGGATATGAAGGCGATACAGTTGTGCCACCAATCTACCATGAACTGAAACAAGACCGTGATTTATTTCAAGTTCGTTTCTTTAATTCGTTTGGATATTTTGATCATTTTGGCAAGAATTTATTTGATCCTAAAACAGGAAAATAAATTGCTCAATTAATCCTTGTTGAAAGCAATGGTTCATTACTTATCCTTGTTAATTTATATGACTCTTCTGCTTTACTGTATTCAAAAATTACAGAACCATCTATACTAAAATCAACATTCACTCTATAATTGCCAGCTGCGGCTGCATTAATGAGAATGTGTTTTGTTTTACAATTTTTTGCAATGAATCGAATCAGATAATTTTTATTGGTGCGGAGTTTAATGTAAAATTCTTTGAAGTTTTTGCGCGATTCTAAAAAGCACAACGAACTATCGGGCGCCACTTCAAAAACATCATATTGCACATGTGTTGATTTCATGAATACACCTCTTAGAATACATGTATTGGAACCTTTTGCATGAATTTGATAAACAAAAAAAGTGCTTAAGAAAAAATAAAACGACACGGTAAGTTTTAGAGACATATTTTTAATTCACTGGGTTGCAAAGCTACCGGAAAACGCAGCGCTTAAATATCAACTAAAATTGCCTCGGTAAAACAATTCAAACCGTCAACACAAAAACGTTCGGCGATCTTAGCAGGTAGGCCACAGGTGATTTCTGATGCACCAACTTTATAAACCAATTTATTATCCGCAATACCAATTGGTAAATTTTGTCGTGAAACTAAGTCGTAAATTTTTACTGGAACATGGCTCATTTTAACAAGTGCTAAAACGCTTTGATCTTTGAAGCCATTTGCTTCAGTAATTCTTCGATAAGAAGATACAATGCGTAATTCCAATTCTTTTCCGGAAGGACTTAACCATTTTACATTGCCTAAATAATGAACCGTTTCTGAGC
>Ga0105048_10006461_pt1 | contig 18897 bp, 17 predicted proteins | sample MAT05_FD_78382 | JGI IMG/M metagenome (GOLD analysis project Ga0105048, IMG submission 78382) | Freshwater microbial communities from Lake Fryxell liftoff mats and glacier meltwater in Antarctica - MAT-05 | ecosystem: Environmental > Aquatic > Freshwater > Ice > Liftoff microbial mat | place... | reverse complement strand
CGATGGTGCGCGTCGTTGAAGTTTCGTGACGCGCCACCATCGTCAACTCTGTTCGCGCAGAGGATGGAAGCAGCGGAGGTGGCGACAGTTCCGGCACACCTGCAGTCGTCTGCCCGGCACGAAACTCGAATGCTGGAGGAACTGCGTGACGCACGCGCAGTTGCCCGGCATTTTCCCATGGTGCCGCGATTCGCAGCGCTTCTCGCGAGCGGACGAACCCTCGCGACCTCCGCTGCTTCACTCCTCGGCGTGAACAGAGTTGACGGCGCCGACCGTGCGACTGCTCCCGGGTTCGCGCCATTCAGTCAGGCAGCCAGTCAGCCAGTCAGCCAGTCAGTCAGTCAGCCAGTCAGCCGAGCGCCGCTTTTGCCGCCGCGATCCGCTCGCGGACGGCGCTCACGGCCGTGCCACCCGGCACCGACCGCCGATCGACACTGGCCTGCGCCGACAGCGCATCCAGCACATCAGGCCCGAACGTCGCATGTGCGGCCATGAACGCCGACAGCGGCAGCTCGTGCAACTCGATGCGTGCTTCTTCCGCCTGCCGCACCAGCGCTCCCACGGCCCCGTGCGACTCACGGAACGTGACGCCGCGCAGCACGAGGTAGTCGGCCAGATCGGTCGCCATCATCACCGACGTCACCGCCGCCGCCATGCGATCGGTGCGGAACGTCAGCTCGTCCACCGCACCGGTCACTGCCGGCAATACCAGCGACATCACATCCACCGCATCGAACAGCGCCCGCTTGTCGTCCTGCAGGTCCTTGTTGTAGCCGCTCGGCAGCCCCTTCAAGGACATCACCATCGACGTCAGATCGCTGAACACGCGCGCGGCACTGCCACGCGTGAGCTCGAGCGCGTCGGGATTGCGCTTCTGCGGCATCATGCTCGAGCCGGTCGAGAACGCGTCACCGAACTGCACGAAGCCGAATTCGCTCGTGCCGAACAGGATGAAGTCCTCCGCCAGACGCGACAGGTGCGTGGCGGTCATCGTCAGGGCGTAGAGCGTGTCGGCCACGAAGTCGCGATCGCCCACGGCATCGATGCTATTCGGTGACAGTGCAGCAAACCCGAGTTCATCGCGCAGCAACTCGCGCGACACCGGGAACGCCGTGCCGGCGATCGCGCCGGACCCCAGCGGCAACACGTTGCTGGAGCGTGCCGCGTCGGCCAGCCGCTGACGATCACGCTGCAGCGGCCAGAAATGCGACAAGAGCCAGTGCGCGAGTGTCACGGGCTGCGCGCGCTGCAGGTGCGTGTACGCAGGCAGCACGTCGTGCTGGTGCGCCTCGGCGTGCTTCAGCAGCACGCGCTGCACCTCGCGCACACCGAGGTCGAGCTGCGCGATCGCATCGAGCGTCCAGAGGCGCGTACCCGTTGCCACCTGGTCGTTGCGGCTGCGCCCTGTGTGCAGCTTCGAGGCCACGTCGCCGATGTGCGTGTGCAGCAGCCGGTCGACCATGGTGTGCACATCCTCGTCGCTCGGCAGCGGCTGGGCGCCGGTTACGAAGTCGTCGGCCACGGCAGCGAGGCCGGCGTCCATGCGCGCCCCTTCGTCCGACGTGAGGATGCCGCCGCGCACCAGCCCCTTGGCCCAGGCTCGCGAGAGCTGGATGTCGAACGGCCAGAGGCGGAAGTCGGTGGTGATCGACCGGTTCACCGCGTCCAGAATGGCGGAGGGGCCGCCGGCGAAGCGACCCCCCCACAGCTTGTGCGTCGGTCCGTCGGCCACTCAGGCGCCCGTCAAGCTGGGTGCGTTGGCCGGCGTCGCTTCCGGGGCATCGGCGGTGCCCCACGACGGCACGTAGCCCATCTCCGCATCCTTGAGCGCACGCACGCGGTACGGCAGTCCGTACAGCCGGATGAAGCCGCCCGCATCGGCCTGCTGGTACACGGTATCCTCGCCGAACGTGACGAACCGTTCGTCGTAGATGGCGTGCGCGCTCTGACGGCCGGCGACGATCACGTTGCCCTTGTAGAGCTTGAGTGTGACGGTGCCGGTGATGCGCTGCTGCGTGACGTTCACGAACGCGTCGTAGGCATCGCGTTCGGTGGTCCACCAGCGGCCCTCGTACACCAGGTCGGCGTAGCGCGGCGCGATCAGGTCCTTGGCCGCCAGCGTGCGACGGTCGAGGATGAGCTGCTCCAGCTCCGAGTGGGCGGCGTACAGCAGCGTGCCGCCGGGCGTCTCGTACACACCGCGGCTCTTCATGCCGACGAGGCGATCCTCGACGAGGTCGATGCGACCGACGCCATTGCGCGCGCCGAGCATGTTCAGCGCCGTCAGCAGGTCGAACGCGCCGAGCCTGTCACCGTTCACGCTGATCGGCGTGCCGGCCTCGAAGCCGATCGTGACGTACTCCGGCGTGTCGGGCGCGGTCTCGGGCGAGACGGTGAGCTGGAACATGTCCTCCACCGGCTCCCAGTTCGGATCCTCGAGCCCGCCACCCTCGTGGCTGAGGTGGAAGAGGTTCGCGTCGCGGGAGTAGATCTTTTCCACCGTCGCGACGATCGGCACGTTCTTCGCCTTGGCGTAGGCGATGGCGTCCTCGCGGCTGCGGATGTCCCACAGGCGCCACGGGGCGATCACCTCGAGGTCCGGGGCGAAGGTCATGTAGCTCAGCTCGAAGCGCACCTGATCGTTGCCCTTGCCGGTGCAGCCGTGGGCGAGGGCGTCGGCGCCGAACTGGCGCGCCACCTCGACCTGCGAGCGGGCGATCAGCGGCCGAGCGATGGCGGTGCCGAGCAGGTACTTCCGGTTGTAGATGGCGCCGGCGCGCAGCATCGGGAAGATGAAGTCCCCGACGAACCGCTCCTTCAGGTCCACCACCACGCACTCTTCGGCCCCCGAGGCGATGGCCTTTTCACGCACGCCGCCAAGGTCGTCCTGCCCGATGTCGGCGGCGACGCAGATGACGCGCGATCCCGGGTAGTGCTCCTTGAGCCACGGGACGATGATCGAGGTGTCGAGCCCGCCCGAGTAGGCGAGGGCAATGGTGTGAGCCATGTCGAACTCCAAGTGAAATTTTATGCAGAACTAGTGCATAACTTCGCAAAATTCGGACCCGCCCACAAGTGGACGGCCGGGAGTGTTACCCGCGGTCGCCGGCGAGTATGGACAGCCGTCGCATGACCCGGGTCCGGGCCTCCGTCGAGCGGCAGACGAGCAAGATCGTGTCGTCGCCGGCGATGGTGCCAAGCACGTCGGCCCAGCCCTCGCTGTCGATCGCGGCGGCCACCGGCTGGGCGCCGCCAGCCATGGTATGCAGCACCACCAGTTCGCCGGTCCCGTCCACCTTGTCGAAGAACTGGGGCAACAGGTGGTCGAGCGCGGCCCGGTCGTCGTCGGCGGTGGCGAGGCTGCCATCGGTGAAGGCGTACCGGACGCCGTCGCCGGTCGGGATGCGGGCCAGCCGCAGCTCGTGGAGGTCGCGCGAGAGAGTGGACTGGGTCACCTCCCACCCCCGCTCTCGCAGCAGCTTCCGCAGCTCGTCCTGGCTCTGGACCGCCCTCGACTCGACGATCTCGCCGATGGCCAGATGCCGTTCGCGTTTGTTGGCCATAGTCGTGCTGCTCGGCGCCAAAAGAAACGATCCCGCCCCGTGACGGCATCGGCCATTGACGGGGAGGCAGTGAAAGAATATGCATTCAATATGCATAAACTCCCTGTCGGCGTGCTAGGGGCCAGCGGCTATGCGGGGCAGGAGCTCTGCCGGCTGGTCGAGCGCCATCCGCAGTTCGACCTGATCTTCGCGGCCGCACACTCGCGCGCGGGGGCGACACTCGAGCTGCACGGACGCGCCCTCACCCTCGCCGCCGTGGACACGGTGCCCCTCGCCGACGCGGCTGTCGTCTTCTCCGCCCTTCCGCACGGGGCGTCGGCCGAGTGGGTGGGGAAGGCGCAGGCGGCGGGGGCGAAGGTCATCGATCTCTCGAGCGACCTGCGCCCCGGGCAGGGCGACGCGACCATCCCGGACAGGGACGCCCCGTATGGCCTGCCGGAGCTGAATCGCGACGCCATCCGCACCGCACGGATCGTCGCCAACCCCGGCTGCTATCCCACCGCCACCCTGCTCGGCCTGATGCCACTGGTCATCCGCGACCTGCTGCTGCCCGGCGCCCCGATCGTCGTCGATGCGGCGAGCGGTGTGTCGGGTGCCGGCAACAGTCCCAGGCTGGAGCTGCTCTTCGGCGAGGTGGCAGAGGATTTCCGCGCCTACGGTGTCGGCAACACGCATCGGCATCTGGGCGAGATGCGCGCGACACTCGAGGCGTTCGGCACCGATGCGGACCTGCTCTTCACGCCGCACCTCCTGCCGGTGGCGCGAGGCATCCTCGCCACCATCACCGTCACGCTGCGCGAGCCTGTCACGGACCCCAACGCGCTGTTCCGCACGCACTACGCGGTGGAGCCGTTCGTGGAGGTCGCACCGGCGCCGCCGCGCCTGAAGGACGTGGTGCACCGCAACGTGGCGCGGATCTGCACCGTGCCGGTGGCCCACGCACGTCAGCCGATGCTGCAGGTGTTCGTCGCCATCGACAATCTCGTGAAGGGCGCTGCCGGGCAGGCCATCCAGAATGCGAATCTCGTCTGCGACTTCGATGAGACGGCCGGGCTGCCACTGTGACGCCGGCCATGCTGCCACCGTGCACCCGTCCATGACCCCGACCACGATGCGCGTGATCAAGATCGGCGGGCGGGTGCAGGTGGATCCGGCACTGCCGTCGGTGCTGGCCGCGGCGTGGCAGCAGTCGCCGTCGATGGTGGTCGTGCATGGCGGCGGCGACGAGGCGTCGGCGGTGCAGCAGGCGTTCGGGCGCGAGTCGCAGTTCGTGGATGGGCGGCGCGTGACGCAGCGCGAGGATCTCGACCTGTTGCGCATGTCACTCTCGGGGAGCGCGAACCAGCGGCTCGTGGCGTCGATGGTCGGTGCCGGCGTGCCAGCGGTGGGGCTCTCCGGTGAGGACGCGGGCATGGTGCTGGCCGTGGCCCGATCGCGAGCGACGATGGGCGAGGTCGGCACACCGTGCGCCGTGGATGCGCGGCTGTTGCACGTGTTGCTCGGTGCGGGATTCTGCCCGGTGGTGTCGCCGCTGGCACGGGATCGCGACTCGACGGGCGCCGGTGTGCTGAACGTGAATGGCGATGACGCGGCGGCGGCGATCGCGGTGGCGCTGCAGGCCGACGAACTGCTGCTGGTGAGCGACGTGGATGGTGTGATGGTGGATGGTGCGGCGCTGTCGCGCCTCGACGGTGATGCGGCACGGGCGCTCATCGCCGATGGTGTGGCGCAGGGCGGCATGGCCGCCAAGCTGGACGCGGCACTCGGCGCACTGGCGCGCGGCGTGACGCGGGTGCGGATCGGTGCCGTCGCGGCGCTGACCGACGACAGGAGCGGGACGGTGATCACCCTTGCAGGAGTACCGGTATGAATGCAGCGCTCGCGGCGCCCGAAGCGCCGACACTGGTCGATGCCGGGCCGGTGGTCACCCTGCCGCCGGCGGAGGCGACGCAGGTGCCGAGCAGCATTGCGTACACCTACAAGCGATTTCCGCTGACCGTGGTGCGTGGCGAAGGTGTGACGTTGTGGGATGACACCGGGCGTTCGTACCTCGACTTCATGTCGGGCATCGCGACCAATGCGCTGGGATACGACGACGCCGGCGTGAATGCATCGATCGCCGAGGCGTTGTCGACGGGGCTGATTCACCTCTCGAACCTCGTGACCAACGAGCCGGCCGAGAAGTTCGCGCACTTCCTCACGGCGCGGACGTTCGCCGACAAGGTGTTCTTCTGCAACTCCGGGGTGGAGGCGGTGGAAGGGGCGATCAAGTTTGCGCGCCGGTGGGGCCGCACGGTGGATGCCGACGGGGGCAAGCACGAGATCGTGGCCGTGCGTGGCAGCTTTCACGGGCGGCTGGGAGCCGCGCTCGCAGCCACCGATCGCGCGGCGTACCGCATGCCGTTTCGTCCGCTCACGCCCGGCGTCGCCATCGCCGAGCGGGACATCGAGTCGCTGTCGGCAATCCTGTCGGCCACGACGACGGCGGCGGTGATCATCGAGCCGGTGCAGGGTGAAGGTGGTGTGCGGCCGCTGGATCACGAGTTCCTGCGCGCGCTGCGGGCGCTCACGCGCGAGCGCAACATCCTGCTGATTCTGGACGAGATCCAGTGCGGGCTGGGGCGCACCGGGTGCTTTTTGGCGCACGAGCCGGTGGGCATCCGCCCCGACATCGTGACGCTCGCCAAGCCACTGGCCGGCGGGCTGCCGATGGGCGCGATCCTGCTCACCGACGAGGTCGCGAGCGCGCTCAAGCCCGGTGAACACGGCACCACGTTCGGCGGCGGCCCTCTCGTGACGCATGTGGCGCTGCACGTGTGCGAGCGGCTGGCCGACTCGGCGTTCCTGCAGCACGTGCGTGAGGATGGGGCGTGGTTCGGCGCGCAGCTGGCCGCGCTCGAGGATGCACACAGCTGCGTGCGCGCGGTGCGTGGCATCGGTTACATGTGGGGCGTGGACGTGACCGAGCCGGCCGGCGCGGTGATCGAGCGGGCGCGGGATCTGGGCCTCCTGATTCTGTCGGCCGGCGACCACACGCTCCGGATCCTGCCGCCGCTGGTCACGACGCGTGCGGAGCTGCAGCGCGCGGTGACGATCCTGGACCAGTCGCTGCAGGACGTCGTCGCGACAGTGTGAGCCGCGTGGGCGTGAGCCGCCTGGGCGTGAGTCGCGTGGGTGTGAGTTGCGCGGGCGTGAGCCGCGCGGGTGTGAGCCGCGTGGGTCTGACACGCCTGCGTCCGGTGTGACGCAGCCGTCGTCAAACCTGTGCCAACGGATGGCAGACGAGCCGGCCCGGTGCGGGTCGGCTCGTGTAGTTTGTGGCATGGCTCACTTTCCGTCAGGCTTGCGCCCGCGCCGAGCGATGGTCGCTATGGCCGCCGTGATTGGCGCCGTCGCTCCCGCACTGCTGCCGGCCCAGCGCTCTCCCGTCAGGCCGACACCGCCGGTTCCCACGCTGGTCGTCTTCCTGGCCGTGGATCAGATGATCCCCGACTACTTCATCCGCTACGGGAAGGAGTTCACGGGCGGGCTGGCGCGGCTGCAGCGTGGCGGTGTGCTGTACCGGAACGGCTATCAGGACCACGCCACCACCGAGACGGCACCGGGTCACGCCTCGATGATGTCGGGCCGGTTTCCGATGCACACCGGCATCGTGCGCAACAATGCCGGCGTGAACGACACCGGCCATCCGCTCATCGGTGGCGGCGGTGCCGGTGCATCGCCGTTCAGGTTCGAGGGCACGACGCTCACCGACTGGATGGTCGCGCGTGATGCGCGGACGAAGGTACTCTCGATCAGTCGCAAGGATCGCGGTGCCATCCTGCCGATCGGCCGCTCGAAGCAGTCGGTGTTCTGGTACGCCAGCGACGGGCGTTTCACGACCAGCACCTGGTACGGCGACACGCTGCCCACGTGGCTGGTGCGCTTCAATGCGCGGCGCCTGCCGCACCAGATGGCCGGTACCTCATGGACGCTGCTCCGCGATGCCGCGCAGTACTCGGAGCCCGACAGCGTGCCGGTGGAAGCGATGGGCAAGGGGTTCACCTTCCCTCACCCGATGCCCACCGACACGATGCAGTCGGTGCGCGCCATGCCGGATGATCCGCGTATGGACTGGCTCACGCTGCAGGGCGCGCTCGCCGGCGCCGACGCGATGCAGCTCGGCAAGGGGCCGCAGACCGACCTGCTGGCGGTGTCGCTCTCCACGACGGATGGCATCGGCCACAAGTACGGCCCCGATTCGCGCGAGATCCACGATCAGATCCTGCGCCTCGACCGCTACCTCGGCGAGTTTCTCGATTCGCTGTACACGGGACGCGACTCGTCACGGATCGTGATCGCACTCACCTCCGACCATGGCGTGCAGCCGTTCCCCGAGCTGCACTTCCGCGGGCAGCAGACGTCGCTGCGCGTGAACGTCGAGCCGGTACTGACGTCGACGATGCGGGCACTCGCCGGCCGCGGGCTCGACACCGCGCTGGCCCTCGACTTCGAGTACGGCATGGTGTTCGCCGACTCGATGGCGTTCCAACGCGCCAACGTGAATCTCGACTCTGTGCTGACGGTGATGGCGACGGCGTTTCGCGCCGTGCCGGGCGTCGCGCGCGTGGATCGCGTGCGTGATCTCGCCAAGGCCGACACCGTGCGCGATGCGGTGGCGCGGCGCTGGATTCATGCCTTGCCGAAGTCGCTGCCGGTGTTGCTGCTGGTGACGCCCAGGCCGTTCGTGTACTGGAACGGTGTGATGTACGCCACGCATGGCTCCCCGAACGACGCCGATGCCCGCGTGCCGATCCTGTTCTACGGCCCCGGGTTTGCGCGCGGGGTGACCCGATCGCGGGCTGTGCGCGTGGTGGACATCGCCCCGACGCTGGCACGGCGCCTGGGCCTGGTACCGGGCGAGACACAGGATGGCGTGGTGCTTCGTGATGCCTTCCGGCGGTAAGCCGCCGCGCCGTCCGGCCCCGACGCCGGCGACCGTCGACCGGGCCTTCGACGAGCTGCGCTTCGGCGCGGCCCGCACGCTCAACCTTCGCGACCGTCTGCCCACGGTGGCGCAGGCCACGGTTCGCGTCGAGGCGTGGTTGCGCCAGAAACAGGCCGAGGGCGGTGGCGAGGTGCTGGTGATCACCGGACGCGGGCTGGGCAGCCTGGATGGCGTGGGACGGGTGCGCGAGGCAGTGATGGCGCGCTGCACGCAGCTCAAGCGGCTGAACGTCGTGGTGGCGGTGCGCGAGCATGGGCCCGGCGCGGTGGTGGTGACGGTGGCCCCGCTGCGCGCGCTGGTGGATGCCCCGCGGCTGCGCACCGGTCGCAAGACGCCGGTGGCCGTCGCCGATCCAGCCGAACTGGCGGCACTGCCCGCCGATCTCCGTGCGATGCTCCGGGAGGTGGCGACGCTCAGCATCGTGCGGCTCGGCGTGAAGTCGCCCGCCGATGACGTCGTCGCCGATGAAATGCGCTCGCAGTTCGGCGCGATGACCCACGGTCGCGGCGAAGACGCCGACCCCGTCGAGACGCTGCGGGCGGCGCTCCATCAGCTGCTGCAGGAGCTGCAGGACGACTGATCGGGCAGGCGACGCCTTGCCGCACCCGCGGCGGCGGCCCACCATGCGGAGATCGATTCTCGTCCCCTCCGCTGACCGCACTCAATGTCCCATCCGTTTCGCACGCTGGTGCCAGGCGCCGTGCTGCTGTTCGCCCTGCCGCTCACCGCTGTCGCGCAGACACCGCTCACCGGCTTCACGGCACAGGCCAGCGCCGCGCAGCGCGAGCTCGAGCGACGCGCCATTGCCCTGCCCTCGTCCGACTCTGCCCGCCGCATCGCGCGCGTGCTCTCCAGCGAGCCGCACATCGCCGGCACACCGGCGCAGGAGCGCACCCGCGACTTCGTGAACGCCGAACTGCGGAAGCTCGGGCTGCGGGTGGAGACGCGCAGCTATCGCGTCTATCTCCCGCATGCCACTGGCGTGCAGGTGTGGCGTACCGCGCCGCAGCCGATGGAGCTGAGGGTCGAGGAGCCGGCGATCGCCGCGGATCCGGTGTCGGCGATGCCGCAGTATCCCGCCGTCAACGGCTACAGCGCCGCGGGCGAGGCGAGCGGCGAGGTGGTGTACGTGAACTACGGCCTCGTCGAGGACTTTGCGAAACTCGACTCGCTGGGTGTGTCGGTGAAAGGCAAGATCGCGATCGCCCGCTACGGGCGCAGCTTCCGCGGGATCAAGGCGCGCGAGGCGGAGAAACACGGCGCGGTGGCGATCCTGATCTACAGCGACCCGATCGACGACGGTTTCGTGACCGGCGACGTCTATCCGGCCGGCCCGATGCGCAACTCGCAGGGGGTGCAGCGCGGCAGCGTCTACAACGGCTACGGCGATCCTTCCACACCGGGCTACGCGGCAACTCCCAGCGCGCCGCGCGTCGGCACCGGGCAGATGGCCATTCCACACATCCCCGTCGTGCCGATCTCGTACGGCACGGCCACGTCGCTGCTGGAAGGGATTCGTGGAACGAACGTGCCGGCCGGCTGGCAGGGCGGGCTGTCGTTCCGCTATCACATTGGCCCGGGGCCGGTGTCGGCCCGCGTGAAGGTCACGCTCGACGATGCGCCGTTCAAGATGATCCACAACACGATCGCGACGCTGCCCGGCACGGTCTATCCCGACGAGGTGATCGTGATCGGCGGGCACCGCGATGCGTGGGGCGCCGGCGCGGGTGACAACGTGAGCGGTGTGACGAGCATCCTCGAGTCGGCGCGTGCCGTGGTGCGTGCCTTGAATGGACAGCCGCCGGCGCGCACGCTGGTCTTCGCCACGTGGGATGCCGAGGAGTGGGGGATGCTTGGCTCGACGGAGTTCGTGGAAGACGATTCGCTGCGGCTGCAACGCGGCGGCGTCGCGTACCTGAACCTCGACGTGAGCGCGACGGGCCTCGACTTCGGTGCCGGCGGGTCGCCATCGCTGCGCGCGCTGACGCGTGAGCTCGCGCGCGAAGTGCCCGATCCGCGCGGGAACGGCAGTGTGTACGCGACCTGGCGTGCGCGATACGCAGTGCCCGACGGCTCCGAGCCGGTGATGGGCGATCCGGGTGGTGGCAGTGACTTTGCCGGCTTCTACAACCACTTCGGCATTCCGCACGCCGACTGGGGCTTTGGCGGGCCGGGTGGTGTGTATCACTCCGCGTACGACTCGCGGCGCTGGATGGAGACCTTCGGCGACACCAACTACGTGGCGCATGCCGCGGCGGCGCGGCTGGCGGCGGCGATGCTGCTGCGCCTCGCGAACGCCGACATCGTGCCGTACGACTACGTGGAGTTCGGGACCACGATGCGCCGGTACACCGAGCGCACGTCGCGGCAGCTGGCGTCGATCGGTGCGGGCAATGCGTCGCTGCTGGACGAGGCGTGGCAGCGCTTCATCGAGCGCGCGGCACGGTTCAGCGTCGTGCGCGACAGTGTGACCCGGACGACGGCGCCGATCGGCTACGATTCCGTGCGACTCGGCACCGTCAACGCCGCGCTGCGCCAGGTGGAGCGTCGGCTGACGCGTGCCGAGGGGTTGACGTCGCGGCCGTGGGTGCGCGGAGTGATTTACGCCGCCGACGTGGACAACGGCTACTCGACGATGATTTTCCCGACCATCGGTGAGGCCGTGCGTGCGAAGGATCCGGCGCTGGCGCGGCGCGAACTGTCGGACCTCGTAACGCGCATCGAGCGGGCCGGTGCCGCGCTCGACGAGGCGCGGACGGCGCTGACCGCGCCGATGCGTGTCGCACCGCGCCGCGGGCGCTGACGGTGCCGATGCGTGTCGCACCGCGCCGCGGGCGCTGACGGTGCCGATGCGTGTCGCACCGCGCCGCGGGCGCTGACGGTGCCACATGCGCCGTGATGAGGGCTCAGTCGCGGCGGTACGCGTCGTCGAGGGGCTGCTGACGCGGGCGGACCGGCGGCTCGGGCAATGATTCCGTGTAGTCCGCCAGGCGCCCCTGCGGCTGTGTGATGGGCACGGCGCGCTCGATGTGCGGCGCTCGCAGCGCGGGTGTCGTCGGCGGCAGCAGGTCGTCGCCGGCGTGTGGCTCCGCATGGTCGGCGCTGCCGGGATCACCGGGGGGGAGCGTCGCACGGCGCCGGGTGCTGCGTACGCCCAGCGCGTACAGCCGCCGCGCATCCGCTGCGTGCGATGCGGGATGGTACGGTGTGTACTCGGCGAGGTGCGGTGGTGGCGGAGCCTGTGGGTCGAGGCGCACCGCGTCGCTGAAGCTGGAAGGTGGCTCCAGGCCGGGGTCAGCAGCGTCGTTGGTGTCGTCGCCCGGAATCGCCGACGGGCGCAGGTCCAGCCAGGGCGGCGCTTCGAAGATCGGCGTGGTGGACCGCAGCGGCTCCAATGCCTCCATCGCGGCGCGTCCCTCGGCGGTGGTTCGCCCCTCGCCGGCACCGGCGCAGTGGCAGCGATACACCGCGGCCGGGTCGATGAGGGTCGCACCGCCGTCGAAGAGTGCGTCGGCGATGGCGAGCATCGGGTGTTGCCCTTCGACCAGCGTGACCGACGTGCGCCGCAACACCGCCGCGACGAGGTCGGGGCGCGGGGCGCCGCCGGGGGTGGACAGGTACCGCCGGCGGTCGGGGGGCAGTCGATCGCTGAAGACCTCCGGCTGCGTGGCCAGGATGATCCGGCGCTGGACCAGCCCGCGCAGGAAGGCCTCGGGCTTTACCACGAGGTCGACAGCCGGGTCGTGGGCTCCGGGACAGGCGCCGATGACGGTGATGTGCGTCGGTTCGGTGCGCTGGCTGCGGAGCGCACGGGCGAGGGCCACGGCGGAAGGCGCCACGGCCACGGTGACGTCGTTGAGATTCGCTTCGCGCTTGCAGAGCTGCTGGAGTGCGAACACGCACGAGCACTGCACGAGGGGGCGCCGTCCGCGAAGCTGGGCAATGCGGAGCGTTTCTCCCGCCACCAGTTCATCGCCGAGGCTCACCGGCACGACCGCGTCGAACCCCGCCGCCAGCGCGCCGTGCATGAGTTGCACGGGATACGCCGGCGCTGCCGCGAGGAAGGCGTCGTTGCCGAGGATCGCGATCGAATACGGTGGAGCGCTCACACGAGGGCGTGGCGTGGGAATGACCGGTACTTCCTTATGGCTCAGATCGGTGGCAACATGCGCGCCAACCGAGCCCGAGCGGTCGTCGTTGCCACGTGCCTCTGAGCAAAGCGAGCCTAACTGTCTGCAGCGAAAGCACTTGCATGGGTCGATCGTCCTCGCACGCAGCGTCGCGTGGCAGTGGTCAACCGCACAGTGCAGTCGCGGCTGTTGCGCGGGAACAGCAGGAAGGGAGGGCTCGCTGCCGCAAAGTTACAGCGCCCCCGGTAAGTTCGCACTGTGAGCGATGCGGGCCGTGTGTGCCATTCTCACGGTTTGGTGCTGCGGATGGCTCTCCATTTGCCCGAACCGTGACCAAATCCGGTCGATCGTCGCGGCGCGCCACTACACACCCGTTCATCCCGATGCTGAACAACCTCTCCCCGACGGCCATCCGCGAGGCACTTGCATCGCGCCAGGACATCACGCTGGTGGATGTGCGCGAGCCGGCGGAACATGCCACTGCACATCTCGCCGGTGCGGTGTTGATTCCGCTGCACACCCTGCCGCAGCAGGTGGAGTCGCTGCCGCGCGATCGCGAGATCATCCTGCACTGTCATCACGGCATGCGCAGCGAGATGGCGGGCAATTTCCTGCTGGCGCAGGGGTTTTCGCGCGTGTCGCACATGGTGGGTGGCATCGATGCGTGGAGCATGGACGTCGATCCGTCCGTTCCGCGGTATTGAGCGCTGATGCTGCGTGCGATCGCCACCGGCACGGCTCTGGCGCTGCTGGCGCACGCGGTGCGGTATCGCTGGCGTCTGGCACGCATGCGTGCCGATGATGGGCGGCGACACCCAGTGGGAGCCGACGGGATCGTGCCGGGCGCCCACGCGATCATGCTGTCGAGCAGCGAGACACACGCGGTGCTGGTCATCCATGGATTTGGTGACACACCGCAATCCGTGCGACTGCTCTGCGAGTATCTGCACGGTGTGCGGGGCTGGACGGTCCGCGCGCCGCTGCTGCCGGGCCATGGGCGTACGCTGGCCGACTTCGACGCGGCGGGATCGGATACGTGGCGCGACGCGGTGGCGTCGGAATACGATGCGCTCGCGACCCGCTATCGAACCGTGACCCTGGTCGGCCAGTCCATGGGAGGCGCGCTGGCGACGCTGATCGCGGCCGGGGATCCTGCACTGCCGGCGCTGGTGCTGCTCGTGCCGTACCTCACGGCACCGGCGCGGGCGCAGCGGCTGGCCCCGCTCGCCGGTGTCGTGAACCTGCTGGTCCCGTACCTCCAGGGCGGCGACCGGGTGCAGTCGATCTTCGACGCCGAGGCGCGCGGCCTCACGCTCGGTGCCGGCGCCGTCCCGCCGAAGCGGATCCGCGATCTGGTGGCGGTGGCCAACGACGCCCGCCTCGCCGCCGGCGACGTCCGGGCGCCGACGCTGCTGATTCACTCCCGCACCGACTACCGCATTTCGGTGGCGCTGGCCGAGCGGCACCGGGGGTATTTCACCGGGACGGGCACCTGCGAGCAGCGCTGGGTGGAAGGCTCCGGCCATGTGATTGCCGTCGACTACTGCCGCGAATCGGTGTGGGCCGACACCGGGGACTGGCTGGCGCGATACGCGGGCGCGCCACCGGCATCCGCCAGCTCCCAGCCCGTGGGAGGTGCCTGAGATGCGCATGCTCGTCGTCGGCGCCACCGGCTACGTCGGTCGGCACGTCGTCTCCGCGGCCATGGCCGCGGGCCACGCGGTGATCGCCCATGTACGCCCCGCGTCGGCATCCGGCGATCGGGCGAGCGCCGAGTTCGCCGCGCGCGGCGTGCGGGTGATACGCACCCCGTGGACCGGGGAAGCGTGGCGGCATGCGCTGGAGGTGGAGGCCCCCGAACGGATCTTTCTGCTGCTCGGGACCTTTGCCGGCCGGGCCCGGACGGCGCGGTCTGGCGGCGGGGATGCCTCGCAGGCCACCGTGGATCTCGGCCTCACGATACTGGTGCTCCATGCGGCGCAGGTGGGTGCGCCGGAGGCCGGGGTCGTGTATCTCTCCGCCTTGGGGGCGTCGCCGACCGGGAACGAGTACCTCAAGGTGCGCGCTACGGTCGAGGCCGCGCTGGCGCGGGGCTCCAACCCATTTACTCTTGTGCGACCGAGTTTCATCACCGGGCCTGACCGTGTCGAGTCGCGGCCCGGTGAGCGTGTGGGCGCAATCCTGGCCGACGCGGCAGGCAGCATGCTGCGCCTCGTGGGCCGTCGCGGATTGGCCGCCCGCCTCGGGTCGATCACGGGCGGAGACCTGGCGGCGATCCTCGTCGGCCTGGCAGCTGCTCCCCTCGACCGACAGGTGCACGAGCTGGACGACTTCCGTCGCTGAGGGCGCGTCGTCCGTCGTGCGATTGTGGTGTTCCGTGTGCCCCTGATGCTCCCTACCGCCTGACTACATGCGTATTTCCGTTTTGACAGAGCGCGCCGACGGCGAACAGCGTGTGGCGCTCGTGCCGGAGAACGTCGGCAAGCTGGTGAAGGCCGGCGCGACCGTGGTCGTGCAGAAGGGCGCGGGGCTGCGCGCCTTTCACGCCGACGCCGCCTATGCCGCCGCCGGCGCCTCGCTCGCCGACACCCCTGCCGAAACCGTGGCGGGCGCCGACCTCGTGGCCAAGGTGCAGCGCCCACTCGCCGACGAGATGGCGCTGCTGCCCTCGGGGGTCGCGCTCGTCTGCCTGCTGCAGGCACAGAGTGCCGGCGACCTCATTCAGCAACTGGCGACGCAGGGGGTGAGTACGCTGGCGCTCGAGCGGGTGCCGCGCATCACGCGCGCGCAGTCGATGGACGTGCTCAGCTCGCAGGCGACGGTGGCTGGCTACAAAGCGGTTTTGATGGGCGCCGCCGCCCTGCCCCGCCTGCTGCCGATGATGACCACCGCCGCCGGCTCGCTCACCCCGGGCAAGGCGTTCGTGATCGGCGCCGGCGTGGCTGGCCTCCAGGCGATCGCCACCGCCCGACGGCTGGGTGCCGTCGTGACCGCCTTCGACGTGCGCCCTGCCGCCGCCGAGCAGGTGCAGTCACTGGGTGCGACGTTCGTGAAGTCCGACGTCGTGACTGCCGCTGCCGAGGACAAGGGTGGCTACGCCAAGGCGCAGTCGCAGGACGAGGCGGCGCGCACCCTCGAGACCATCGGCAACCACATCGTCAGCCAGGACCTGGTCATCACCACCGCCGCCATCCCCGGCCGGGCCGCGCCGCGCCTGATCACCGCCGAGATGGTGCGAAAGATGAAGCCCGGCTCCGTGATCGTGGACCTCGCCGCCGAGACGGGGGGCAACTGCGAACTGACGCAGGCCGGCGAGGTGGTGGTGGAGAACGGCGTGACCATCTTCGGCCCGCGCAACCTGCCGGCCACGCAGCCCATGCACGCATCACAGATGTTCGGCCGCAACGTGCTCACGCTGCTGCAGCATCTCACGTCCAAGGAAGGCAACACCCTCGTCATCGATCCTGCCGACGAGATCACGGGCGCGATGCTCGTCACGCACGATGGCCAGGTTCGCCTGAGCTGACCGTCACCCCGACCGGAATCGCCATGACTGGCAACTACATCATTTCGCTGTACGTCTTCGTGCTGGCCGGGTTCGTCGGCTACCTCCTCATCACCCGTGTGCCGCCGCTGCTGCACACGCCGCTGATGAGCGCCACCAACGCCATCTCGGGCATTTCGCTGGTGGGCTCGCTGGTCGCCGCGGGCGGGAAGTTCGGCACCGTCTCGACGACCCTCGGCTTCATCGCCGTGATCTGCGCCACCACCAACGTGGTCGGCGGCTTCATCATCACCGATCGCATGCTGGGCATGTTCAAGCGCACCGAGAAGCCGGCCGAGTCACCCACGGGGAAGACGCATGCGTGAGCTGATCATGCAGGGCTGCTATCTGGCAGCCTCGGTGCTCTTCATCCTCGGCCTCCGCGGGCTGACCAAACCTGATCAGGCGCAGCGCGGCATGCAGATGGCGGCGCTGGGCATGCTGCTGGCGATCATCGGCACGCTGCTGCACCAGGACATCCTGACGTACCAGTGGATCATCGCGGGCCTGATCATCGGCAGCATCATCGGCTATCCACTGGGCAAGTTCGTGCCGATGACCGCCATGCCGCAGCGCATCGCGTTCAGCCACATGTTCGGTGCCCTCGCGGCCACGCTGGTGGGTGTGGCGGAGTTCTGGCACGACTATCACGAAGGGATCACGATCAGCGCCCCGAAGATGACCGCGCTGGGTTTCGAGGTGCTGTTCGGCGCCCTGACGGTCACCGGCAGCTTCATGGCGTTCGGCAAGCTGCAGGAGTTCATCACCGGCCGGCCGGTCACGTTCAAGGGCCAGAACTTCGTCAACCTGCTGCTGTTCGCGACGGCGATCGGCTGCTTCGGCTACCTGATCTACGATCCGCGGAACATGACGGTGTTCTTCAGCATGATCGGGATCGCCTTCGTCATCGGCATCACGATGGTGCTGCCGATCGGCGGTGCCGACATGCCGGTGGTGGTCTCGCTCCTGAACTCGTACGCCGGCCTCGCCGCCGCGGCCACGGGGTTCGTGATCGGGAACAACGTGCTGATCATCTGCGGCGCGCTGGATGGCGCCTCGGGGTTCATCCTCTCGATGATCATGTCGAAGGCGATGAACCGGAGCTTTGCGAACGTGCTCTTCGGCGCCTTCGGTGCGGCGACCACGTCGTCCGGCGCCAAATCGTCGGCCGGCCTGACGGTGCGCAGCATCACGGCCGAGGATGCTGCCGTGCAGCTCGGGTACGCGTCGAAGGTGATCGTGGTGCCGGGGTACGGCATGGCGGTGGCCCAGAGCCAGCACGCGGTCCGTGAGCTGGCGGAGCTGATCGAGAGGAAGGGGGGCGACGTGAAGTACGCGATCCACCCCGTGGCCGGCCGCATGCCCGGGCACATGAACGTGCTGCTGGCCGAGGCCAACGTGCCCTACGACCGGATGTACGACATGGACGAGATCAACGAGGAGTTCAAGACGGCCGACGTGGCGCTGGTGATCGGCGCCAACGACGTGGTGAACCCGGCCGCCAAGAACGACCCCGGCTCGCCGATCTTCGGCATGCCGATCCTGAACGTCTCGGATGCCAGGCACATCATCGTGATGAAGCGCGGCATGTCGGCGGGCTTCGCCGGCATCGAGAACGAGCTGTTCTACGACGAGAAGACGAGCATGCTCTTCGGTGACGCCAAGGCGAGCCTGACGAAGCTGGTCACCGAGGTGAAGACGCTCGAGTAGGCGGCCGCTGCGGTGGCGTCGCGCGGATGGCACGCGGGGCTGCGCGGCGCGCCCGGACGGACATCATGCAATGCGGGGGGCCGTCGTGCCCCGTTCCGATGACGACCGTGACGACTGACGACATGGTTCCTTTTTTCTCGCAGGTCGAGGAGTGCTGCTGGAATGCCCGGTTTTGCGAGTCTGGCTCGTGAATGGTGGATGCCTGTGGTGTTCGTGCTGCTTGCCGGTCACCTCACGAACATCTGCGTGACGTTGTTTCTGCACCGCGAGCAGACGCATCGCGGTGTGCGGTTTCACGGGCTGGTGTCGCTGCCGATGCGCCTCTGGCTGTGGATGAGCACTGCCACGGTGACCAAGGAATGGGTGGCATGTCATCGCAAGCACCATGCGTTCGCCGATCGTGAGGGCGATCCGCACTCACCAGTGGTCGAGGGGTTGCGCAACATCGTGATCAAGGGTGCCTTCTACTACCGCAACACGGTGCGGCAGCCGGGCATCCTCGAGAAGTACGGCAAGGGAACGCCGTCGGACTGGATCGAGCGCCACCTGCTCACGCGTCACAGCTCACTCGGCATTCTGGTGATGCTGGCGGTGGACCTGTACCTGTTCGGCTTCTTCGTGGGCGCGATCGTGTGGGGCCTGCAGATGATCTGGATCCCCTTCTGGGCAGCCGGCATCATCAATGGCGTGGGCCATGCGGTGGGGTACCGCAACCATGACGTGAAGGACGAGAGCCGCAACATCAGCCCGATCGGCATCATCATTGCCGGTGAGGAACTGCACAACAATCACCACGCCGACCCGCACTCGGCCAAGTTCTCGCACCGGTGGTTCGAGTTCGACATCGGCTGGATGTACATCACGCTCCTGTCGTGGATGCGCCTGGCGGAGGTGAAGTACGCCCATGGCAGGGCGGCGACCGCAGTCGTCAGCGGCGACTGATCGGCGACTGATCGGCGACTG
>Ga0105048_10006460_pt1 | contig 18899 bp, 15 predicted proteins | sample MAT05_FD_78382 | JGI IMG/M metagenome (GOLD analysis project Ga0105048, IMG submission 78382) | Freshwater microbial communities from Lake Fryxell liftoff mats and glacier meltwater in Antarctica - MAT-05 | ecosystem: Environmental > Aquatic > Freshwater > Ice > Liftoff microbial mat | place... | reverse complement strand
TTTTTTTACAGGTAATTTAATTCCCACCTTAAATATATTTCGGTAACCTTTTATTGGTTGCAATTTCAGATTGATTGTGTTAAACTCTATTTCATTATAGCCAGAATCTTCGTTGAAAAGCATTTAGGCAGTAGTTAATTAGGTTTTGATTCGGCATCATTTCATTTGCGTGCCTGCTATAAAAGCAATATACACCCGAAATACTGTCCTTGTGGCGTTTATTCAGTAATATTCTATAAATATTAATATTATTCCATACGGGCACCTTGACAAAACCTGCTACCTGCCGCCATTAATCTACTCGTTATAACCTAATCTCTCTCTCCCCAAAAAATATTCAGTTGAATTAGCAAATGCTGTAATTACCTATTTCCATCAACAACGATGGGCAGCAGTTATAGAGACTATCGCCTAAAGGAAATTTGTTAGAAAAAGAATCCGCCATCCAACAAGTATTACAGCAAATAACACTCCGCAGGTAACCCGGTTTATAGCAGAAAGAGTTGGCAGATGTAATAGGTTCAAAGAAAATTTATTTACTTCCCAATACAAAACTTACTGAACACATAATCCAATACATGTTCGTTGGTTATTGTGCCGGTTAGTTCGCCAATCTGATGAAGACAAAGTTTTATGTCTGGTGCAATCAAATCTGTTGTAAGTTGTAGCTGCATGCCTTCTTTAATGGAGAGTAGGTGCATTGCTATTTTTTTAAGGTGTTGCACATGGCGGCTGTTGGTAATAAGCGTACTCTCGGTATTTATTTCCTGCTGAATTACTTTGTTGTACAATGCATTGGTCAACGTTTCTATTCCAATGTTGTTTTTTGCTGAGATATAAAAATAGCCTTCCTTTTTATTTTCAACTGGCAGTGCATCTATTTTATTAATTACAATAATATAGTTCTTGTGCTGTATGGCTTGTAATATTTCATTGTTTTCTATAACCTCATTGCCATCTGCAAGCCACAATACAATACCTGCCTGTTCTATTTTTTCAATAGATTTTGCAATGCCAATCTGTTCTATCTCATCTTGTGTATGGCTGCGAATACCGGCTGTATCAATAAAATGGAACAATATTCCTTTAATGCTAATGGTTTCTTCTACTGTATCTCTTGTAGTGCCGGCAATAGCGCTCACAATGGCTCTTTCGTCATTAAGCAGCGTATTGAGTAAGGTGCTTTTACCGGCATTTGGTTTGCCTATAATAGCTACTTTTACCCCATTGGCTACCACATTGCCAAGTTGAAATGAGTCTATCAGCAAATTGATTTTTACATAAGCCTCTTCCAGCAGTTCATTAAATTTTTTTCTATCCGCAAATGCTACATCTTCTTCTGCAAAATCAAGTTCAAGTTCCATCAAGGCGCTAAACTCAATTAATTTTTCTCTTATCTTAATTAAATCATTTTTAAAACCGCCTTTTAAGTTGTGTAAGGCAGCTTGTTGCTGTGCCTCGGTGTTGCTCGCTATTAAATCTGCTACAGACTCTGCCTGTGTTAAATCCAGCTTACCATGTAAAAAAGCCCGCTGTGTAAATTCGCCGGCTTTTGCCAGCCTTGCTCCCAACTCAATACAGGCATTTATAGTGTTTTGTAAAATTGCCTGGCTGCCATGGCAACTAATTTCTACCACATCTTCTCCTGTATAACTTTTAGGGTTTTTAAATAGAGAAACCACTACCTCATCAAGCGGCATATCTTTATAGGTAAGCATTCCTACATGTAGTGTATGAGACTTTTGCTGTAATAAATTTTTAGATAAAAAAAGTTGGTCAATAATGTTGAAGGCCTCGCTGCCACTCAATCTTATTATACCTATGGCTCCAATTCCTTGTGGTGTTGCCAATGCAACAATCGTATCTTCCCAGTTGGTAGCGGTAGTAATCATAAGGCAAATATACAGCCGCAAACTGGTACAAAGGGTTTAAAGTAATGGGGTAAAACCATTCATTTACGTGTACTGTTTGTTGTAATTAACTTAATGGTAACATCGTTTTACTTTGTAAATAAACTGGGGAGGTTTTATTTAACCTGGCTTTTGTAGTTGAAATAGTAAGGAGGTTTTCTTCTGCAAAATTCGGGTTTAAACTTGTAGATCCGGATGTAGGTGGGTGCAGATGTTAACAGCGGCAAATCCGTGATAAGCGATCTTATAAACTACTTAGTGATAAAACAATTTTAAATGTACCCATTAGCGATAATATGTCAGAAATTAAATTTAGGTTTGTGCAATTCCTGGTATATAGCAATTACTTTTTTTATTGGTAAAATATTGTTTTGATTGAATAATTTTTATCCGTTAAATTAATTTTGAAACCATGAAAACCCGGCATCGAATAAATTAGTAATAAAAATCAGTTTATAAAAATTAAATATCCCCCAAATGACTTTACAATTAACTCGTCCGATTGCTTTTTTTGATTTAGAAACCACTGGTGTAAATTTATCTACTGATAGAATAGTAGAAATAGCGATTGTGAAAATTTTACCTGATGGCAGCCGGCAAGTAAAAAGGAAATTGATTAATCCGGGTATAACTATACCTAAGCAAACAACTGACATACATGGTATTACAAACGAAATGGTAAAAGATGCCCCCACCTTTAAACAGGCAGGTAATGAATTGAAGCAGTTTATTGAAAACTGCGATATGGGAGGCTATAATAGCAACCGTTTTGATATACCCATGCTAATGGAGGAGTTTTTAAGGGCAGGTATGGATGTAGATTTGAGTACCCGCCGTATGGTAGATGTGCAACATATTTTTTACACTATGGAGCCACGTACTTTATCTGCAGCATATAAATTTTATTGCGAAAAAGAGTTGATTGATGCACATAGCGCTGAAGCTGACGTAAATGCAACAATTGATGTTTTGCTATCTCAAATTAAACGGTATCCTACATTAGGCTACTCATTAGATACAATTTTGGGCGTTATAGGCGAAGAAAAATTTGTGGATTATGCCCGTCGTTTTTTGTTTGATGATAAAGGGGTAGAGGTATTTAATTTTGGAAAGCACAAAGGGCGCCCGGTTACAGATGTATTAAAGGCAGAGCCGCAGTATTATGACTGGATGATGAGGGGCGATTTTCCGCTTCATACAAAGCAAAAACTCACCGAAATATTGAACAGAACATTGTTAAAAAACAGCTAAAGTACACCTGTTGATAATATGTGAATGGCTGTTTCGCCTACAAATACTACATTCGTTATAACTCATACATTAGATACTTGGAGAAACTTGTAATCATACCTACATACAATGAAAAAGAAAATATCGAAAATATTATCGGTGCGGTATTTACATTAAAGCAACAGTATCACATTTTAATTATTGATGATGGCTCTCCGGATGGTACTGCAGCTATCGTACAATCACTTTTTGCAAACTATCCTGGTCAACTTTTTTTAGAAGAAAGAAAAGGTAAATTGGGGTTAGGCACCGCTTATATACACGGTTTTAAATGGGCGTTGGCCAATGGATATCAGTATATTTTTGAAATGGATGCTGATTTTTCTCATAATCCATCAGATTTAGAACGCCTCTATTTAGTATGTAAAGAAGGGGCAGGCATAGCAGTAGGATCAAGATATGTAACTGGTGGCGCAGTAGAAAACTGGCCTTCAAATAGAATTGCCTTATCAAAAGGCGCCTCTTTGTACACTAGAATTATTACCTGGATGCCTTTAAAAGATCCAACGGCAGGCTTTGTTTGCTATAAAAGAGAAGTGTTGGAGGCAATAAATTTTTCTGCTATTCAATTTGTAGGATATGCCTTTCAAATAGAAATGAAATTTGCAGCATGGAAACTAAATTTTTTAATTGCTGAAGTACCCATCACCTTTAAAGATAGAAAACTCGGCGAAAGCAAAATGAATAAAGGTATTATTAAAGAGGGGGTTTTTGGGGTTCTTAAACTTCGCTGGATGAGCATGTTTAAAAACTACCGTAATAACGTTAAAAATACTTTTGAGCTGAATGGAAAAACTTTCCAAAAACCTGAAGTAATCCTCGGAAAAAAATAAGTCTTTTCTTTTGTAGTGCCATTCATTTCTTCTTCACTCTTTCCTTTTAATTAAACAAGTTTTTCAGCAAAAATTTGTAAAAATGCTTGTAATTGCAAAAGCCTGATTTTAAAATATAAACGGTTATTAGTTTTTAAATGCAGGATGAAATTGCTGCAAAGTTTCTTTTAAAAATTGCCTGTCTAAGTGGGTATAAATTTCAGTAGTAGTAATGCTTTCATGGCCTAGCATTTCCTGCACAGCCCGTAAATCTGCACCACCTTCTACCAAATGTGTGGCAAAAGAATGGCGGAAGGTATGAGGGGAAATATTTTTGGTAATACCCGCCTTTTTAGCAAGCGCTTTTATTATTAAAAATATCATTACCCTCGAAAGTTGATTGCCCATTCGGTTTAAAAAAAGTATATCTTCTTTACCCTTTTTTATTGTAGCATGTACCCTGATATCATTTTTATAAATATTGATGAATTTAACAGCATCGCTTCCAATAGGTACCAATCTTTCTTTATCGCCTTTGCCAATAACCCTTATAAAGCCAACATCAAGGTAGAGGCAGCTAATACGAAGATTTACAAGCTCAGTAACCCGTAAGCCACAACTGTATAGGGTTTCCAATATGGCCTTGTTGCGGCCACCTTCCGGTTTACTCAGGTCTATTTGTTTAATAATCTCTTCAATCTCATTAAAATGTAAAATATCTGGCAAAGTTCTTTTTAGTTTGGGGGCTTCTAATAATGCTGATGGATCTATTGTAATGATTTGCTCAGCAATACAAAATTTAAAAAAACTTTTTAGTCCGGAAATAATTCTTGCCTGTGTACCCGGCAGCATCCCAAGCTTATTGATCCATTCTATAAAGCTCTCCAATACAGGTAAGCTAATTGCTGCAGGCTGTAGTGGTTTGCCAGTAAGTTCCAAAAAACTTATGAGCTTATCTACATCATGCAGGTAAGCCTCAACAGAGTTTTCGCTCAGAGATTTTTCTAATTGCAGATACGCTTTAAAGCCATTTTTATATGCTTGCCACATGTGGGCAAATTACAGATTTGGTTTGGATAAATACAATATTTATAAATCCTGCTAATAAGTTTTAACCCTTTCTTTTTATTGAAAAAAAATGGTTGACTGCCAGGTGATTTTTGTCTATACTTATGATTGTAAATATTTCTTGAGTACCAGTTGTTGTTTCCTGCAACAATTAGAAGTAAAAATTCAGGATGCACCCACAGCGATAAACAAGTCTGTGTATTAAAAATTGTCGCTCCAGATTTAGGCAGGTGGGGAAGCTACCAAGAGTAGGATTTGGTGGTTGTCCTCATCAATCACTATGCGCTGAGATAATTTTAACTGCACCCAAACATCTCCTTACAACCAACTATAATTCGCTACTTTCGTAATCTATAGATTTTTAAAATATGCAAGTTAATATCAGGTCATTCAGACTAAAATTTAAACAGTACAAAAGATCTTTTCGCTACTTTTTAACAAAATTAGAAAAGCAACCACCAAAAGGCTTGCATAAAATGATGGTAGAGGTGGATAAAGCTGTATGGGCAGAGACTGATTGCCTCACCTGTGGCAATTGTTGTAAAAAAATGACACCTACTTTTACCATGGTAGATATGAAAAGAATTGCTGCCCATTTTGAATTAACTGTAGCTGATTTTAAAGAAAAATGGCTGGTACAACATAAAAAAGACACTGATTGGCAGAATAAAAAACAACCCTGCCAATTTTTAAATAAATCAGATAATAAGTGCTCTATTTATGCCATAAGGCCTGCGGATTGTGCCGGCTTTCCACATCTTACAAAAAAGAAACCGGAGCTATATATACATGTACACAAACAAAATATAGAGTATTGCCCCGCTACTTTTAAAATGGTTGAAAAAATGAAGCAGCTTTTATCCTAAACTCTTGTATTACAGCGCTTTCACAAATACACATCTTCAATAAGAAAGTATGCCGGTCGCTCATTTTTTAAAATAATAATTGATAAAATATCAAACTGAATTCTTTGCCATTGTGGAAAAAGATGCAGGTATTCTTCGGCTGCATTGATTAGGTTTTGAATCTTTTTTTTACCTACTTTTTCTTCTGGTAAGCCAAAGTTTTTACTGCGCCGGGTTTTTATTTCTATAAAGTGAAGTACGTTGTTTTTATGTGCAATTACATCTACCTCCCAATGCGAATGCCGCCAATTACTAGCCAAAAGCATATAGCCATTTTCTGATAAAAATTCAGCACCTAATTGCTCGCCTATTTTGCCGGTTGAAATATGTTTTGCCATTAATGAAGGTTACAGGCTGAATGTAGAAAAATGTAACAGTAATTTACGCATTTTAACTATTTGCTGTCTAATTCAATTTAATCAGAATTTTGCAGTTGACATGCTATAACAGCGCAAAAGGGCTTCAAATACATGGCTTTTAGAACATTTTTTGGCTAATAAAAAATTACTGTTTTATCAACAAAAAATTAACTGAAAATCTATATTTATTGTTTTGTAACCCTTTGTTACCAATTCAACTGCAAAATCTGTGTGTAAGCAACAGGTTAATTGACTATTTTGTAAACAGATTATTTACAAAAAAGCGACTAACTCTACCGGGTGCTTTTCAATTTGTCGCTCCCGATTTCGGTAGATGGGTACACCCGACTGAGGCCAGGCCATGGTTGATAGCCTCGCCAACCACTCAGTGCTGCAACAATTTTAAATGCACCCACCATACCTAAATACCTAAGGTGTTTACTTAATATGTTAACCGTATTGCTGTACTAACTATGTACAGCTTAAAAGATGGCCAAAATATAGAATGCATCCCAAATATTTGGTTCACTCATTTTTTATTACCTATTTTTGTTTTTATAAAGTTATAAAAATGAAGATAGAAAAATCAATTGTAGTGAGCTTTGTTTTACTGGTAGTAGTTGCTTCGCTTTACAGAATACTTCCTGGCAGGCCATTAGGCTTTGCCCCACAAATAGCAATGGCAATTTTTAGTGGTAGCATTGTTACAAATAAAAAATACTCTTTTTTACTGCCGCTTTTTTCTATGCTTTTATCTGATATAATTTATGAAGTATTATTTCAGTTTAATTTGTCTGCTATACCAGGTTTTTATGGAGGGCAATGGATCAATTATTTATTGTTTGGTGCCTTAACCGTAATTGGCTTTGGTATTAATCAACGCAAATGGTTAAATATATTAACTGGCTCTGTAGTAGGTGTATTTGCTTACTTTATATTATCAAATGGTGCCGTGTGGGTCGGTGGCGGACTTGATATCAACAACCAGGCATATCCAAAATCTTTAGATGGATTTTTACTTTGTTTAGCAGCCGGTTTACCTTTTTTAAAAGGAAGCCTATATGCAACGCTATTTTTTGCAGGATTATTTTTTGGTAGTTACGCTTTACTCAATAAAAACTATCAAAGCGCTAGCCTTGCCAAGTTGTAACTAATCCGTTACATACTACTATCAGTATCTATTGTGTATGTTTTTTTAATTAAAATTTTCTTGTCAATATTTAAAAGCCTTTACCAAAAGGCTTTTTTTAATGTTGTATATTATCCTTTGTACCTACTACCAGTCTTTTTTAAAAAATACCTCAGTTTTATGCTACTTTAAGTGGTGTTTTGTTTTGTAAAATAACTGCTGAGTAAAAAGCATTAGTAGAGTAACCCTATCTTTTAACCCCGCTTTTTTATCTAAAATGTATTGGAAGCTTATAATTACAAAACAAGTAAGTGTTGCCGTATTTTTTTGTATTCTACTTGTTAACTTCCGTTCAATATTAACTGTTTTATGGTACTAAGCTTTATACTTAAAAATTTTGGGATGCACCCAAAATGTTTTAGGAAGTATCCGTATCAGATTTTACCTGCTAAGGCTTGTTTAAATATTTACTGCAAAAACAAATAAGATGTTGAACGCCTAACATCTTATTGCTACTTTTGATAAATAAAGTAAAATTATTGCCACTTCAACCATCTCAGCATGCCTACACAAAGCAGTACCTATCAATTAAAAGTAAATGAAGAACTTGTTAATTTTACTACAGCAGATATAAATGGTTTTGATGTAATAACAACATCACCTGATACATTTCATTTAATAATTAATCAACGTTGTGTTAATGCTACGGTGGAGCAAACACCCGGGGGCAGCAATAAAACCTTGACTGTGAAAATAGATGGAGAAGTATTTACAGTACATATACAAGATGAGCTTGATCTAATGCTTTACCAGATGGGCTTTGGTAAAGTTGTACATAAGGTGGTAAAAGAAATAAAAGCTCCTATGCCAGGTCTTGTTGTAGAGATTACAGTAGTAGAAGGTCAACAGGTAAAGCAAGGTGATAAATTACTTATTTTAGAGGCTATGAAAATGGAAAATAGCCTGCAGGCCAGTGCCGACGGTGTTATCAAAAAAATTTATGTATCTAAAGCCCAACCAGTAATTAAAGGTCAGGTGCTGATAGAATTAGAATAATTCTTTTTGCTTTTTGTAAATACCTTACCTGGTATACAGGCTTTTTAATTTACAAACCAGGGTATAAATCCTCAAAAAGAATAAATAGTTAGCCCTTTCCAAAAGTAAACTTCTCAAAAAATAGTCAATAGTATGCAAAAGATATTAGTAGCCAACCGTGGTGAAATTGCCCTTCGGATTATGCGTACCATCAAAAAAATGGGTATTCAATCTGTAGCTGTTTTTTCGGAGGCGGATAGAAATGCACCCCATGTTTTATTTGCTGATGAAGCTGTTTGCCTTGGTGGTGCACCCTCCTCACAATCATATTTGGATGGTGACAAAATCATTGCATTTTCCAAACAATTAGGTGTAGATGGTATTCATCCCGGTTATGGTTTTCTTAGTGAAAATGCGGTTTTTGCTGAAAAAGTAGCTGCTGCCGGTATCAATTTTATTGGGCCAGGTGCTGCATCAATGGCTATAATGGGCAGCAAGCTTGCGGCTAAAGAGTGTGTAAAGCAATACAACATACCCATGGTGCCGGGTATAGATAAAGCTATTGATGATATCACCATTGCAAAAGCAACTGCTCATTATATTGGATACCCTATTCTTATAAAAGCCTCTGCAGGCGGCGGTGGTAAGGGTATGAGGGTAGTAGAAAAAGAAAGTGATTTTGAAGAGCAAATGCAACGGGCCATTAGCGAAGCCATTTCTTCCTTTGGCGATGGTTCGGTTTTTATAGAAAAATATGTAGCCTCGCCACGGCATATTGAAATACAGGTATTGGCAGATAAGTTGGGCAACACTGTACATCTTTTTGAAAGAGAGTGTAGCATACAGCGCCGCCATCAAAAAGTGGTGGAAGAGTCGCCATCTTGTGTACTTACACCATCCATCAGAAATGCTATGGGCGCCGCCGCAGTATTGGTAGCAAAATCCTGCAACTATATAGGCGCAGGCACCGTTGAGTTTTTGTTAGATGAAAAACTCAATTTTTATTTCCTGGAAATGAATACCCGCCTGCAGGTAGAGCATCCTGTTACAGAAATGATTACCGGGATAGATTTAGTAGAGCAACAAATAAAAGTTGCAAGGGGAGAAGCCCTTTCTTTTACGCAGGATGAAGTAAAAATGAATGGTCATGCGATAGAACTAAGGGTGTATGCGGAAGATCCGCTCAATAATTTTTTACCATCTATAGGAACAATTACTAAATACAGCATACCAACCGGCGATGGCGTAAGGGTAGATGATGGGTATAGAGAAGGAATGGATATTCCAATATATTACGATCCAATGATTGCCAAACTAGCAACGCATGGTAAAGATAGAGCTGAGGCTATACAAAAAATGAAGATGGCTATTGCTGAATACCAGATTGAAGGCTTGTCAACCACTTTGCCTTTTGGAAAGTTTGTAATGGAGCATGCTGCCTTTGTAAATGGTGATTTTGATACCCATTTTGTAAAAAATTACTATTCTCCGGAAATAGTAAAACAACAGTTACAATCCAATGTTGAAGCCGCTGCTATCATTGCCTTAAAATATTATTTAACTGCTAAAAATAATATTAACGTGCCTGAAACTGTTGCAACCAATTGGACGAAAAGGTGAACTAGCATCTGTTCCATAAGAGGGGAAATGCAAGAGAATGAATGAGCTAAATCTTTTGGATTTTTTGTAAGGCTTAAATTCAGCATCCTGTTTTTAGCCTTCAAAAAAATGGGTTTGTTGCAGGAGGGATAGAACGCAGCGCTTTTAAGTAAACCAATATGCTTTTTAAATATTTTTTTTATAAATTATTCCCAAATAAACCTACAGCAGCATGAATGCAAAAATAGCGACCCTTCAAAATAAACTTGCCGAAGGCAGGCTTGGCGGTGGTACAGACCGTATAAATGCTCAACACAGCAAAGGAAAGCTTACTGCGAGGGAACGTATAACTCTGTTGATGGATGAAGGTTCTTTTGAAGAAATTGGCGCTCTTGTTGTGCACCGCACTACCGATTTCGGCATGACGGAACAATTGTTTTCTGGCGATGGAGTGGTAACGGGTTATGGTACGGTAAATGGACGACTTGTATATGCTTTTGCACAAGATTTTACCGTTTTTGGCGGTTCTTTATCAGAAACCCATGCAGAAAAAATTTGCAAGGTTATGGATCTTGCTATGAAGACGGGCGCACCCATGATTGGGCTTAATGACAGCGGCGGTGCCCGCATTCAGGAGGGGGTAAAATCTCTTGGGGGTTATGCCGATATTTTTTATAGAAATGTACATGCATCCGGAGTTATTCCGCAGCTTTCGGCTATTATGGGGCCATGTGCCGGTGGTGCAGTTTACTCACCTGCCATTACAGACTTTACTATAATGGTGGAGCATACAAGTTACATGTTTGTAACCGGCCCTACTGTGGTAAAAACGGTTACCAACGAGGAAGTAAGTTCCGAAGCGCTTGGTGGAGCATCTACCCATAGTACTAAAAGTGGTGTTACACATTTAACCGCTGCCAACGACATGGAATGTATTCTTCAAATAAAAAAATTGCTTAGCTATATGCCGCAAAACTGTGAAGATACTGCGCCAAGGCTAGCGTATGCTTTGGGTGATGAAACGAGGCTTTCTTTGCAAAATATTATACCAGAAAATGCCAACAAGCCTTATGATATGCGTTTGGTAATAGAAGGTATTACCGATACTGAAAGTTTTTTTGAAATTCACCCCCATTATGCCACCAATATAGTGGTGGGCTTTGCAAGGCTTGCAGGTCGTAGCATTGGTATTATTGCCAATCAACCCATTAGTTTGGCTGGCGTGTTAGATATTGAAAGTTCACGCAAAGCTGCCCGATTTACCCGGTTTTGCGATTGCTTTAATATACCCTTGTTGGTACTGGTAGATGTGCCCGGCTTTTTGCCAGGAACCGATCAGGAGTGGCATGGCATTATTACCAATGGTGCTAAATTATTGTATGCTCTCAGCGAAGCTACAGTGCCAAGGGTAACCGTAATTACCCGTAAAGCTTATGGCGGTGCGTATGATGTAATGAACTCCAAACATATTGGTGCCGATATGAATTACGCATGGCCTGGTGCCGAAATTGCAGTAATGGGTGCTAAGGGTGCTACTGAAATTATTTTTAAAAAGGAAATAGCTGAAGCTGCCGATCCGGCAAAAGCTTTGGCAGAACAAGAAGCTGACTATGCGGCCAAATTCGCAACGCCTTACCTTGCCGCAGAGCGAGGGTTTATTGATGAAGTTATATTGCCGGAGCATACCCGTACCAAACTTATAAAAGCCTTTGCTATGCTGGAAAATAAAGTAGCTAAACTACCCCGTAAAAAGCACGGAAATATACCCTTGTAAAGTTGTTTTGATGGAATAGGTTACTGCTTAAAGGTTAGGTAACAAATGAGAGGCAATGATAAAGCTTGTGGTGGTGGTTGGTACCTCCTTTATAGCTTTTATGTTACTGTATTGTAGCTAGAGATATATTTCCCGTTAAACCCTGTGCTGAAGTTGATGTAAAAAATAAGGGCCAGGAAAACAACAAAAACTCGACAGATTTACGTTTGCCGAAAACGCATCCGATAGGTACTGCAGCCGATTATTTCAACATTCAGCAACACATTCAGCAATACTTTTATTAGCAGATTTGCTTCTCTTTAATCGTTCTCAATAGCTTTGTTCAAAAAATCAACCAATGGTTTTGTCGTTTTAAAGTAGCCAATGATTTTCTCAAATGTATCCTCCAGCATTATTTCTTTGTCTGTTAGTTTTTCCATTGTGTAAAAACCTTTCATTTTTAAAAATTCGCTTGCTTTATTTTCTTCATCAAACTCTTTTGGTACCCTGCTTAAAACTCCTGAATTGTTGATACCACCTGGAAATGTTTTTTTAAATAGCTTGTCTTTAATTATCGCTGTCCACTCTTCAAAAGAGTAGTCAATTTCTTGCCTGATTTTTTTCAATTGCTCAGGTTGAGGATTATAAACGCCACCTCCTGCAAAGCAATTGTTTTGTTCAATATGCAGAAAATAAAAGGCGGATGGGCTATTTTTACCGTCTTTATTTAATACAATATAATAGTCTGTTTTGTAAGGTGTTTTGTCTTTTGCAAATCTCAAATCTCTATTCAGTCTTGTAATGCACTTTTTAGGGTCAAGATAGGCGATTGAAATTGTATTGTCAAAATTTGCAACTGCTGTAATTAATTGCTCTGTCAAAGTAAGAATGTCATTTTTTGCAAAGTCATACTTTTCTCTATTTTCGTCAAGCCATTCTTTTGAGTTGTTTACTTTTAAATCTTTTAAAAATTTTAAAGTTTGTTTGTTTATCATACTATTTTACTTTTTAAAATGTAGTTTTTGATGTGTTTTTTTGCCTTGCTGCTACCAACATTTATTGTACAAATAAAAAATAATATTGTTTAAAGAGTATTTATAATTGGTTTAAAAGCTTCCATTCATCTTCCAAAATGCTCATTTCAATCATGCTCCATTAATGGCTCTTGTACCAAAGTACATCCCGTTGAATACCTTCTATTTTTAATCCGCTTTTTTGGTAGCAACTTACAGCAGCATCATTATTGGTGTAAACCCCCAGGCTAATGCGGTGTAGTTTAAGATTTTGAAAGCCAATTTTTAAAATAGCAGTAACCATTTCACTGCAACAGCCTTTTCCTCTATTTTCCGGGCTAATAAGTACCCTTGTAATTCTTGCGCTCCTATTTTTCCAACTAATGCCACCCAAAGAAATATGCCCGATTGTACTACCATCCTCTGCTACAACTTTATAAACAAAGGCATCAGAATCACCTGGTACATTGGTGTCTTTTATATACCACTCAAGGCTCGATTGGGTAAGTGGAAAATTAAATAATCCACCTGACCATTTGGTCAGCAAATCTTCGTTATCAATCCACCGTATTAAATTGTCAAAATCAATTTTCTCAAAAGGAACAAGTGCAATCATATATATATTTCTACTGCTAAATTACGGGTAATGTATTTTCCCTGCCAAACAATTGATCGGATGAATAATAATACTTGGTTTAAACTGCCTGCCGTTGTATAAGAATAACAAAAATCTTATAAAGCTGCATCAGTAAAATAAATCTATCATCAACTGTTCTTTATTAAATAAAAAGCTATCTGAGATAGATTTTGTGAACAAGAGTTGAGATAACGGCGCATTGGGCGACAGTAAATAAACTACGATGTCATTAACCGTTATTTTGCCAAGACCAGCAGCAATAAAAAAGCCAGTTTTTTTTGTTTGTACATAACAGCCCTTGCCAATTACAGTTGCTATGCTGCCACAATTAATGTTCATGAGTGCTGCAAGTTCTCGTTTGTTTGCAGCTAACTGACTAGCATACATATCTTTCTGCAGGTGGTTCATAGCTCGGGAAGTTTCATATTTATCACCTGCACTGCTTTTAGATTCACTATTGGCGGCCTCTTGTGCGTTGTTCATTAATTGCAGGGTTGCCGCAATTCTTTCTTCAATAATACTTATGCCTGCTTTTTGAAGCTGCTTTTTAAATGCTATCTGTTTTTGAGTGTTCATATTTTTTAAAGCTACATTGGCAAAACGAAAATAGTAGTTTTAATACTTAGTAATCAAAATGTTACCCTATCGATAAAACAAATTGTTTTAGTTTATAAATTAAACGATTGATGTGGAAAATAATCACAATCTTATGTGTATTTTAAATTATTTATCCTTTCCTTTGTCCGCTTATACTTTTATATGACCACATTTCAGCCCAATAACTGAAATTACGTTGGTTAAACATCAATTTTTAGTAATTCATTTTTCGAAAATGACACATCAAAAAAAATGGCTTTTTATAGCTGCATTTTTACCTCTCTTATTTGCAGCATGCAAATCTTCTACAAATGAAAAAAAGGATGCACCAAATCCTCCCGCTGCCCCCAGTAAAGTTGATGCTTACATTGTGGCAACTGCCACCCTCGAAGATGATATTGAAGTGCCAGGAAGTCTTGCTCCATTTGAAGAAACCAATATTCAGCCAGAAATTAGTGGTAAAATAACAGGTATTTTTTTTAAAGAGGGTGCCATGGTTAATAAAGGAAGCTTACTTGTAAAATTATACGATGCAGATTTGCAGGCACAGCATAAAAAGTTGCAGGTGCAATTGGCCATTTCAAAAAAAACAGAAGAACGGCAGGCAGAGTTATTAAAAATAAACGGTATTAGTCAGCAAGATTATGACCTTAGCCTGCTATCAGTAAAAAATCTGCAGGCAGATATTGATATTTTGCAAACAAGTATTGGTAAAACTTCTCTCACAGCTCCCTTTTCTGGCAAAGCGGGTTTTAGAAATATCAGTTTGGGTGCCTATATCAATCCACAAACTATTGTTACCACTATTAGAGAAGTTAACCGCCTAAAGTTAAAATTTACAGTGCCAGAGCGCTATAGTTCAAAAATAATGTCTGGCAGTGCTGTTCATTTTAAAATTGATGGTAGCAACGACTTATTTCCGGCTACTATTTTAGCAACAGAAAATGATATTGCCGAAGATACCCGAAGCATGAAGGTAAAAGCTATAGTAAACTCTGCTAGTGCCAAATTATTTGGCGGTGCATTTGCTAAAGTTCAATTGTCTCTTGGTAAAAATGAGACAGCTCTAATGATACCAACACAGGCAATTATACCACAGGCAAGAGGAAAAAAAGTAATGGCCTACCGGGGTGGTTTTGCATCTTTAGAAGCTGTTACTACCGGTGTAAGAGATACCTCAATGATAGAAATTACCAACGGCTTAAAAGCAGGCGATACCATTTTAATTACAGGTTTATTATCTACCAAGCCAAATGCACCGGTTAAATTAAATACCATTGTTGCTGCAAAGAAAGATTAGATTAGATTAAATTAGATATACTTTAAAATTATACCATTGAATATATCAGAACTTAGTTTACGAAGGCCGGTTATGGCAATAGTACTCAGTATTGTTATTGTGTTGTTCGGCATAATTGGCTTTACATTTTTAGGAGTAAGGGATTATCCTGCCATTGATCCTCCCAATGTTACAGTACGTACCAATTATCCCGGAGCCAATGCCGATATTATTGAATCGCAGATTTCCGAACCACTCGAAAAAGCAATTAATGGCATTGCAGGGGTAAAAAATATTACCAGCAGCAGCAGCCAGGGTACCAGCAGCATTAATGTAGAGTTTGAGCTTGGCAGTAATTTAGAATCGGCTGCCAACGATGTAAGGGATAAGGTATCTCAGGCCATTAATTCTTTGCCATCAGATTTGGATGGACCTCCTGTGGTTACTAAGGCAGATGCAAGCTCAGACCCAATTATAAGTATGACAGTCACGAGCAACACCCGCAACCAATTGCAGGTAACTGAGTATGCTAATAATAACCTGCTGGAAAAATTGCAAACCATACCGGGCGTTAGCGCCATTGATATATGGGGCGAAAAAAGATATGCCATGCGTATCTGGTTTGATCCGGCTAAATTGAGTGCATACAATCTTACTCCATCCGATGTTCAAAAGGCTTTACTTAGCCAAAACGTTGAATTGCCTTCCGGTAAAATTGCAGGCACTGCTACAGAACTCTCTGTACGTACGTTTGGTAAAATAAATACGGAAGAAGAATTTAATAATATCATTATTAAAAGCATCAGTGGAGCCGATATTAAAGTTAAAGATATTGGCGAGGCGGTTTTAGGACCCGAAAACGAAGAATCTATATTAAAGGAAAACGGCATCCCAATGATAGCACTGGCAGTTATTCCACAACCGGGTTCTAATTACGTTGCAATATCTGATGAGTTTTATAAAAGATTTGAATTAATAAAAAAGCAATTACCCGCTGATATAACCCTTGATGTTGGTCTTGATCAAACAAAATTTATTAAACGGTCTATATCTGAGGTTAAAGAAACGCTCATTATAGCATTTATCCTTGTGGTGCTTATTATTTATCTCTTTTTCAGGGATTGGTTAATTGCTATCAGGCCATTGATTGATATTCCTGTATCGTTGATTGGTGCTTTCTTTATAATGTATCTCTGCGGTTTTACCATCAATGTATTAACCCTGCTAGCCATTGTATTAGCCACCGGGCTTGTGGTAGATGATGGTATTGTAGTTACAGAAAATATTTTTAAGAAAATGGAGCAGGGGATGAACAAGTGGCAGGCTGCTAAAGAAGGATCTAAAGAAATTTATTTTGCAGTAATTGCTACTTCCATAACACTTGCCATCGTTTTTTTACCCATCATTTTTTTACAGGGTTTTGTGGGGCGCCTATTTCGTGAGTTTGGGATAGTAGTTGCTGGCGCTGTTTTAATTTCAGCATTTGTATCCTTAACGCTTACACCGGTACTCAATGTAAAACTTACCAGAAAAGCACACAAGCATACCTGGTTTTACAATGTAACAGAGCCTTTTTTTAGAGGGTTAGAAAATGGCTATCGAAAATCTTTATTAGCATTTATGAGGGTACGATGGTTGGCTTGGGTGTTGGTTACTATCTGCTTTGGTATTATTTATTTTATAGGCAGCAGCATACCATCGGAATTGTCGCCGCTTGAAGATAGAAATCAATTTAGGCTATCAATAACGGCTCCTGAAGGAACTTCTTTCGATTATATGGATAATTATATCGATAAGATTATACTTTTTATACAGGACTCTATACCTGAAAAAAAAGGGTTAATTAGTGTAACTGCACCCGGATTTACTGGTTCCGGCTCCGTTAATACGGGCTTTGTAAGGGTATTGCTAAACGATCCAAAAGACAGAAACCGATCTCAACAGGATATAGTAAATATGGTTAACAAAAACTTGTATCGCTTTCCGGAAGGCAAGGCTTTTGCTATACAGGAGCAAACCATATCTGTAAGCCGCAGGGGAGGCTTACCGGTTCAATTTGTAATACAGAATATAGATTTTGATAAGATAAAAGATCAGTTGCCAAAATTTTTGGAAGAAGCTAACAGAAACCCCGTTTTTCAGGGGGTAGATGTAAATTTAAAATTTAATAAACCCGAATTACGGGTGTTGATTAACAGGCTAAAAGCAAGTACCCTTGGCGTAAGTATTCAGGATATTTCGGAGGCACTCCAATTATCGCTTAGTAATCGCAGGTTAGGCTATTTTTCAAGAGAAGGCAAGCAGTACCAGGTAATAGGGCAGGTTGCCCGCAGCGACAGGGATAATCCGGCTGATTTACGTACGATATATGTAAGAAATAACCTTGGTCAATCCATATCGCTTGATAACCTGGTAACGCTGGTAGAAGAAAGCACACCACCAACCATTTATCATTTCAACAGGTATAAATCCGCCACTGTTTCTGCTGGTCTTGCTCCCGGTAAAACTGTTGCCGATGGTATTAAGGCCATGGAAGATATTTCAAAAAAATTACTCGATGAAAGTTTTACAACTTCTCTTACCGGCACATCAAGAGATTTTGCAGAAAGCAGCAGCAACACAAGCTTTGCCTTTATTTTAGCATTATTGCTTATTTACCTTGTTTTAGCCGCACAGTTTGAAAGTTTTATAGATCCATTTGTTATAATGATTACCGTGCCGCTTGCCCTTGCAGGTGCTTTATTATCACTTTGGATTTTTAATCAAACACTTAATATATTCTCACAAATTGGTATGATAATGCTCATAGGCCTTGTTACCAAAAACGGGATTTTAATTGTAGAGTTTGCCAACAAAAAATTATTAGCTGGCAGCAAAAAAATACCCGCCGTTGTTGATGCCTCCACCTCAAGACTACGGCCTATTTTAATGACAAGCCTTGCTATGAGCCTTGGTGCATTGCCATTGGCTCTTTCTCTTGGCGACGCATCTACCAGTCGTATTCCATTAGGTATTGTAATTGTAGGTGGTATTATGTTTTCTTTATTACTCACCTTGTATGTAGTGCCTGCCATGTACTCTTACCTCTCATCTAAAAAGAAAGTAAATGAAGAATTGTAATTTACTGGCAATTAATACAATATTTTTTTTGAAGCCGGTAAATTCGCATTGGGCAGCATCGTTGCGTCGCACACCTGTACTTTTTGAAGTACTGTCAACTTTTATTATGCAACTTATTAATACCCTTAAAGTTCAGATTAGCAATATGGTTAATACTTTACCAGGTGCCGTAATTGGTGTTACCGCCATTCAACTATCCAAAAAAGCATTATTTACTCAGTTACTATTGCTACCATTTTACAGCATGTCGCAAGCTCCTTTGCTTACCCTCGATGAGGCTGTTAAAATAGCTATTGAAAATAATTACGGGGTAGTTATTGCAAAGAATGAAGTAGAAATTGGTAAAATAAACAATACCTGGGGTAATGCCGGCGCACTACCGGTAATAAGTGC
>Ga0105048_10006458_pt1 | contig 18902 bp, 14 predicted proteins | sample MAT05_FD_78382 | JGI IMG/M metagenome (GOLD analysis project Ga0105048, IMG submission 78382) | Freshwater microbial communities from Lake Fryxell liftoff mats and glacier meltwater in Antarctica - MAT-05 | ecosystem: Environmental > Aquatic > Freshwater > Ice > Liftoff microbial mat | place... | reverse complement strand
TGGCCTCGGCGCGCTGCGCAAGCCCTTGCTGCACCTGCACACCCAGGCCAACATCGAGCTGCCGTCGGCTGACATCGACTTCGACTTCATGAACCTCAACCAGGCAGCTCACGGCGATCGTGAGTTTGGGTACATCCAGACCCGCATGGGCGTGGCGCGTAAGACTGTCGTCGGCCACGTCTCTAACCCGGCGGTCATCGAGCAGATCACGACCTGGTCGCGGGCCGCTGCTGGCTGGGATGCCATGCAGAACATCAAGCTCGCCCGCTTCGGTGACAACATGCGCTTCGTCGCCGTCACCGAGGGTGACAAGACGGAGGCCGAGATTCGCTTCGGCGTGCAGGTCAACACCTGGGGCGTCAATGAACTCGCGGATGCCGTGCACGCGGCCTCTGACGAAGCGATCGACGCACTCGTGGCCGAGTACGAATCCAGCTACGACGTTGTGCCGGAACTGCGCTCAGGTGCAGCACGGCACGCGTCACTGCGCTACGGCGCGGCGATCGAGATCGGCCTGAGGAGTTTTCTCGAAGCTGGCGGATTCTCCGCCTTCACCACGAGTTTCGAGGATCTTGGCGCCCTGCGCCAGCTGCCCGGTCTTGCCGTGCAGCGCCTCATGGCCGATGGCTACGGCTTCGGGGCGGAGGGCGACTGGAAGACCGCGATTCTCGTGCGGGTGGCCAATGTCATGGGCGCCGGCCTGCCCGGTGGCGCGAGCCTCATGGAGGACTACACGTATGACCTCACGCCGGGCGCGGAGTCGATCCTCGGGGCGCACATGCTCGAGGTGAGCCCGTCGTTGTCGAGCGAGCGCGCCAGCCTAGAGATTCACCCGCTCGGCATCGGTGGCAAAGAAGACCCCGTGCGGCTCGTGTTCACGGCAGACGCGGGTGCCGCGGTCGTTGTCGCGATGAGCGACATGCGCGACCGGTTCCGCCTGGTGGCGAACGTGGTCGAGAACATTCCGCTACCCCAGCCGATGCCGAACCTTCCGGTGGGTCGCGCGGTGTGGAAGCCAGCCCCGGACTTCGCGACATCGGCCGCGGCCTGGCTCACCGCTGGTGCCGCGCACCACACGGTGATGTCGACTTCTGTCGGGGTCGATGTGTTCCGCGACTTCGCCGAGATGGCGGGCACCGAGTTGCTCGTCATTGACGCAGACACCACCCTGCGGGAATTTAAGAAAGAGGTCAACTGGAACGCGGCGTACTACCGCCTCGCCCAGGGTCTCTAACTTGTCCTGACAACGGCGCGACTCCAGCGCGAGTGCATAATAGTACGAGCAATGTGAACGTACACAAGCAATGGAGCGCGGACGAGGCACATGGAGCCAGAGAAGGTTCGTTCGCCGAACATCCGTGATGTGGCGCGTCTCGCGGGGGTCTCGTACCAGACGGTTTCGCGCGTGCTCAACGAGCATCCGAGCATCCGTGAGACGACCAAGCAGCGCGTTCTCGACGTCATCACAGAGATCGGTTACCGGCCCAACCAGGCGGCGCGGGCGCTAGTCACGAGCCGTTCGCGCACTATCGGTGTTCTGATGGCGCAAACCTCCAACTACGGTCCTACGACAAGTGTGACGGCGATCGAGCATGCTGCCCGTGAGGCGGGATACCGCATCACCATTACCAGCATCGCCTCGAACGAATACCACTCGATCAAGGCCGCCCTCGACCATCTGCTGACCCAGTCCGTCGAGGCCCTCGTGGTGATAGCACCGCAGGTGCGGGTGCTCGAGGCGATCCGCGAGCTCGACATCACCGTGCCCTATGTGACTCTGCAAGACGCGGATGTCGGGGGCGCCGCCCACAGCATGTCGGTCGACCAGGTGGCTGGGGCACGTTTGGCTACCCAGCACCTGATCGACCTTGGGCACACGGAGATCATGCACATCTCCGGTCCGCAGGACTGGATCGAGGCCGAGGCCCGCATGCAGGGCTACCTCGGGGCGATCAGCGACAGCGACATGCGCACGAGGGCGCCGATTTTGGGGGACTGGACGGCTCACTTCGGCTATTACGCGGGTCTCGAGTTGCTCCGTTTTCGTGACTTCACCGCACTGTTCGCCGGAAATGACCAGATGGCGCTCGGCTTCATCCACGCCTGCTGGGATTCGGGTCTCGATGTTCCCGGCGACATCAGCGTTGTCGGGTTCGACGATATTCCCGAGGCCGCGCACTTCTATCCGCCGCTGACGACGGTGCGCCAGAATTTCGCAGAGATCGGTCGCCGGGCCGTTTCACTCCTGCTCTCGCAGTTGCAAGGGGTGCCGGTCGAACAAAAACCGATTGAGCCGGAGTTGATCGTGCGGCGATCGACGGCGGGCCCGCGCTAGCATCGTGACCTTTTGGTGACCAAGAGACGTAGACAGATGTGACCGTTTCGCGTGTAGGGTAAATCCCACCATGTGAAACGGTCACATTCGAGTCACATGATCCCCAAGTATTTGCCTGACGATGGAGTCGCATGAGCGCGTTCAGCCCCGAGATCGAGGTCGCCATTGCGCGGACTCGTGACGAGGTAGCGGCGCTGCACGCAGAACTCGTCCGCAACGGACTGGTCACCTGGACCGGCGGGAACGTCTCCGGCCGCGTCCCGGGTGCTGATGCCTTCGTCATCAAACCCAGTGGTGTCTCGTACGACGACCTGAGCCCCGAGAACATGGTCGTCTGCGATCTTGAGGGCAGCGTCATCCAAGACACACCAGGAAGCGACCGTCAGCCGTCAAGCGACACCGCGGCTCACGCCTACGTTTACCGTCACATGCCCGAGGTCGGCGGCGTCGTTCACACTCACTCCAGCTACGCGACCGCCTGGGCTGCCCGCGGAGAGGCCATCCCCTGCGTCATCACCGCGATGGCCGACGAGTTCGGCGGGGAGGTACCCGTCGGTCCCTTCGCCATCATCGGTGACGACTCGATTGGGCGCGGCATAGTCGCCACCCTCACGGGTCACCGCTCGCGCGCCGTACTCATGCAGAACCACGGCCCGTTCACGATCGGCTCCGACGCGCGCGATGCGGTGAAGGCCGCCGTGATGGTTGAGGATGTCGCGCGCACCGTGCACCTCGCTCGTGCGGGTGGCGCCACTATTCCCATCCCCCAGGAGTCGATCGACGCGTTGTTCGATCGCTACCAGAACGTTTACGGACAGTCGGCCCAAGAGGCCATGTCGTGAACGCCCCCACAAGCTCTCCGGAATTCGTTCCGGTCAGAGGCCCGATCTTCATGGACGAGACCGGGCGTAACGCACCAAAACTGACAACGACGTCCAACAATCGAAAGGAAACACAGTGAAGAAGAGGACTATTCTCTCGCTCGTTGCTGCCGGCGCCATGGTTGCCGGTCTTGCGGCGTGCGCACCTGCTGCTGACAGCGGATCGGGCGGCGGAGGCGAAGGCGGCCTCATCGGAGTTGCCATGCCCACGAAGTCGTCGGAGCGTTGGATCGCCGACGGTGACGCGCTCAAGGCGACCCTCGAGGAGCAGGGTTTCACCGTCGACCTGCAATTCGCAGAAGACGACATCCCCACCCAGGTCAGCCAGGTCGAGAACATGATCACCAAGGGTGCAAAGGCTCTGATCATCGCGGCGATCGACGGCACCACGCTCACGAGCGTGCTCGAGACCGCCGCCGAGAGTGACATCCCGGTTATCGCTTACGACCGCCTCATCCGCGACTCGGAGAATGTGGACTACTACGCCACGTTCGATAACTTCCTTGTCGGACAGCAGCAGGCGTGGACGCTCCTGAACGGCCTCGGCCTCACGGAGCTCGACGGCACCGCGATCGCGGACGCGCCTGCCGGCCCGTTCAACGTCGAGCTGTTCGCCGGATCGCTCGACGACAACAACGCGTTCTTCTTCTTCAACGGCGCAATGGATGTTCTCCAGCCGCTGATCGACGACGGAACCCTCGTCGTGAAGTCGAACCAGACCGACATCGAGCAGGCAGCAACCCTTCGTTGGGACGGCGAAGTCGCCCAGAGCCGCATGGAGGACCTCCTCACTGCGAACTACTCTGATGGCAGCAAGGTCAACGCTGTTCTCTCGCCGTACGACGGTCTCTCCCGTGGAATCATCGGCGCCCTGACGGACGCTGGTTACACCGTGGGCGAGGGCTGGCCAATCATCTCCGGCCAGGACGCTGAGGTCGACTCGGTCAAGGCAATCCTTTCGGGCGAGCAGTACGCCACCATCTTCAAGGACACTCGCGAGCTTGCGAAGGTCGCTGCAGGTATGGCAGTTGCACTCCTTGAGGGCACGGAGCCCGAGATCAACGACACCGAGACGTACGACAACGGCGTGAAGGTTATTCCTTCGTTCCTTCTCGGCCCGGTCCCGGTTGTCAAGGACAACGTCAAGGAAGCCCTTGTTGACACCGGTTACTGGACCGCAGCGGAGCTCGGCCTCTAACCAGAGCCGGTAGCCACTAGTTCCAACATCCGCCGGTGGCGGGGAGTTTCTCTCCCCGCCACCGGCATTCACCCACTAACCTCATCCCACAGCCCTAGCAAGGAAGCCGGCGAAAAACGTGACAACGAACATCCTGGAAATGCGCTCGATCACCAAGACATTCCCCGGGGTCAAAGCGCTCCAGGACGTCACCCTCGAGGTCGCGCGCGGCGAGATCCACGCCATCTGTGGCGAAAACGGGGCAGGCAAGTCCACCCTCATGAAGGTGCTCTCCGGGGTCTACCCCCACGGCACCTATGACGGCGACATCGTCTTCGAGAACGAGGTGGTCGCGTTCCGTGACATCCGTGACTCCGAAGCCAAGGGCATCGTTATCATTCACCAGGAGTTGGCTCTCAGCCCCTATCTCTCCATCGCAGAAAACATTTTTCTCAACAATGAGGTCACCGGCGCGTTCGGTCTGATCGACTGGAACAAGACCAACACCGAGGCCAATAAGCTTCTCGCCCGCGTTGGCCTCAAAGAGAATCCCACGATCAAGATCATGGACATCGGTGTTGGCAAGCAGCAACTCGTCGAGATCGCGAAGGCGCTCTCGAAGCGCGTCAAGTTGCTCATTCTGGATGAACCGACCGCGGCTCTCAACGACGAGGACTCCGATCACCTGCTCGACCTGATCCTGCACCTGAAGGAGCAGGGCATCACCTCGATCATCATTAGTCACAAGCTCAACGAGATCAAAAAGATTGCCGACACGGTTACGGTGATCCGTGACGGCAAGGCCATCGAGACGATCGCCAAGTCGGATGTCACCGAAGAGCGCATCATCAAAGACATGGTCGGACGCGACCTCGAGCACCGCTACCCCGACCACACGCCGCATATCGGCGAGGAGATTATCCGGGTCGAGAACTGGACTGCTCACCACCCCCAGGACCCGTCTCGCGTGATGGTCGACAACGTGAACATCAACGTGCGTCGCGGCGAGATCGTCGGAATCGCCGGTCTGATGGGTGCCGGTCGCACCGAGTTTGCTATGAGCCTGTTTGGGCGTTCGTACGGCAGCCGCATCTCCGGCAAGGTCTTCAAGAGCGGTAAAGAAATCCAGACTCGCACCGTTTCCGAGGCGATAGACAATGGCCTGGCCTACGCGACCGAGGACCGCAAGCAGTACGGCCTCAACCTCATCGAAGACATCAAGCGCAACATCTCCGCAGCCTCGCTGAGCAAACTCTCGACCGCCGGTCTCGTCAATGACAACGAGGAATACAAGGTCGCCAACGAGTACCGAAAAAGCCTGAACATCAAGGCTCCGTCGGTGCTGGCCAAGACCGGCAAGCTGTCTGGTGGCAACCAGCAGAAGGTCGTGCTGTCGAAGTGGATCTATTCCGACCCTGACGTGCTGATTCTGGATGAACCCACCCGCGGCATCGACGTCGGGGCCAAGTACGAGATCTACACGATCATCAACCGGCTGGCCGCCGAGGGTAAGGGCATAATCGTGATCTCGTCCGAGCTACCCGAGCTGCTGGGCATCTGCGACCGGATCTATGCGCTCTCCGAGGGCCGCATCACGGGTGAGCTGCCCATTGAGCAGGCCAACCCCGAATCTCTTCTCAAACTCATGACCATGGAATCGCCCCGCTAGGCCGGGCCCCCTCACCACTCATAAGGAGCACAAGCAATGAGCGACAGCGACACCCTCACAGAACAGGTCGGTCCACCGAAGAACCGGGCCACTTCCGCGATCAGCCATGTCATTAGCGACCTCGGCAAGAACGGAATCTTCCTCGCGCTGATCGCCGTGGTGGTGCTGTTCTCGTTCCTGACTAACGGCATCTTGCTGCGGCCGCAGAATATCTCCAACCTGATCGTGCAGAACGGGTACATCCTGATTCTGGCGATCGGCATGGTCATGGTGATCGTGGCCGGACACATCGACCTGTCGGTCGGGTCGGTCGCAGCGTTCGTCGGCGCAGTCTCCGGGGTATTCGCGGTCAAGATGGAACTCCCGTGGATCGTGGCGATCATCCTGTCGCTGCTGATCGGGGCACTGGTCGGGGCCTGGCAGGGGTTCTGGATAGCGTACGTGGGCATACCCGCCTTCATCGTGACGCTGGCCGGAATGCTCATCTTTCGCGGTCTCGCGCTCGTCGTGCTCGGCAACTCCAACATCGGCTCATTTCCCCGGGAGTACCGCGCCCTCGGTAACGGCTTTGTCACCGACGTATTCGGGGAGTTCCCGGTCGATCCGCTGACCATGGGAATCGGAGCAATCGCGGTCGTCGGCTACATCGTTCAGTCGGTGCGCACCCGACGCGGCCGCGCCGCGTACGGCCAGGATGTGGAGCCGCTCGGATGGTTCGTCGGAAAGATCGTTCTCGTCGCGGTGGTCGTCGGGGCCTTCGCGTACGCACTAGCCACATTCAAGGGCATCCCGATCACCCTGATCATCCTCGCCGTGCTTGTCATGGTCTACGGCATTGTGACCAACCGAAGTGTTTTCGGCCGCCACATCTACGCGATCGGCGGCAACCGTCACGCCGCCGAACTGTCCGGCGTCAAGACCCGTCGGGTCGACTTCTGGATCTTCGTCAACATGGGCTTCCTCGCTGCCCTCGCCGGCCTCGTATTCACGGCCCGCCTCAACCTGGCGGGCCCTAAGGCCGGTGATGGTTTCGAACTCGAGGCCATCTCCGCCGCCTTCATCGGTGGCGCCGCAGTGCAGGGTGGCGTCGGCACCATCGGTGGCGCGATCATTGGTGGTCTGATCATCGGTGTGCTGAACAACGGTATGTCGATTCTGGGCATCGGCATCGAGTGGCAGCAGGCCGTGAAGGGTCTCGTGCTGCTCCTCGCCGTCGCCTTTGACGTCTTCAACAAGCGTCGCGCTGGCGGTCGCTAGTCAGGCTGTAGCTCGCCCCCGCCCGCCCTGTTGACTGGCTGAGGTAAGCCGTACGGCCCTTCCGGTCGCCCTGGTGGGGCCGGATGGCTTACCTCAGCGTCATGTCGGTCAGCTACGCCCGCCCGGCGGCAGCGCGCGAGCGCCGCGAGAGGGAGTCGATCACCACGGCGAGCAGCAGCACCGCGCCCGTGATCATGTAGCGGATGCTCGAGTCGGGGTTGATAAGAGTCAGGCCCGAGGTGATCGACATGATCACGAGGATGCCGAGAACCGCAGAGAAGGCGGAGCCGCGACCGCCGAACAGGCTGGTGCCTCCGATGACCGCGGCCGCGATCGCGTTGAGGTTGGTGTCGGCACCGCCGCTGCCCTGGTTTGCGGCAGCGAGCCGGGCCGCAGCGAAGACACCGCCTAAGGCGGCGAAGCTCGAACACAGCATGAAGACGGAGATATAGACCCGGTTGACCCTGATACCGGCTCGCCTCGCCGCCTCGACATTGCCGCCGACCGCGTACACGGAGCGGCCCCACGCGGTACGCATCAGCGCATATTGCATAACCACGGCGAGCAGAACGAAGACGGCGAACATGACGCCAACTCCGCGGGACAGGTTGAGGTACCACGCGGCGACCAGCAGCGCGATCATGAGCGCGGCGCTGCGGGCGATGATGACGACGGTGGCCGTGGAAGTCAGCCCCGCGGCATGCCGTCGCAGCGAGTGCGACACCTGAAGCCACCCGAAACAGACCACTGAAACGACGATCAGCAGGTACGAGGCCCACGCGGGCAAGAACCATTGTTGCCCGAACTGCACAATCCACGAGTCGAACGGAATGTTGATTGAGCCCGTCTTGCCCAGCACAAACAGCTGCAAGCCGAGCACGGCGAGCAGCCCGGCGAGAGTGATGATGAAGCTCGGCAGCCCGAACCGGGTGCGCAGCACGCCGAACGCAAGACCGATGAGAGCGCCCGACACCACGGATGCCGCGATCACTATCGGCAGCGCAAGCTCAAGTTGCACGTAACCGACCGCCAGCACCGCCGAGGCGAGGCCGCTGACGGACCCGACCGAGATGTCGATCTCGCCCAACAGCAGCACGAGTGCGACGCCGATAGCGACCGTTCCCACGGCCGCGCTCTGCATGGTGAGGTTGACGAGGTTGGTGCTCGAGAGGAACGTGGGATTGAGCGCCTGGAAAATCAGGGAGATGATCACGAGGCCGACGATCACGGGGGTCGGCCCGAGATCGCCACTGCGCACACGCGTCACGGCGTCTCGTGCGGTGCCACGCAGCCGGCCCGGCTTCGTTTGTTCGTCGCCCGCGTCCGCGAGCGCGCGTTCCGGCGTCACGTGCGCGGCTCAGCGACGGCGGTGCGGCGACTCGCCACGCTGGTCGCTCCGGTTATTGCCCCGATGATCATCTCGCTCGTGACGTCGGCGACCCTGAACTCGCCGCCGTTGCGCCCGAGCCGCAGTACGACGATCCGGTCGGCGACCGCCTGCACATCGGCAATATTGTGGCTGATCAGAATTACCCCCAGCCGCCGTTCGCGCAAACGCTCGATCAGGTTGAGCACCTCTGCGGTCTGCGCCACTCCGAGGGCCGCCGTCGGTTCGTCGAGGATCACCACGCGCGGGTTGCCGATCAACGATCGCGCGATCGCGACGGTTTGGCGCTGACCGCCGGAGAGGGCCGCGACCGGAACGCGCACGGAGGAGACGCGCGCGCTCAACTCGCGCAGGAGCATCCACGAGCGTTGCTCCATCTCGACCTCGTCGAGACGCCCGCCCGTGCGCAATTCGCGCCCCAGCCACAGGTTGCTGACAACGTCGAGGTTGTCGCAGAGCGAAAGCTCTTGATAGACGCTCTCGATCCCTAGCCGGCGCGAGTCGGTGGGGCTCGAGATCGTGACGGGGTTTCCCGCGAACCGGATGGTGCCGCTGTCGTGGGGATGCACGCCCGAGAGCACCTTCATGAGCGTCGACTTGCCCGCACCGTTGTCTCCAACAATCGCAACTACTTCGCCCGCGTAGACGTCGAGGTCGACACCTTCGAGTGCGCGGATCGCCCCGAAACGCTTACTGATACCGCGCAGCTCGAGCAGGTGTTCCGGCGCGGGGGTGCGAAGTGGTATTGGCGTGCGGTAGGTCATCGTTGTCCCTCGTTCACTTTATGCCGGCCGCTGCGCAGGCAGAAGCGTACTCGGTGGTGCAGATGTCATTGACGGTGTACAGCCCGTCTGCAACGACCGTTTCCATGATGTTGCTGGCTGTGACGACGTGCACGTCGAGAAGCGTCGTTGGGGTTCCTTGGTAGGTGAGGGTAGCTTCAATGGCCGTGCCGTCGGTCAGCTTCACTGCGATCTCGGCGGCGAGCTTGGCCTGCGCGCGCACATCCTTGTAAATCGTCATGTACTGGTCACCCGACACGATGCGCTGAATGGCTGCCAGCTCGGCGTCCTGACCGGTCACGATCGGGAACGGCTCGATATTCGCAGCCTTGAGCGCGGCGATCGCACCCCCGGCAGTGCCGTCGTTGGCCGCGTACACGCCGCTGATGCGGTCACCGTATTCGATGATCTGGCCAGAAACCCAGTCTTGCGCCAGGTTTGGACTCCAGCTCGGGGTGTCGTACTCGGCAATAATCGGGTAGCCACTGGACTCCAGCACTCGCTGCGCACCCCGTTTGAACCCGCTCGCATTGTTGTCGGTGGGCGAGCCGCTCACCATCAGCACGCCCCCCTTCGCGTGGGTGGCGTTCAGCTCATCCACGAGAGACTGTGCCTGCAGGGTGCCGATGAGTTCGTTATCGAACGAGATGTAATAGGCGAGTTCGCCGCCCGACACCCAGCGGTCGTAGGCGATCACGGGAACTCCCTGTGCGTTGGCGGCGAGCACAATGCTCACGGCTGCTTCCGAGTCAACGGGGTCTAACACGAGCACAGAGGCACCGGAGGCCAATGCGGCTTCGGCCTGCGACTGCTGCTTCGCGGCATCCTGATCGGCGTTGGAATAGAGCACGGTGTAGTCGCCAAGCTCGGCGATGCGCTGCTCGAAGAACGGGCGGTCGAACGCCTCGTAGCGCGCCGTGCGCGACTCGGGCAGCAGTAGGGCAATGGACGGCCCTCTGTGCCCGGGCGCTGAACAGCCCGCCAGCCCGCCAGCAACAATGCCGAGGACCGCAACCACCGCGGCGAACCGCGAACGTCTCGTGTTCGTGGGGTGTCCTCTCACGCCTGTGATAACCGGATGTCGGTGCCGACGCCCACATTTTCGATGGCGAGCGCGAGACAACCGAGCAACTCCGCTCGTTCGCCAAGCTCACCCTGAACCACATCGGCAACGCCCGAAGGCCCCGCGAGTGCGGAACGCTCGAGAGCATGTCTTAACGGCGCGAGCAAAATTTCCCCGGCCTGCGCCAGCTCGCCGCCGATTACCAGCACGTCGGGGTCAAACAGGTTGCACAGGCTGGCTGCTGCCGTGCCGATGTGGCGGCCGGCATCAGCGATCACCCGGCGGGCGCTTGCATCGCCGACCTCGGCGCGCAGCAACAGGTCACGGATTCGCTGGATGCTCGGATCATCCCGAAACAGTTCGAGCAGTGCCGGCCCGCCAGCGAGGGTGTCGAGGCAGCCGCGACTGCCGCAACGACAGATGGGGCCGTTCTCGTCAATGGTCACGTGGCCGATCTGGCCGGCTTTGCCCGTTACGCCGCGGTACATGGTGCCGTCGATCATGATTCCGGCGCTGATGCTGTGGCCCACCTGGATGTACGCGGCGACGTGGGCATCGCGGGATGCCCCGGCTCGACCTTCCGCGAGGCCGCCAAGGTTGGCTTCGTGGTCGACGAACACCGGCACGTCCACTCGGTTGCGCATCGACTCGGCGATGGGAACGTTCTCCCAGCCGCGCAACAGCCCGGCGGTGGCGACCATGCCCGTGCGGGAGTCGATGGGTGCGGGAAGCGCCATCCCGATGGCCAGAAGGTCGCCGAAGGAGGCGTTAACCGATTCGAGCATGTCGCTGAGAAGCAGTGTGGCGCGGTCCAGTTCGCGGTCATGGCGGTGATCAAAGGCCAGCGGAACATGGTTCTCTACGACGATAGTGCGGCCTACATCGCTTATGGCGACGCGAAGGTGACGGCTCGAGAAGTGCAAACCGCCGATGAGCCCGAGTTGCCGCGCAAGGGTGACCTCGGTGGCGCGTCGACCAGACCGCGAGGTGACCGAGGTGTTCAGCACTCCTGACGCCGCAAGCTCTTTGACAATGTTGGAGACCGTTGCAGGGGAAAGTCCGGTCGATCCAGCAAGTTCCACCTGCGTGAGGTGCCCGTGCCGCTTGAGGGAGGCAACGATGCGGGCGCGGTTGGCTTCGCGCAGTGAAGTCTGCGAACCCGGCGTTGGGCTTCCACTGTTCACAGGCCCACGATACAGGCAGTACCGGGCGCGCGGGAGCCCCCTTGAGTTCAAGCAATGGATTGCTCTTCTTCACTCCGGAACCGCTCGTTACCCCGTCTTCTGTCTGATAGATCCGCCAAAAACCTCAGTTTTTGCGGGCAGTTATCAATTCGTTATCTCTAAACTGACCTTTTTCCTATCTTCAAGCATTGAACTCATGCACAATCGTCCTGCCGCTGCTCAAAGAGGACAGCGGTACTCGAGGAGTTTCGCCTCACCACCACAGAAAGGGGAGTGAAGTGAAGAAGTCTTCATGGATCTCAATCGCCGTCGCGGCGAGCGCCTCAGCGATGCTGCTGTCTGGCTGTTCCGCCCCGGCCACAACCACCACCACGGATGCCGCTCGCGCCTGCATCATCCTTCCTGACTCGGCCTCGTCGCCGCGCTGGGAGTCAGGTGACCGCCCCGCTCTCGAGGCTGCATTCACTGACGCCGGCTTCACCTCCGACATCCAGAACGCTGGGGGTGACGAGTCCAAGTACGCAACGATCGCCGAGCAGCAGCTCAGCGAAGGCTGCGGCGTCATGATCCTCGTTGACTACAACAGTGCCGGTGTACTAGTTGCTGAGAAGGCCAAGGCACAGGGCATCCCCGTGATCGCCTATGACCGCCCCATCGCCGGCGCCGACTACTACGTGTCGTTCGACAACGAGAAGGTCGGTGCGCTCGAGGGCCAGTCGATCGTTGATGGCCTCAAGGCTGCTGGCAAAGACCCCGCCACTGCATCGGTCGTCTACGTCGGTGGAGACCCCAAGGATGGCAACGCCGCGTTCTTCTACAATGGTGCAGTCGCCGTTATGGAAGCCGCCGGAATCAAGCCCGCGTTCGAAACCCCCGGAACCTGGGACCCGCCCACGGCTGGTACCGGCTTCGAGCAGGCGTACACCGCCCTCGGCGGCAAGATCGACGCAGTCTGGGTCGCCAATGACTCAAACGCTGCTGCGGTCATCGCGGTGCTCGACAAGAACGGCCTGACGGTTCCCGTCTCGGGCCAGGACGGTTCGGTTGCGGGCCTGCAGAACGTGCTGCTCGGCAAGCAGACCGCTACGGTCTACAAGCCGTTCCAGCTCGAGGCTGAGGCTGCTTCCAAGCTCGCTATCCAGCTACTCAAGGGCGAGACCCCTACCGTCGACAAGAAGCTGGATGATGGCACCCCGTTCATCGCCGTAACGCCGACGCTAGTCGGACCTGACGAGGTTCAGACCGTTATCGACGACGGCAATGCAACCGCCGCCGACATCTGCACCGATGCTGTCAAGGCAGCGTGTGAGCAGTACGGCGTCAAGTAACACACTGTGAGTGAGGGGCCCTGCGCCGAAGCCTTTTAGGCCGACGCGGGGCCCCTCGTTCCATGATTCTCGTCGGTGCCACCAACTGGCACACTGGGTGTCGCGGGCAGCGTTGCCCGTGACAAGGGAAAGGACTTTGGCATGGATGTGCCAGTAATCGAATTGTCGGGGGTCGTAAAAAGCTTCGGCCCCGTGGACGTGCTCAAGAGTGTCGACCTCAGGGCCTACGCGGGGAAGGTCACCGCACTTGTTGGCGACAACGGCGCCGGTAAGTCCACTCTCGTTAAGGGCCTCGCCGGAGTGCAGCCGTTTGACGGGGGAGAGGTGAAGTTCGCCGGGGAGCACGTTGCGCTGCACACTCCTCGCGAGGCATCCGCTCTCGGAATCGAGGTGGTGTACCAAGACCTCGCGCTGTGCGAGAACCTCGACATCGTGCAGAACATGTTCCTGGGTCGCGAAGAGACCACCGGAGGCACCCTCGACGAAGGCGTGATGGAGCGCCAGGCGTCTGAGACCCTTCAGTCACTCTCGGTTCGCACCGTGAAGTCGGTGCGACAGAAGGTGTCATCCCTCTCTGGTGGACAGCGCCAAACCGTGGCTATTGCCCGCTCGGTACTCAAGAACGCGAAGCTGGTTATTCTGGATGAACCGACCGCCGCTCTCGGCGTGGCTCAGACGGAACAGGTGCTCAACCTCGTGCGCCGACTTGCCGAGTCGGGCGTCGCGGTGATCATCATCAGCCACAACCTGGTCGACGTTTTCAAGGTCGCCGACTACATCAGCGTGCTGTACCTGGGCAACATGGTCGCTCAGCTCGAAACTAAGGACACCAATAACAACGACGTTATTGGCTACATCACCGGCATCAAGACCTACGAAGGAACACCCGCATGACCTCGACTCCGGCGACCCCGCCTCCGACCATCGGCAGCGGCCATGAAGGCAACACACGCGACCAGCTCACGGCGTATGTTCGCAACTTGCGCCAGGGCGAGATGGGCGCCCTGCCGGCCATCGGCGGATTCGTCGTGCTCGCGATCCTGTTCTCATTTCTGAGTAGCTCGTTCCTCACTCCTCTTAACCTCGCGAACCTGCTCACGCAGAGCGCAACACTCATGACGCTGGCCATGGCGCTCGTCTTCGTCATCCTGCTCGGCGAGATCGACCTCTCGGCCGGCGTGACTTCTGGAGTGACCGCAAGCATCTTTGTGGTGCTGGTGCACAACTTCCAGGTGCCGTGGTTGCTCGCGTTGCTCGCCGCCTTCCTCGTCGGCTTCGCGATCGGAAGCTTTATCGGCTTCTTCGTAGCCCGGGTCGGAATCCCCTCGTTCGTCGTGACGCTCGGACTGTTCCTCGGGTTTCAGGGATTGCAGCTGCTGATCATCGGAACCGGTGGCGCGTATCGCATCGAGACCCCTGAAATCTCGGCAATCATGAACAAAAACCTGCCGGTGTTCGCGGGGTGGATCGCCCTCACGGTCGCCATGGCATTGGCAATCGCCATCTCGCTGTGGGACCGTGCCCGCCGCACGCGCGCCGGGGTTGCCAACCGTCCGCTCGCACTCATGTGGGGTCGCCTTGCGGCGATTGCGATAGCGGGCGCGCTGTTCGTCGCGCTTATGAGCGTCGACCGGGCGGCAAGTCGTGGGTCCCTTAACGGAGTCGAGATCGCTAACGACCCGATTATCGGCGTGCCGATCGTTGTGCCAATAGCCGTCGGACTGCTCTGGATCGGTACGTTCATTCTCGACCGCACGCGCTACGGCCGTCACCTCTACGCGGTCGGCGGTAACGCCGAGGCAGCGCGTCGCGCTGGTATCAAGGTGTCGATGATCCGGATGTCGGCATTCATGGTCTGCTCGACGCTTGCGGTGGTCGCCGGGCTGTTCGACGCGAGTCGCATCGGCGTCGTGACGGCGGCCTCGGGTGGCCAGATCGTGCTGAGCGGTGTCGCAGCAGCGGTCGTCGGTGGGGTAAGCCTCTTCGGTGGTCGCGGGCGTCTCATCCATGCCGCCATCGGCGCGCTCGTTATCGCAGTGATCTCAAACGGACTCGGACTGCTCGGCCTCCCCGCGGGCGTGAACTTCCTCGTCACCGGTGGCGTACTGATCCTTGCCGCCACAATTGACGCCATCTCGCGCAAGCGGGGGGGCGCAACCATCCTGCGCTAGCGCACAGGCCGCACGCCGCTCCAGGGCGGTGTGCGGCCTGTGTCGCTGCGCCGCAGTGCCCGAGCCGATCGCTACTGGCGGTGGGCGCTGTATTGTTCGCGGATGATCGGCTTGAAGTCAACGGCGGGCGTCGCCACCACAGGGGTCGACCACGCGGGCCGCTCACCCGACAGCACCCACGCCGCCTGCACCGCAGCCCCGAGTGACACATACTCGCCGGGAGACGGCACGACAACGGGCACGTCAAACACCTGTGCCGCGATTGTGGATACGGCGGCGTTCTGGGCGGCCCCACCGATCAACAGGATGCGGGTGGCGATGACTCCGTTGGCGCGCAGTGCGTCGAGCCCGTCCGCGAGACCGCACAGCAGACCCTCCACAGCGGCGCGAGCGAGGTTGCTGCGGGTCGTCGACTCTATGGTCATGCCGAAAAGCGTGGCCGTGGCATCCGGGAGGTTGGGCGTGCGCTCGCCCTCAAAGTAGGGCTGCAGCACGAGTCCGTGAGCGCCGGCTGGTGCCTCGAGCGCGAGCCGGCCCAGTTCTTCGTGGGTCACGGCGAGCAGGGCCGCGGTCGAGTCGAGGATGCGCGCAGCGTTGAGCGTGGCAACCAGAGGAAGCGCGCGTCCGCTCGCGTCGGCGAACCCCGCAACGGCGCCCGAGGCGTCGTGCGTCTGGTCATCGGTGACCGCGAACACGGTGCCGCTGGTGCCGATCGAAACGATGATGTCGCCCGCAACCGCGCCGAGCCCCAGGGCCGCGGCCGCGTTGTCGCCGGCACCCGGTCCGACCACCATCGCGCCGAGCGTGCCGGCGCTCTGCGACGGCTCCAGCACCCGCGGAAGGATCGCGTCATGCCCGAGTGCCGTAATCAGAAGCTCCCGGTCGTACTCGCCCGTGGTCGAGTTGAAGTAGCCGGTGCCGCTCGCGTCTGACCGGTCGGTAGTCAGGGCATCGAGCCGCGGGTTTTGTGGGCCAAAGCCACGCAGTCGCCACGTGAGCCAGTCGTGCGGAAGGGCAACCGCCGCCACCTCTTCTGCGTTCAGCGGTTCGGCATCCCGAAGCCAGCGCAGCTTCGTCGACGTGAAACTCGCCACCGGCACCGAACCGGTGCGCTCGACGATATCGGGCACCTCGGCGGCCAGGTCGAGTGCGGCCTGCGCGCTTCGGGTGTCGTTCCAGAGCAGGGCCGGCCGGATGACGCGCCCCCCATGATCGAGAACGACCATGCCGTGCTGCTGACCGCCAATGGAGATCGCCGCCACGTCATCGAGCCCGCCCGCGGCAGCAATCGCGGACTCCATCGCCTGCCACCACGCCTCCGCTTTGACCTCGGTTCCGTGGGGGTGTGGCGCGGTGCCCGAGCGCACGATGGCGCCGGTCGCGGCATCCACGATGACGACCTTGCACGACTGCGTGGACGAGTCGACTCCGGCTACGTGTGGGCGTGCACCAACGAACTCTTCAGCCATGTGCTTTTCTCCGGAGTTTTAGCGTTTCAATCACAGGGGTTACATGAAACTCCACGATCCCGCGGCAAACTCCGGAAAAGGGAGTATCACAGGGGGGGTTAGCGCGCACCCATGAGGTGCTCGGTGGCCAACTGCTGCAACCGCACAAAGCCGAAGCCCTTGGTGTTGAAGTACTGGTTGGTGTCGAAGTCTTCGTACGCCGACCGATCTGCGAGCAGGTCGTCGTAGGTCTCGCCGTCTGCCATGGTGGGAATCTGCAACTCGGGCACTCGCGAGTCGGCCAGAGCCTGCTGCACCTCGGGGTCGCCACGGAAGGCGGCCGCCCGCTCTTTGAGCAGCAGGTAGTTGCGCATGTTCGCCGCGGCGGATGCCCAGACCCCGTCTTCGTTTTCGGTACGGCTGGGCTTGTAGTCGAAGTGGCGCGGTCCGTCATAGGCGGGTCCACCGTTGGGTCCGCCATTCTCCAGCAGATCGACGAGAGCGAACGCGTTAACGAGGTCGCCGTGGCCAAAGACCAGGTCTTGGTCGTACTTAATTCCACGCTGGCCGTTGAGGTCGATGTGGAAGAGCTTGCCCTGGTAGAGGGCCTGGGCGATGCCCGCGGCGAAGTTCAGCCCCGCCATTTGCTCGTGGCCCACTTCGGGGTTGATGCCGAAGAGTTCGGGCTTCTCGAGCGTCTCGATGAAGGCGATCGCGTGCCCGAGGGTGGGCAGCAGGATGTCGCCGCGGGGCTCGTTGGGCTTCGGCTCGATCGCGAAGCGGATGTCGTATCCCTTGTCGGTCACGTACTGGGCGAACACGTTGACGGCTTCGCGGTAGCGCTCGAGGGCGGCCTGGATGTCTTTGGCAGCGTCGTACTCGGCACCCTCACGTCCGCCCCACATCACGAAGGTCTTGGCTCCAAGCTCGGCGCCGAGGTCGAGCTGGCGCATCGCCTTGCGCATCGCGTATCGACGCACGTCGCGGTCGTTGGAGGTGAAGCCTCCGTCTTTGAACACGGGTGCGCTGAAGAGGTTGGTGGTGACCATCGGGATGATCAACCCGGTGTCTTTCAGCGCCTGCTTGAGTCGGTCGATCTGCGTCTGGCGTTCGGCCTCAGTCGAGCCGAAGGCGAACAGGTCGTCGTCGTGGAAGGTGAGTCCGTAGGCACCGAGCTCTGCGAGCTTCTCGACGGCGTGAACGACGTCGAGGGGCGCGCGGGTCGGGCCGCCAAACGGGTCGGCACCGTTGTAGCCGATCGTCCAGAGTCCGAAGGAGAACTTGTCTGCGGGAGTGGGCTTCGTTGCCATGACGATCCTTAGTCTGGGGGTTTGTTATTGAGTACAACATATTCTCCCCGTACCCGAGTGTCAACGCGCTACCCTTGTGCACCATGAGCCGCCCGACCCTGCTGCTGCCTCGCGGCAGCGGCGCAAGCACCGACGGCACCCGGCGGCACAATCTCTCCACAATCCTGACCCTGGTGCATCACGAGGGCGGACTCCCTCGCTCGCAGTTGACGGCGCGCACCGGCCTCAACCGTTCCACCGTCGCAGCCCTTGTGGCCGAACTTGTTTCGCTGCAACTCGTGTTTGAGTCCGAGCCAGACCCCACCAAACAGGCCGGTCGCCCGAGCCCGATAGTGCGCCCGGATGCCCGCACCGTGGCCATCGCGATCAACCCCGAGGTCGATGCCGTCACGATCGGGGTTGTCGGCCTCGGTGGCGAGGTGCTGCGCCGCGTTCGACACGAGACGCCGGGCGCGCCGACGGCGGCCGAGGTGGTGAAGATCAGTGCCTCGATAATCGCGAGTTTTCGCGAAGAGTTCGACTCATCCGGAAGCATCGTCGGTATCGGGGTTGCGGTGCCGGGACTGGTGCGGCACGACGATGGCGTCGTGAGCCTCGCGCCTCACCTGCAGTGGACCGACGAGCCCATCGCGACGATGCTTGAGCAGGCCACCGGACTGCCCGTGAGTGCCGGTAACGACGCTCGCCTCGGTGCAAGTGCCGAGCACGCCTACGGTGCGGGGCGCGGAGCAACAGACCTGATCTACCTCAACGGCGGCGCGAGCGGTATCGGTGGAGGCATCATCTCGGGCGGAAACCTGCTCACGGGGCGGGCCGGCTACGCGGGTGAGTTTGGGCATATTCGCATTGCACCGAGCGACTCGGCCGTCGAAGACCCCGAGAGCGGCAGCCTCGAGTCCGAGGTCAACCG
>Ga0105048_10006455_pt1 | contig 18908 bp, 9 predicted proteins | sample MAT05_FD_78382 | JGI IMG/M metagenome (GOLD analysis project Ga0105048, IMG submission 78382) | Freshwater microbial communities from Lake Fryxell liftoff mats and glacier meltwater in Antarctica - MAT-05 | ecosystem: Environmental > Aquatic > Freshwater > Ice > Liftoff microbial mat | place... | reverse complement strand
CACCGACCGTTTTTTTGAGGAACTCCTGGCCGAAGTTACCGAGGTTTATTACAGCCACCCGCTGGCCCAGCAACAGATTGGTTACACGGGGATGGCAGATCAAACCTCACCGCAACGGCGGACCGCCCCAACCCATCTCCTTGTGAAGGAAAGGGGAGATGTAGTATGAAAACACACACAACAGAAGACATACTCGATGCTGTCGTAATCGGAACCGGAGCCGGGGGCGCACCGTTGCTGGCCCGTTTGGCAATGGCGGGCCTGAAGGTGGTGGTGCTGGAAGCCGGGAAGTTCTGGAAAGCAACCGAAGATTTTGCCACCGACGAACGTGCCCAGGATTTTCTGTTCTGGAACGACGAACGACTCAGCGCGGGCAACGACCCCATTGCGTTTGGCCGGAACAATTCCGGCACGGGCGTGGGCGGTTCAACGCTGCACTACACAGCCTACACCCCCCGCCTGCAACCCGACGACCTGCGCCTTCGCACCGATTTCGGCGTGGGCGAAGATTGGCCACTCGACTATCACCGCGACATTGAACCCTACTACGACGAACTGGAGCAGTTTTTGGGCGTATCGGGGCCGAGTAAGTATTTGTGGGGGCCAACCCGGAAAACGTCGTATCGCTACGGGCCGTTACCCGTGAATGGGGCCGGTCGGCTGATGGAAAAAGGGTGCCGGGAGTTAGGTATCCGAACCTCACCGGCAGCCAATGCAGCATTGTCGGCACCGCAATTTCAGGAAGGCTACGGGTGGCGGTCGGCCTGCACAAATCGGGGATTTTGCCAGGCTGGATGCAACAACGGAGCCAAGGCAAGCATGGACGTGACGTTTATTCCGTTGGCCATTCAGCACGGAGCTGAGGTGAGGGCCGAATGTTTTGTAACGGGCTTCGAGCGCGACAGTCAGGGCCGCATCACGGCAGTTGTTTATGAGCAAGATGGGCAGGAACAACGGCAACGCTGTCTGAACGTATTTTTATGCGCCGGGGCCATTGAAACACCCCGCTTGCTGTTAATAAACAACGTAGCGAATAGTAGCCAACAAGTGGGCCGCAATTTGATGGCCCACACCGCTCTGCAAATCTGGGGTGAGTTCGAGCAGGAAATACAACCGTGGTGGGGCATTCCGGGGGCAGTGATTTCGGAAGATACGCACCGACCAGCGGAAGCCGATTTTGTAGGAGGCTACCTGCTTCAATCCATCGGCGTGATGCCCGTTACCTATGCCAGTCAAGTGGCGCGGGGCCGGGGATTGTGGGGGCAATCTCTCCACGAAGCCATGAGCCGCTACAAGCACGTGGCGGGCATCAACATTTTGGGCGAATGCTTGCCCTACGAACACAATTTCCTCGAATTGTCGGATGAAAAAGACGGTCGCGGACTACCTAAACCCCGCGTGCATTTCTCGATGGGTGAAAACGAAGAACGCCTAACGTCCCACGCCAACCAGATTATGCGCGAGGTTTGGGTGACTGCCGGAGCGCGGAATCTCTGGGCGTTTCCGCGCAATGCCCACATCATTGGCACCGCCCGCATGGGTACCGACCGCGAAACAGCGGTGGTCGATCCCAACGGTCGCTCGTTCGATATTCCAAACCTGTACATCAGCGATAACTCCACATTCCCAAGTGCCCTCAGCGTAAATCCAGCCCTGACAATCATGGCTTTATCGTTAAGAACAGCAGATAACTTTTTAAAGTCATGAACGATTTTCTTCATCACATTACCAAAAAATTCGGTGATGGCGATTACGACGGCGACCAATTTGGCGGGTCAGCCGGACACAGTGGCAATGGATTGCCGGATGGGAATCCGAGCAATTTCATGTTCGCCACGGGTATCGAATGCTCGTATCCAACCATCAAAAAAGGCACCGTCCGGCGCGACCAACTCCGCGAATGCGACCATTACAACCGTTACAAGGAAGACCTCGGTTTGGTAAAGGAAATGGGGCTGAAAGTGCTTCGGTATGGCTTGCCTTATTACTCCATTCACGAAGCTCCGGGCAAGTTCAACTGGGAGTTTGCGGATCTGGCAATGGCCGAAATCAAACGGTTGGGGATTACACCTATTCTGGATTTGATGCACTTTGGCGTACCCGATTGGGTGGGTAATTTTCAGAACCCCGAACTGCCGGTTCACTTCGCCGAATATTGCCTGGCCGTAGCCAAACGCTACCCTTGGGTGCGTTACTACACACCCGTGAATGAGATTTATGTAACGGCCCGCATCAGCGCGAAAGATGGTGTCTGGAACGAGCAACTCAAGACCGATAAGGGTTTTGTTACGGCCCTGAAACACTGTACAGCCGCCAGTATCATGGGGAATCAGCAGATTGCCACCGTCCGCAACGATTGCGTCATTGTGCAGAGCGAAAGTGCCGAATTCATTCATGATTTGTGTGCGGTTCCTTCGGCTCAAACCAATCTGGAAAACGAACTTCGGTTCCTATCGCTCGATTTGCTGTACGCCCGCCCACCATCGGCAACGGTGTTGATGTACCTGATGGACAATGGCTTAACCCGGAAAGAATACGACTGGTTTATGAAGGGCAAACCACCGGGCTACCAGATTATGGGTAACGACTATTATGGTCGGAATGAACGGATTAAGCTGCCCGACGGGTCCATTCACAGTTCGATGGGTGTGCTGGGTTGGTATCAAATTACCAAAGAATATTACGAACGGTACCACATGCCGGTGATGCACACCGAAACCAACGTTTTCGAGGAGCAGGATGCCCCTATGTGGCTTTGGAAACAGTGGATCAACGTAATGCGGATTCGTCGGGATGGGGTGCCGGTGCTGGGATTTACGTGGTATAGCCTGATCGACCAAATTGACTGGGATACCCAAATGGGCGAGCAAAACAACCGGGTTCAGCCCTGTGGTTTATATAACCTCGACCGAAAACCCCGTCCCGTGGCTCAAGCCTACAAAGATTTGCTGAACGAATTTGGCCAGATTACCATCGTCCCTTACGGCGAAATGCTCGAAATGACCAACCGCCCGGCAAGGCTTAAAACGCAAGTTTGAGTATGACCATCCTCCTCCTTCACTTTTTCGGGAGTTCCCACCGCGAATACGGGCCCGTTATCAATCTGTTAGCTGGGCGTTACACCTGCCTTGCTCCTGATTTGAGAGGGTTTGGGGATGGTCCTGTTCCGGCTGATAATGACTATTCGGTGGATGCCATGACCGACGATGTGGTTCGGTTGATGGACGAGCATGATGGGCCATTCGTCGTGGCGGGGCATTCGATGAGCGGCAAAGTGGCCCTGAATCTGGCTTCGCGGCAACCGGATGGCTTGCTGGGTTTAGTGCTACTGGCTCCCTCTCCCCCTTCGCCAGAGCCGATGGACGAAGCCGAACGGCAACGGTTGCTGACTACGCACGGCCAACGGTCGGAGGCAGAGGAAACCCTGAAAAAGATTACGGCGGCCCCTATTTCAGACGTATTTCAGGAACTGATTGTTACCGACGATTTACGGTCGTCGCCCGCTGCCTGGAACGCCTGGTTGGAACACGGAAGCCGGGAAGATATCAGCGACCGGATGCCGTGGGTTCAGGTGCCAATTCAGATCGTTTTGGGTAGCGAAGACGACCATATCAACGCCGAGTTGATGCAAAAAACCGTGCTGAACCACTTCCCCGATGCCCAACTGACGACTATTGCCGGAGCAAGGCATGTGTTGCCACTCGAAAAACCGGCGGAGGTAGCCCGGATTGTCGATACCTTTGCCACATGGCTTTTATCCAAACCGATACCTACACCATCCGGGGTTACGAAACCGATGCCACCGGCCAACTGAGCATTGCCACGCTGATGAACTGGATGCAGGAATCAGCCAACAGAAATGCGCTGGAATACGGCATCGGAATGGCCGATTTGCGGAAACACGGCATTGGCTGGATGCTGATGCGTTTTCGGCTGACCATCCATCAATATCCCCGCTACGGCGATACAGTGCAGGTCTCTACCTTTCCAACGAAGGTGGAAAAGTATTTCATTTACCGCGATTTCAAGGTAGTTAGCGCAGAGGGGCAACTCTTAGCCGAGGCCGCCAGCACCTGGGTCACATTCAATATCGAACGTCGGGCCATGATTGTATTGCCCGATTTTATCCGGGCATTAGACCCACCTGTAATAGCCGACCCCCTGCCTGCTTTACCCTTAAAACCAGGGTTCACCTGGCCTGATACGACCCCTACCATCACTGAACACATGATAGGCTGGCATGACCTGGATACCAATCAGCATACCAACAACGTCAGCTATGTTCAGGCCGTGATTGAGTCGATGCCCGAAGCTACCCTGCGTGGGCAACCCCTCCGCGAACTCGATCTGTTTTTCAAATCCGAATGCCACCTGCACGACCGCCTGCTGGTGCGAACATGGATAAACGACGAGTCCGCGCTGCATCGCCTTTCCCATGCCAACGATGGACGGGAGGTGATGCTGGCGCGGACTGTATGGCAATAATAATGTTACTGCGCGTCGGCTTTCCAGGTGTTGTTGCGGGGGTTGATGTCCGGGATTTTCTCATCGGGGTCGATCACCACCGTACGTAAACTAGCCGTTGTTGGTGCTTTGAACGTCCATATACCACCCCGCTGCCAGATTTCGACGGGCAGGTTAACCCGCGTTTTCTTGCCGGTTGTTTCAGTCATCTCGATAGTGGCGGGCATGGCCATTTTCTCCAAATTCTCGATGGTTATATAGGAACCTTTGGCGGCATCATTTTCCACATATTTGACTTCCTTCACCGATTGATCGAGTTTCCAGGTTTCATAAAAATACCCCCGCCAGAACCAGCCAAGATCTTCGCCAGCCGCGTTTTCGATCGTGCGGAAAAAGTCATAGGGCGTGGGGTGTTTAAACGCCCATCGGTTCACATACGCCTTAAACGCATAGTCGAACCGCTCCGGGCCAAGCACCACATCGCGGAGCATTTTTAGGCCCATACCGGGTTTGTAGTAAGCCAGAATACCGAGGTTTCGGCTCTGCTGTACATCAGGAATGGTCATAATTGGCTCGCTGGGAGCAAACAATGCCGGGGCCACATCGTGCATGGTGCCACGTTCCCGGTTGTACTCGCCCTTGTTGAAGCTGGCGGTTGAGAGCATGTTGATGAAGGTATTGAAACCTTCGTCCATCCAGGCAAATTTACGCTCGTTGCTGCCCACGATCATGGGGAACCAATTGTGGCCAAACTCGTGATCGGTTACGCCCCAAAGCCCGTCTTTTTTGTCGCGGTGATCGCAAAATACAATGCCCGGATATTCCATGCCCCCCACAACCCCGGCCACGTTGGTTGCCACAGGATAGCTGTACTCGAAAATGTACTTAGAGTAAAACTCAATGCAGCCTTTCACGTATTCTGTCGATCGGCCCCAAGAGTCATTAGTGGCACTTTCTGCCGGGTAAGCCGACATAGCCAGTGCTGTTTTACCACTCGGCAAATTGATCCGGGCGGCATCCCACACAAATGCCTTTGAACTGGCGAAAGCCACATCGCGGCTGTTCAGGCACCGAAATTTCCACGTCAACCGACCGGATTGCTTCGGGCGTGATTTTGGGTCAGTTACCTCTTCTTTGGTCCGAAGCATCACTGTTTTGTCGCTCTGCCGGGCCTGCGCCACGCGCTTAATTTGCTCTTTGGTCAGCACTTCATCCGAGTTCGTCAACTCACCAGACCCCACTACGATATGATCCCAGGGAACCGTTACAGCATACTCAAAGTCGCCGTATTCGAGGTAAAACTCACCCGCACCGAGGTAGGGCAACACGTTCCAACCCTGGATATCGTCAAACACGCACATCCGGGGATACCACTGCGCAATTTCGTAGACAATCCCGTCTTTACGAGTCAACTGACCCATCCGATCGGAGCCATATTCAGGGATTTTGAAGGAGTAAGCCAGCTTGACCTTGATAGGGTCACTGCCAGGCTTGAGAGCCTCCGCCAAACGCACTTGCAGGCGTGTATCGGTAATGGAATACGGTACAGCCGTTGCTTTACCTTTGCCATGCTCCACCGTTACGGCGGTAATAGTCATGCCCCCTTTGAAGTCGAGGTTGCCAAAGCGCCCACCCGTAACAGGGGTAGTTTTTGCTGCCCGCGACGTATCACTAAATGCATTTTGATCCAACTGCAACCACAAAAACGGCAACGATTCGGGTGAGTTGTTTTTGTAGGTAATTTCTACTTCACCACTGATTTCATTCTTTTGATCGTCGAGGCTGATATTAATTTTATAGTCAGCCTTATTTTGCCAGTAACGCGGCCCCGGCTCACCACTGCCCGTGCGGTAGTCGTTACCCGGCTGCATGTTGAACAAGGGATGAAACAACTCTTTCGGGTCGTATTTAGAGGTTGATGGCGTATTTTGTGCAACAGCCTGCCAGCAAACGAAGCAGGCAGCAGCAAGAAGGAGTTTTCTCATCGAACTCGTTTTTGGGGTAATTGGAAGCAATTTTTAGTGTTGACTATTTACATCTATAATGGTCTGTACCCGTTCGACAGGTAAATCCATCAAATCGGCAATATGTTCATTGGAATTGCCTTTTCGGTGCAGTTTAAGTACAAATTCCACCTCTTTTATCTCAATGCCTTGCTCAATGCCTTGCTCGATGCCTTGCTCAATGCCTTGCTCAATACCTTGCTCAATACCTTGCTCAATACCTTGCTCAATACCTTGCTCAATGCCTTGCTCAAGACCTCTATTCATACCTGTCGTCCAGGCAGTATCTTCAACATTTTTGAGGTCGCGATAATATTTCACACTTTGGTGATAGGCTTCGCGTTGGTCGCTCGAAAATTGGGCAACTTCGGCTACTGTGAAGAGTTTGTCAAACACCTTTTCCTGAAGTGCTGCCGGGCGTTTTTGCAAGGTTGGTAAACACTTGAATACGTAAAGCCATTTGTCCTGCAACGTGGTCAGTTCGTGTTCTTTCTTCGTAAAATTAGGCATCGACAAGTAGATAAACGTTAGCTTATCGTAGAAGGTCTCGCCAAACTGATCCTTCAATTGAACGGTGTGAACAACGATCTTGTCTTCCTGATCTTCGTTAAACAGGAAATCCAGAATGCCTACCGTGTAAATAGGTGTCAATCGGTAGTTCCAGTCACCCCGCAAAGCCTGCTCCTGAATCGGGAAAGAAGCGTAATACAGGCTTCGATCTTTAAAATAATTCTGTTTGGCCTTTTGCACCTCCACAATGAACCGTTCGCCAGTCGAACTAATGCAATACAGGTCATACACCGCTTTCCGGTCAAGGGAAGCGGCTCCCATTTGTTCGTTTTTAGTGTACGAAAGGTCACTGATTTTATGACGTTCGGGCAAAAGGGTATTCAGGAAATTAATCAGCAAATCCTTGTTCGGCTCTTCACCAAACAGTTTTTTGAAGCCGAAATCAGTAAACGGATTGATGTATTTATCTTCCATTACTCCAGGTAGTTAAGCCAGTGCTTCGAATAAGATTTCTGCCGGGTGCTTGGCCGTACGGCCCGTTCCGTCATGAATTTGGTGACGGCACGAGGTTCCGGGGGCGGCAATGATCACGTCGGCGGGTTGCTGACGAACAGCGGGCAACAAGACCAGTTCGCCAATTTGCATCGAAAGGTCGTAGTGTTCTTTCTCGAAACCAAACGACCCGGCCATTCCACAACAACCCGACGGAATCAGATGCACCGTATAATTTTTGGGCAACGACAATGCCTTTTTCCCCGGCACTAACGACGACACCGCTTTTTGCTGACAATGGCCGTGCATTTTTATCAAGCGAGTTTCCGTCGTGAATTGATCAGCACGAATCCGTTTAGCATCAATTTCACGGGCTATAAACTCTTCAAAAGTAAGCGCATTCCGGGCCAGTTTTCGGGCATCTTCCACCAGCGATTCATCCACCAAATCAGGGTACTCGTCCCGAAAAGTCAGAATAGCCGACGGCTCCAGACCTACCAAGGGCGTTTCTTCTGTAACAACGTTTCGTAATGCCCGAACATTATTGTCAGCCATTTTCTTGGCCATTTTCAGCATTCCCTTCGATAAGGCCGCCCGACCACTTTCTCCATGTTTGGGTATAACTACTTCATAACCAAGTTTTTCCATCAACTGAATAGCTTTCTTCCCAACCTCAACGTCGTTATAATTGGTGAATTCGTCACAAAAGAGGTAAACGGTATATGGCTTTTTATCTTGTGATATTCTCCTTTTCGCCCAGGCACTCAGCGTTGTCTTGCCCATCAAGGGCATCGTGCGGTCGGGGTGAAAACCGACCACCCGGTTAGCGATTCGCCGGAGGGCGGGCGTTCCCAAAACGGCGTTCCAGGCCCAGGGAACATAACTCGCCAAACCTGATAATCGGGCAAAATTCGCAATCAGCCTCGACCGAATCGGAACGCCATTGGCATCGTAATAATGCTGCAAAAACTCGGCTTTCAACTTGGCCACATCCACATTCGAGGGACACTCCGACTTACAGCCTTTGCACGACAAACACAGGTCATAAACTTCTTTGATCTCTTTGTGGTCGAAGCGGTTCTCTTTCTCGGAGCGCGTTAGCATCTCGCGGAGGATGTTAGCCCGCGCCCGCGTCGTGTCTTTCTCGTTGCGCGTAGCCATGAAACTCGGACACATGGTGCCGCCCGACAATTCGGTTTTGCGGCAGTCCCCGGAGCCATTACACTGCTCAGCGTGTTGGAGTACAGTTTGACCTTTATACCGAAAATAAGTCTGAAAGTCGGGGGTTTGTTGCCCGGCTTCGTAGCGTAAAAACGTATCCATCGGGGGCGTTTCCACAATTTTTCCGGGGTTGAAAATGCCATTAGGATCCCACATCTGCTTCACCTGCCGCATCAACTCATAGTTGTGCGCGCCCACCATTTTCGGAATAAACTCACCCCGAAGCCGCCCATCGCCGTGTTCGCCGGAAAGCGATCCGTCGTATTTTTTCACGAGGGTAGCAATCTCCTCGGCAATCATCCTAAACTGCCGATGACCTTCGGCGGTCTTCAAATTGATGATAGGCCGCAGGTGAATCTCGCCCGACCCGGCATGGGCGTAATGCACCGAAGTCATACCGTGTTTTTTGAGAATCACGTTGAATTCCCGGATGTACTCGGGTTGGTCGCGCACGTCCACGGCTGTGTCCTCGATCACCGCTACTGCTTTGGCATCGCCGGGGAGGTTGCCCAGCAGGCCAAGCCCGGCTTTGCGAAGCGCCCAGATTTTCTTGCTATCGTCGCCAAAAAGAAGGGGAAAATGATAGCCCATACCCTCCGCCCGCATTTCAGCTTCCATTTCGGTAGCCAATTGCTCTACCTCGGCCCGGCTATCACGAGAAAGGTCGACAACCAAAATTGTTGGAAAGCTTTCCAATTCAGATGCAGCATTGGGTACCCGCTGTACAAAAAAGCTGTTTTTTCGTTGCTCGTCGTTCGTATTGGCCCGCTCCAGAATAATATTGTCGATGAGCTCAACAGCGTAGGGGCGGTATCTCAGGGCAACCAGTGTTGCCCGTAGCGCTTCGTCGATGGAGCGGCAATGCACCGCCACTAAACCAGACTCAGCGGGTGGCAACGGCACCAGATTCAGTTTTATCTCCGTCAGAAAACAGAGTGTTCCTTCAGAGCCGGCAATGAGCTTACAGAAATTAAACGGCTCTCCATCAGTTGTGTACGGCGCACAGTCGAGCAGCATATCCAGGGCGTACCCTGTGTTGCGCCGTTCGATGGTGCGTTTGGGGAAGTTTTTGCGGATTTCAGCCTGATTTGCTGGGTCATTAAGAATGGCGTTAGTCTGCGCATAAATACTGTCTAACAAACTCGCTGACCCATTTTTTCGGCTTGCATCCCAAATGGTACTGGCTAATTGCTCAGCTTCTGTAGGGCCAAATTCAGCTTCTGAACCATCAGCCAACAAGACCTTCACAGACAGTAGATGTTCTCGTGCCGAACCATATACTACGGAGTTAGAACCGCAAGAGTTGTTACCCACCATACCACCGATCATAGCCCTATTGGCAGTCGATGTTTCCGGGCCATAATACAAGCCATAAGGCTTTAGAAACATGTTCAATTCGTCGCGAACTACCCCCGGTTGTACTCGAACCCATCGCTCCCCGGTATTTACTTCAAGTATTTTGGTAAAGTGCTTTGACACGTCCACAACGATACCATTACCAACCACCTGACCAGCAAGCGATGTACCCGCAGTTCGGGGAATCAGGGCTTGCTTTGTAGAGATAGCATAAGCAATAAGTTTTTTTAGATCCTCGATAGATCGGGGAATTGTCACGGCCGCAGGCATTTCCCGGTAGGCCGAGGCATCGGTCGCGTATAAGGTACGAGTGGTTAGGTCGTCAAAGTAATCGCCTTCAAGTTGCGGTTTAACGGGTATCATTGGCTTTGAATTCTCAAACGCTCAGAGCGGTATTCAGGTGCAATTATTACATCAAAATTAACATTTTTTTAGATTTCGAGTTTTTCTTTTCTCCATATTCGTTAAAATAGAATAGTACAATTAAATACCAGCTTAGCATTGTGTGCAGCGGTCTTAATACTTAAAAATCTAAAAATAACACAAACTGGCTTTTTCGATCATTGAACAAAACTGATACAATATTTACCTAGATTACCTGCATTTTAACTAAGTCCGATTTGCATTTTAGAAGCTACTATGAGTAATTTGCTAAGTAGTCTGTCGAGAATGTTCTATGAAATCCTGTTATGGTGCCAATTATCATTCTGAATAAGCTGAAGACAGGTCAAATAGTCTTACATTCAGATGAAGCAAACCTATCTATCGCAGTACGGTAATCAAGTGAACAAATCGCAAACCTAGCAACCAACTTAATTATTTTAACCATTTTTCGTAAACCTATGATGGACAAATCCTGCATAACAAACCGCACAAGCGGATGGGTAGCTCAGTTCGGTCACAAGATGAATATCTTCGTGGCAATGCTGGCAATGGTGGTGTTTTTTGGCACTCAACCTGCTTTGGCGCAAAGCAGAACCGTAACGGGTAAAGTAACGGATCCTGCCGGGTTAGGGCTACCGGGGGTAAGTGTTCAGGTGAAAGGTACACAACGGGGCACGAACACAGACTCAGAAGGGAAGTTTAGCCTTGCCAACGTTGCCGATAACACCACGCTAGTGTTGAGTTTCATTGGTTACACCAGCCAGGAAGTAGCTGTTGGAAATCGTTCGGTTGTTGATGTGAGGTTATCCGAGGACACCAAAGCACTCGAAGAAGTAGTGGTGGTTGGCTATGGTACGGCTAAGAAGAAAGACCTGACGGGTTCGGTAACTCAGGTAAGCACCAAAGATTTTAATACTGGTGTAAACCCTAACCCACTTCAGGCGATTCAGGGCAAAGTAGCCGGTTTGGTTATCACGCAACCATCAGGTGACCCCAACCAGGCACCGTCAGTTCGCTTGCGGGGTTATACGTCGCTGGCGGGTGGTTCAGATCCGCTCTACGTAGTTGACGGCATGATTGGCGTACCGATTAGCCAGGTAAACCCCAACGACATTGAAACGATTGACGTGCTGAAAGATGCCTCGGCAGGTGCTATCTACGGTTCGCGGGCAGCCAACGGTGTTATTGTGATAACGACCAAGCGCGGCAAAAACGGCAAAACAACCGTTTCGTTCAACAACTACGTGGCCGTTCAGACCATTGCCAAGCGGCTTGATTTGCTCGATGGCCCCGGCTACCGCGATGCCGTAACGAAAGTCTATGGTGCTGCGGCTTTGAACGATAAGCAGCGTTTCCCGGACAATACGACCAACACGAACTGGACAGATGAAATTACGCGGATGGCTGTCACCAATAATCACAACTTAGCGGTGTCGGGCGGATCGCAGAATTTCAGCTACCGGGGATCGCTTGATTACCTGAATAACCAGGGTCTGGTGAAAAACACGGGTTCCAACCGCTTAGTAGGCCGGATTAACCTCGACCAAAAGGCATTGGATAACCGCCTGAGTGTGCAGTATAACCTACAGTTCACGCGCACAAACAGCCTATTTGCCGATAACAACATCATCAACCGGGCCGCACAGTTTCTACCAACGTTGCCGGTTCGGTTTGCTGATCCAAAACTAAACCAGGGGGGATATGCTGAAGTAGGTGGCTCGTTTGACTTGTTCAACCCGGTGGCAGCGTTAGAGAACGCAACCAACAACGGTGTTCGGAACACAACCATTCTGGGTACCAACCTCAAATATGAAGTTATAGATGGCTTGACAATTGGCGTAAACGGACAGTTACAGTCTGATGGCCAGCAGAATAATTATGTCGATAACCCAGCTATTAAACAATTTTCAGGTAGTAATGGCCGTGCATCACGCAGGCTGTATAATGCAGACAGCAAACTGCTTGAAATAACGGGTAACTATGTTCGGAACTTAGGGACCAGCAATAACAGTAACCTCGCGATTTTAGGCGGTTACTCGTTTCAGCAGTTTGATAACGACGGTTTTGGTGCGGCCAATAATCAGTTCGTAACAACGGCCTTGGGTTTCGACAACCTCGGTACGGGAGCCGGTACGCTGCTTAACCCAAGCAACAGCTATGCTACTTCATACCGGAACCGATCAAACTTGATCTCGTTCTTCGGTCGGGCTACGGTAAACCTGAACGACAAATACAATGTTACGGCTTCGTTGCGCCAGGATGGTAGCTCTAAGTTTGGTGCCAACAACAAATGGGGCCTGTTCCCATCGGCAGCTGTGGGTTGGACGCTCACAAACGAGTCGTTTTTCCCGAAAAACAATGTTGTGACGTTTGCCAAACTCCGGGCCGGTTATGGCGCAACGGGCAACTCAGAAGGAATCAACCCCTACAACTCAATTCAGTTGTACAGTCAGAGGGGTACATACTATGATGGCACTATCGGCGATTTCTTGCCCGGTTATGGTATCGGCCAGAATGCCAACCCTGATTTGAAATGGGAAGTGGTAACACAAACGAATGTTGGCCTTGATTTTCAGTTATTTAACAACCGATTCTCTGGTACGTTAGACTACTACATCAAGGATACGAAAGATATGCTGTACCAAATCAGCGTACCAGCAGACGGGGTTAGATTCTTCGCCAGCAGTATTCTAGCGAACGTAGGGAATATGCGGAACAGTGGTATTGAACTTTCGTTGGGTGGCGACATCTTAGACAAAGGTGGTTTTGTCTGGAACTCCCGGATTGTGGGTTCAATCAACAGAAACAGAATTACCTCGCTGTCGAACGATCAGTTCAACGTTGGCCAGATTCGTTTCAACCCCTTTGGTGGTCGTGGTTTGTCAGACGTGTTTTCTTCATTCCTAACCGTAGGGCGGCCCTTGGGTGAGTTCAACAACGTACCAACCTTTGCCGGATCTTACGGTGCTGACGGTCAGCCACTGCTGAAAGCCGCTGTTGGTGATACGCCAACATCTGACGTATCGAAAGCTGATGCCGCTGCAGCTATTTTGGCTGGTAATCCAATCGCGCAGGGTAATCCACAGCCGTTTGCCAACGCATCCTGGATTAACACGTTCCGGTATGGCAACTTTGACCTAAATTTCCAATTGCGTGGCACGTTTGGTAACAAAATCATGAACAACACCCGGTCTAACTTCATGATTCCGGGTTCGATTTTGGAAACCAATATGTTGAGAGATGTAACGACGCTCCCAATTAAATACGGTGTGAACGTACTCTCGACCAACTGGCTCGAAAGTGGTGCATTTGTGCGTCTCGACAACGTACAACTTGGCTACAACGTACCCATCAAAGCCAACAAGTACTTTTCAAGTGCACGGGTTTATGTGGCTGGCAACAACCTGTTCCTGATTACGAAATACAAAGGCATTGATCCTGAGTTGCAGGTACAGGGTAATTTGGGTGCTAACGCAGGTGGTGGTCAAGTACAGAACCCTGCTGGGGCTGGGTCGAGTATTCCGACCGGCTATCAGGGGTTGGGCCAATCGCCAAACGACATTGGTAACGACCGGAGCGGTGTTTACTTCCGCCCGCGCACGGTTCAAATTGGATTGAACCTGAACTTCTAAGGCGAATTTTTCACGAACCGGATATAACCCAAAAAAGTATTCGGTTTGTGAAAACTGTTTAGGTACATACTCCGTTAGTATTGTCTTGATGAGAACACTAACTGCTGTAACCATTCAAATATCAAAAAAACTTCTATGAAACGGATTAACATAAAAGTGCTTTTAGGTTGCTCGGCACTGATGCTGGTGGGGCAGTCTTGCACAGACCTGACCGAGAAAACGTTTGACGCGCTGCCAACCTCAGGTGATTTTGGCACAACGGCTGGTCAGCAGTCGGCATTGATTGGACCACTTTACAACGGTCTGGGCAATTATTTCGACAACATGAACAGCCTGAACGCTACAACCGATGAGCAGATGGTGCCAACACGTGGTGGTGACTGGAAAGACGGCGACAACTGGAAACGATTGTACACCCACACGTGGGACCCCGTCACCGACAACGGTCAGTTTAACGGCCCCTGGGGTTGGTGCTATGGCAACATTACGTCAATCAACCAGCAGTTGGGTACGGTGACTGATGCGGCTCTGATTGCCGAGTTGAAAACGTTGCGGGCGTTTTTCCACTACCAGGCGATGGATTTGTTTGGCAACGTAATTATTGCCGATAAAGTAGGGGTAAAGTCGACACAATCTACCCGAGCACAAGTATTTGCCTTTGTTGAGAAAGAAATCCTCGACAACTACGCTAAACTGTCGCCAAACGTGGGCGGTGCGTACTACGGCCGCATGAACCAGCCGGTGGCTGACATGATTTTGGCGAAGATGTACCTGAACGCCCAGGTTTACATCGGTACGCCCCGTTGGGCTGATGCCATTACCCGGTGTGACAACATCATCAAGTCAGGTAAATTCGCGTTGAACGGCGACTTTTTCGCCAACTTCTCAACGCAGAACCAAAGTTCACCTGAGACCATTCTGGCTACGCCATTCAGCAGCACCAAGCGGGGAGGGATGAATATCCACATGCGGACGTTGCACTACCTCAACCAGCAGACCTACAACCTCGGTTCAGCTCCCTGGAACGGCTTTTGCACGGTAACTGAGTTTTATAACTCGTTTGATGACAGAGATGCCCGCAAGAAAATGTGGATCGTTGGTCAGCAGTTCAAAGCTGACGGTACGCCCATTATGGATGATGCCCTGCCGATGGTGTTTACGCCCGAAATTCCATCATTCGTCATGCCTGCCGGTGCGGCTGGTCGGTTGGCTGGTGCGCGGAGCCAGAAATACCAAATTCAGCGAAACAATCCCTTCAACGATCAGGATAACGATTTCGTAATCTATCGTTTGGGCGATGTATTTCTGATGCGGGCCGAAGCCAATATGCGCAACGGTAACACGGCAGCCGCCCTTACCGATGCAAACTTGCTTCGGGCGCGGGCTGGCTTGCCTGCTTACACAACGGCAACGTTGACGATGAACGAAATGCTGGCCGAACGCGGTCGTGAGTTGGCGTGGGAATACCACCGTCGTCAAGATTTGATCCGGTTTGGTCAATACAACAAGGCATGGCGTTTTAAAGACGTATCGGGTGCATTCCGTCAGTTGTATCCAATTCCGAACGACCAACTCGTGCTGAACCCAGCGCTGAAGCAGAATCCTGGTTACTAAACCATCTGGTTGTCCAATACCAAAACAGCAGGCTCCCAACGGAGTCTGCTTTTTTGTTGGCTGACGAATGACCCCCGCGTTATCGTTATCTTTGCAATCCCTCTCTTGAGAAATCACTTGTGCTAATGCGCCTTATACTCCTAGTACCGGCAATCGCCCTAATTATGGCGGCTTGCCGCCCAGGGCAAAATACGCCCACCGACCCGTTATTCAAAAAGCTCTCTGCCGACGAATCGCATATTAACTTTATCAACACCGTTACCGACGACAAAGAATTCAACATTTTCAACTACCGAAATTTCTACAACGGCGGGGGCGTGGCCATTGGTGATGTAAATAACGATGGCCTGTCTGACGTGCTGCTCATTGCCAACATGGGCGATAACAAACTGTATCTGAATCAGACAAAAGCGGGCGAGGCTATGCAGTTTGATGACGTTACGACCAAAGCGGGCGTGGCCGGTAAACGCGCCTGGAGCACCGGAGCCACCTTTGCCGATGTGAACGGCGATGCACGACTCGACATTTATATCTGCAATGCGGGTATTCGGGAAGGCGACAACCGCGCCAACGAACTCTATATCAACAACGGTAACGATGCCAACGGCGTACCCACTTTTACAGAACGGGCTGCCGAGTATGGGTTAGACGATCAGGGATACAGCACTCACGCGGCTTTTTTTGATTATGACCGCGACGGAGACCTCGATATGTATCTGCTCAACAACAGTTTTATACCCGTCGGTCGGCTGCAATATGCCAATCTGCGTGCCGAGCGCGATTCGACGGGGGGCGATAAACTGTTTCGCAACGACGGAAAACGGTTTACCGATGTCAGCGAAAAAGCGGGTATCTACGGTAGCCTGATTGGATTTGGTTTGGGCATTACCATCGGTGATGTGAATGAAGATGGGTGGCTCGATATTTACATTTCCAACGATTTCTATGAACGCGATTACCTCTACATCAACAAGCACGATGGCACCTTTGCCGAAACCATCAAAGAAGCTATGCCGCACACGAGCTTGTCTTCGATGGGGGCCGATGTAGCCGACATCAACAACGACGGCAAACTCGATATTTTTATTACCGATATGCTGCCCGGCAACGACCGGCGGCTGAAAAAAACATCCACGTTTGAAGGCCACGATTTAGAAACAATCAAGCACGACCGTGATTTTCATTATCAGATCATGCAAAATATGCTTCACCTGAACGTGGGCAACCAACCCGGCAATGGCGGCTTACCTACGTTCAGCGAAGTGGCGCGGTTTGCAGGTGTGCAAGCTACCGACTGGAGTTGGGGCGCGTTGATTTTTGATATGGACAACGATGGGCTGAAAGATATATTCGTGGCAAACGGTATTGCCAAAGATGTAACCGATCAAGACTTCGTGAATTTTCTGGCCGACCGTGAAAACATGGCTCAGGTTGCTAAACAAGGCAAGTTTGACTTCAAAAAATTCTTAGACATGGCTCCGTCCGAAGCCGTGCCGAACTATGCGTTTCATAACGAAGGCAACCGACCGTCGGCCCGGCTGACATTTACCAATAAGGCCGTTGAGTGGGGCTTGTCGGAACCCGATTTCTCGAACGGCGCGGCCTACGGCGACCTCGATAACGACGGTGATTTAGACCTGATTGTAAACAATATGAACTCGCCCGTGTCGGTCTATCAGAATCAGGCCGTGCAAAAAAACAAAACCAACTACCTGAAAATCAAACTCGATGGTACGGGCATGAACCGAAATGCCATTGGTGCGCGGGTAACGGTGTATCAGGGCGGGCAGTTGCAGGTGTTACAGCAAATGCCAAACCGGGGTTTTCAATCATCAGTTGACTTGACGATGGTATTTGGCTTAGGCAATAAACCCAACATTGATTCATTGGTGGTGGTTTGGCCCGACGACAAAAAACAAACACTGCGCGGCCCCAAAGCCAACCAACTCCTGACACTCCATCAAGCCGATGCAACCCAACTTTGGAAGCCATCAGCTACCCAGGCAAACCCAATTTTCAACGACCATACCGCCCCGTCGGGCCTGAACTACCTGCACCGCGAAAGTAATTTCGTTGATTATAACCGCGACCCATTGCTGAAACAGCAGGTTTCGACGCAGGGGCCGGCCCTCGCCACTGGCGACGTGAACGGCGATGGCCTTGACGACCTATATTTTGGTGGGGCCAACGGGCAAGGCGGGCGGCTTTACGTGCAACAAGCGGGCGGCAAGTTTACCGATAAAACCCCGGCCATTATGCGAACCGATACGTTATCGGAAGCCGTTGATGCCGTATTGTTTGATGCCGATGGCGACAAAGACCTCGATTTATATGTGGTGACGGGCAGCAACGAATATGCCGCCGAATCAGACGAACTGCTCGACTTGCTGTATCTCAACGACGGGCGCGGCAATTTCACGCATTCTCAAACGGGCTTGCCTAACCTGAAAGCCAGTGGCTCGTGTGTGACAGCCGCCGATTTTGACCGCGATGGCGACGTCGATTTATTCGTTGGGTCGCGGTCGGTACCAGGCAACTACGGCAAAAGCCCATCGAGTCATTTGCTCATTAATGACGGGAGCGGCACGTTTAAGAACTACACAAAACGATTCATGGCCGACGTAGAACAGTTGGGCATGGTGACAGCCGCAACCTGGGCCGACCTGAACGGGGATAACTACCCCGAACTAATTGTGGTGGGCGATTGGGAACCTGTGCGGGTGTTTGAGAACAAACGCGGTAAACTTAGTCTGAACCCGGCCATGACCATCAACGATGCTACGGGTAAGCCACTGAAAACCAACGGCTGGTGGAACTGCGTCAGGGCGGGCGATGCCGATGGCGATGGCGATATTGATTTGGTAGTGGGTAACCTGGGGCTGAACTCGCGCATCCAGGCCAGCCAAACCATGCCCGCCGAGATGTACGTCAGCGATTTTGATAACAACGGCACGCTGGAGCAGATTATCACCTGCGCCGACGAAACCGGAACCCTTTATCCATTGGTACTGAAGGGCGATTTGCAGAAACAGATGCCGACTATCAAGAAGAAATTTGTGAAATTCAATGACTACGCCGGGAAGAAAATTGACGAAATACTGGATGAAAACCAGATCAGGCAAGCCCTGCGGAAAGATGTATTTACGGGCGCATCGGCCATTTTGCTCAACGATGGCAAAGGCAAGCTGACCTTTCAGCCGTTGCCCGCCGAAGCGCAATTTTCACCCGTTTG
>Ga0105048_10006454_pt1 | contig 18908 bp, 11 predicted proteins | sample MAT05_FD_78382 | JGI IMG/M metagenome (GOLD analysis project Ga0105048, IMG submission 78382) | Freshwater microbial communities from Lake Fryxell liftoff mats and glacier meltwater in Antarctica - MAT-05 | ecosystem: Environmental > Aquatic > Freshwater > Ice > Liftoff microbial mat | place... | reverse complement strand
GTCAGATCGCCCGTTCGTGCCTTCGTGCGATCGACCTGTTCCCGGAGACCACGACGGGCGACCTCCACCGACGGATTTCGCTGTTGCGCCTGCGTCGGATCGGAGCGCTGGTGGAGCTCCGCCATCTCGACACAGCTCGCGCGGAGAGCCAGCTCGTGCTCGCCGATGCCCTGTCGACCGGCGATCAGGTGATCGAGGCTGGGAGCCGGCGTGTGCAAGGGCTGATCAGTCAGGCCGCCGGTGACCTGCCGACGGCCAGAGTCCAGCTCGGCGACGCGATCGACCTCTTCCGCGAGATCGGCGATCGGCCGCAGCTGGCCGAGACACTGCGGTTGCGCGGATTCCTCGAACTGTTCGGCGGCTCGCTGCCCGAGGCCGAGTGGCTCTTCGGTGAGGCGGCAGGGCTGTACGCGGATCTCGGCGATCGTCGCGGGTTGGGCTACATCGAACAACACCGGGCTTGGATGTCGTTCCTCGGCGGGCACATGGCCGAAGCCGAGACCCATCTTTCATCGGCCGCCGACACGCTCACCGAACTCGGTGACCGGGCGGGGGTCGGCTGGGCGTTCGGTCTGCTGGCGTACGTGAAGTTCTTCGGTCGCCACTTCGACGAGGCCGAGACGCTTGCCAATCTGGTGAGAGCCGAAGCCAAGGAGCGTGGCGACGAATGGGCGGAGGCAATGATGATGTCGCTGCTCGCATCGATGCGGCTGTGGACCGGCAACCTCGACGCCGCCTCTGCTCTCGCCGAGCATTCTCGAGCCAAGTTCAAACGGCTCGGCGACGGTTTCGGACTCGCTCAAGCGCTCGGTGTGCTCGGCCGCACCCAGGTCGCGCTCGGCGATCCCAACCTTTCGCGCACCACCGAGACCCTGCTCTCGCGCTCGGAACCCTTTGGTGAGTCGCCGTATCCGCTGCTCGCAGTCGCGGGAATCGCGATGCACGGCGGCGACGGCAAGTCCGCCGTGCTGTATGCCGACGAGGCAATCGCCCGAATGCTGCACATCGCAGCTGATGCGAGCGAGCCGTACATCATCCGGGCCGTCGGCCAAGCACAGATCGGCGATTTCGACGGTGCCAGACAGTCGCTCGATCATCTCGAAGGCGACATGTCCGGCCATCCGTTTGCTCAGTCGGCCAACGCGTTGGTGGCAATCCTCGAAGGTCGCCCCGATGTCGCGATCGCGTCGGCCCAGCTCGTCGCCGACGCACCCGGTCACACCTATCTCGACGGCGTCGTCGCCCGACTCTCGGCGGGCGCCGCATGCGCGATGCTCGCCGATCCCGAGGGTGCCCGACGCTGGCTGGCGGAATCCGTCGCCCAAGCCACGAGCACTCAGGACAGCGTTGCGACCGCACTTGCGTTGCTGGCGTACCATCATGTGCTCGGTGTTGTCCATGATTCCGGTCCCGGCGATCTCAGCGCGCTCGGAGCCGGATGGCGCAGCGTCATCGATGCAATGCCGCACCTCGAACTCGTCGCAGACCCGAGTTGAGCGCCCATCCCACCGGGCTCATTGTCGGCCGGTTCAACCCACCTCATCTCGGCCACTCGTACATGATCGAGTGGGCTGCCGCCCGGGTCGATCGGCTGGTCGTTTTTGTCAACACTCGCGACGGCGAAGTGGTTCCGGGCTCGCTGCGCTCGGCCTGGCTGGCAGATCTGCACCCCGACGTCACCGTGGTGGAGGTGCACCACGACCTCGGCACCGACTTCGACGACGAAGATCTGTGGGCAAAGTGGATGGCGCTGTTCCGTTCGCGCTGGCCGCACGTCGACGGACCGCACGCCGTGTTCAGCAGCGATGCGTATGTCACCGGGATCGCCGACCGGTTCGGCGCCGAGCCGGTGGTGGTGGATGCCGACCGGGTCACCGTGCCCATCAGCGCGACCCAGATACGAGAAGCGCCAGCCGATCACTTGGATCGACTGGCGCCTCCGGTTCGGGCCTGGGTGCAGGCCAACCTGGTCTCGTTCCCGCGGTCAGCGGATGGCGGTCACTTGCCCGGCTGAGGCAGCGTGCGCAGGTACGGCTTGACGGTGGTCCAGCCACCGGGGAACAGGGTCTCGGCTTCTTCGTTGGTGACGGCCGAACCAATGATGACGTCATCGCCGTCTTCCCAGTTGCCCGGGGTTGCGACCTTGAACTTCGAGGTCAGTTGCAGCGAGTCGATCACGCGGAGGATCTCGTTGAAGTTGCGACCGGTGGACGCCGGGTAGGTGATGTTCAGCTTGACCTTCTTGTCCGGCCCGATGATGAAAACCGAGCGCACCGTGAGGGTGTCGTTGGCGTTCGGGTGGATCATGTCGTAGAGGTCCGAGACCTTCTTGTCGGCGTCGCCGATGACCGGGAAGTTGACCGCGGTGCCCTGGGTCTCTTCGATGTCGGCAGCCCACTTGCCGTGGTTCTCGATCGAGTCGACCGAGAGGCCGATGACCTTGACATTGCGCTTGTCGAATTCGGGCTTGAGCTTGGCGACGAGGCCGAGTTCGGTGGTGCAGACCGGAGTGAAGTCCTTGGGGTGGCTGAAGAGCACGCCCCAGCTGTCGCCCAGCCATTCGTGGAAGTTGAGCTCTCCCTCAGTGGTCTGAGCGGTGAAGTCGGGTGCGGTATCGCCAAGGCGAACGCTCATGGTATTCCTCCGGTGTCGAAGCGCCGACGGTGGCGCTCGGGTTCAGTTGGCTCAGTATGCCCGATACCCGATCATTTTGCTCGAGAATTGGACATGTGACTCATGGGTCACATATTGTGGTCCCGTGGACGACACCGGGGACGTGTTCAAGGCTCTGGCCGACGGCGGCCGTCGGGCGTTGTTGGACTCGTTGTTCGGGCGCGACGGACAGTCGCTCGGCGAGCTGTGCGAGGTGTTGCCCGACATCACCCGCTTCGGTGTGATGAAACACCTCGCGGTGCTGGAGGCAGCCGGACTCGTCGTCGTCGAACGCCGTGGACGCAGCAAGTTGCACTTCCTCAATCCGGTTCCGATCCAACTGATCCACGATCGCTGGCTGTCGAAATACGCCAAGCCGTTCACCCGATCAATGACCAGCATCAAGACCCGTCTCGAAACAACACTGCCGAAGGAGCACCCAGCATGAACATCACCCGCCACGTCTACGAGGTCTACATCAAGGCCACCCCAGAACAGGTGTGGCAGGCGATCATCGACCCGGAGTTCACCAGGCAGTACTTCTATGGCACCGGGCTCGAGAGCACGCTCGGGGTCGGGGAAGGTTTTCGATACGTCGCGACCGACGGTGCGGTCGCGGCGGACGGCGTGATCGAAGAGATAGAGCCCGGCACGCGATTGGCGATGACGTTCCGGCTGCTGCACGACGCGGCGCTGGCCGAAGAGCAACCCGGCAAGGTGGAGTGGATCATCACTCCCGCCGGTGACGCGACCCGGCTCACCGTGCGCCACGGCGATCTGTTCAAGAGCCCGAACACGTGGGAGCACGTGCGGATGGGGTGGCTGCCGATCGTCCACGGTCTCAAGTCGGTACTCGAAACCGGATCCGGTCTGGGTTCGATCGACGATCCTGCGGCGCGAACGTTCTCGGAGAACCCGGAGGGTGACTGGCACCGATCGCAGGGTGTCACGGCCAACAACGCGATCTGGGACGGGCTCGGCAAGCCCGACGACGAGCGATCCGCCGACGACGACGAGCAGATGACCGCCGCCGCCTATGCCGCGTTCTATCACTGGGGCCGAGCCACCGGCGCAGGCCCGGTGAACGTCGCCCGGGGCCAGTACATGATCGCCAAGGTCTGGGTCGCGCGCGGCAACGGACCGCTCGCGCTGCACTACGCCGATCTCACGATGGCCATGTGTCTCGCCAACGATCTCGCCGACTTCGACCTCGCCTATGCCCACGAGGCGCGCGCTCGAGCACTCGCCCTGCTGGGCAATGTCGACGAGGCGCGCGCCGAGCGCGCTGCCGCGGCCGCCGTGCCGGTCGCAGATCCGCAAGACCTCGAAATCGTGGAGGGCGACCTCGCCGCAGAGCCCTGGTTCGGCATCTGAGCGACCCGTTGCGACGTCGAGATTTCGGCGGATGACGTCATGCAGTTGGTTCTCCACACAGACCGGCAGCTGATCGCTGCTCCAATCGAAGTGGAATCGGCTTTCCGACGGCGGTGCAGTAGCCCTCGAGCGACTTGTACCGGTCGTCGGCCTCCCCTTCGCACCCTTGCGGGAAGACCCGAAGGATCGACCAACCGATCGGGGGTTGTCGCGCTGCCGGCTTCTTGGTGAGCAGTTGCTTCCACCACGGCTTTGCCAGCCAATCCTGGAGCTTGTTCTCCTGCATGGCTGCGGCCTGCGGAGTCGGCGCAACGTTGCGGGTTCGGTACGTCGTGTACCAGACGTCACCCAACCACGTCATCACCGACAGCCCGAAGCGGCCGACGACGCCGGGCGACGACAAGACTCTGCCGAGTACCCGGAAAGCCTGTCGCAAGGCGCGGCTGCGCAACGTGTCCTTCACCAGCAGCAGGTCGCACACGTCGGGGTCGCCGACGGCGCGTACGATCATCTCGGGTACCGGACCCAAGCCGGCCGGAAAGTGGTCGCCGAGGTCTTTCGTCAAAGCCGACATCAGCCGCACCCCGTGCAGGCTGCGAATGTGGTGCCGACTGCGGATGAGCGCCGAATCCTGCTCGGCCTCGGCGTAGGTGATGAATCGGCGCTTACCGTTGTCCAAACGAGTGATCAGATCGAGATCTCCACCCAGGAGGTAGCCAATTGCGCACCAACGATGCAGCAACGCTTCGCGGATGTCGACGGGAACGTTCACCCCGATCCGTTCGAACGTCTCGATGACCGGGACGACGAAGCTGAGCATCGTGCCGAACTGATCCTCGTCGTTGATCGGCAAGCCGTACAGCGCCTCGTTCCAAGCCACCTGAACGCTGATCGAGAGATCGGGCACGACGGGCAGCGGTGTCTGCCGCAACCGCCCGCGAACGACGAGATGCATCCGGCGGACCCTGGCGATGGAGTTGTTGAGGACGTCATTCGTCGGGGCGAGATCCTCGTCCGACACGCTCAAAACGAAGTCGAGGGTCTGGACGATGCGGCCAGTCGGGAACTTGCCGAGCAAGGACTCCAGGTCGAGCACCTTCGAGCCTCGCGACGCCGCGTACCCGTCGGGGATGGACGAACTCAACAGCGACAGCAACACCAACAGGCGATATCGCTTGAAGAAGTCGGCGCTGCTCTTCAGCGAACCGACCGAGATCAACGGAGTGAGACACTTCCAACGCTCGGCGATGTCTGCTCGGATCTCTTCGGGATCGATGCGGTCGGGTCTGAAGGTCAGATCGCCGTCGAGCGGATCACACTTTCCGCGAGCCTCGTCGAATGTCCACGTCCTGTGGTCGTGGACCGCCTGTTGCTCAGGCGAGCGATGCACGGCGGGTCGATACGGGACAGGAAACACCAGCGAGCCGGCTCGAGCACGGATTCGGCGTTGCTGTTCTCGGCTGATCGCCAAGGCAGTTGGATCGACTCGCGTCGGGTAGCGACGTCGGAACAGATTGGCGATGAAACGCATCCGCTGCTCATATGACAGCCAACAATCGGTGCGCCGATCGTCGGCGTCGCCGAACAGGTCGGCCACCTGACGGGCAGACGGGTCTTCGAGCACGTCGAGGTGGTCGTGGAACTCAAGTCCTTGCTGCTGTAGCGAGCGTCCGACCGAAATCCAAGACGAGCCGACGCGAATGCCCATCACCCAGCGGGTGATCGCACGGATTGATCGCTTCTCGATTGCTCGTGCGGTCTCATGGAAGCCTGGGTTGCGCTCGACATACAGGTCGGTGCGGCGCAGCTGCACTTTCGGCATCCGATTGAGTCGGGGGTAGAGCACGCGCCGGATCGGGAGTCGCAAGCCGCTCGCCAGGGGGAGCTGCAACACCCACTGTTCGTGGGCGGCGAGAAAGATGTTGGCGGCATAGATCCGCTGGTCGCGCTGTCGCGCGTTCCGCGCCAGCTGGCTGTCCATATAGGTCCACATCGCGACATAGAGCAGACGAGCGTTGCCTCCGGTTGTCGGCCGATGGTCGTTCCACGTCTCCTGATCGTTGACGGCTGAGGGGTCGGAACGCCACGCCATGCGACTCGGCACCCCGGGTTGCCCGAGCGGTGGCTCCCACGTTGTTGATCGCAGCACCTTCAGACACGCCACCCAGGCAACGATGACGCGAGCTTCGAAGTCGTTCCACGAGACATCGTCGGCATCGAAGTTCGGCTTCGGCCCCAACTGTGCGAGCGCTTCGATCAACGCAACGAACGACTGCCCGATGTCGTAGAACACTGCCTGGTTGCCCCAACCGAAACTGCGCTGGATCGATTGCCGGATCATCGGGATCGGCATCCGCAGGATCGTCCCGACGATGTCGGATGGCCACTGACCGAACGTCGCCCACGTCGGCAGCTCCGTGTCCAGGAGGCGGGCGAGTTCGCTGGCGATGTCCTGGTACGCAAGCGTGATCAACTCGTTGCGGCGCATCTCCGACATCGGCGTGAATGTGATGGCATACACGCGCTCGAGTGTGACCGAGCGCGACTTCAGATCGGGCCTCCAGTCGACCGTCGGGTCGAGCGAACGGTCGAGGCTGACGCCATCGAGTGGACGGTCTTGACTGAGGTACATCGCAGCATTCTTGCCGACCGAACGCACCCGGAAATCACTGCTTTACGCATCGTTTACCCTGATCGGAAATGGTACGGGGACGTACTAGGTTGACGGCGTGGCGGCCGGGGTGGACCTTCGATGTCTGGTGTTGGGGCCGGTGGCCACGGTTGCCGCGGACGGCACCGAACGTCCCGCGGCCGGTCAGAGCGCGGCGGTCCTGGCGCTGTTGGCGGCGGATTACCCCCGTCCCGTTCGATCCGCCCGAATTGCCGAACTGCTCTGGGGGGCAACGCCGCCTGCGAGTGCGAGCACCGGGGTGCGGGTCGCGGTCAGCCGAGCGCGGGAGATGCTGCGTTGCGACACCGACGACAACCCGATCCGGTCGGACGCCGAGCACTATGAACTGACCATCGCTCCCGATTCGATCGACGTATTCAGCTTCATGACGCTGGTCAACGGCGCCCGGGTCGACCTCGCCAGGGGACGGTCCGAGACGGCTGTCGAACAAATGCAGTCCGCGCTCGGGTTGTGGCGAGGCAGTCCGTTCGGAGCGTGGGGCGATGCCGAATTGCTCGAGGTGGAGGTGTCCCAGCTGCAGAGCGCCCGGCGCGATGGCGAAGAACTGTTGGTCGACGCAATGCTGGCGAGTGGGCGCGCCGAGGAAGCTGCGGCGATGGCGGCCCGATGGGTCGAGACCGAGCCCTACCGCGAGCGCCGATGGATGCAGCTGATGCTCTCGTTGTATCGCTGCGACCGCCAGGCCGAAGCGTTGCGGACGTTCCGACGCGCTGCAGACCTGCTCGTCGAAGAACTCGGCTTGACGCCGAGCCGCGACATGATCGAGCTCGAGCGCGACATTCTGCTCCAAGCCGATCATCTCGACCAGCGCCCTCGGTCACCCGTGATTGCGGCCGATCTTTCCGGGCTCGCCCGATCGTTGCGCGATGCTGCCACCGTCCCTCCGGTTCCGGGGACCTCGTTCATTGGTCGGGGCGCAGACACCGCCGACGTGCTCGATCGACTCGGCACGCATCGGATGGTCACCCTCATTGGCCCGGGAGGTGTCGGGAAGACGCGACTCGCGACCGAGGTATGCGCGTTGCTCGATCGATCGGTGATCTTCGTGCCGCTTGCGGCCGAGCAGGAGCAGACGATCATCGCTGCTCTGGCGTCACGACTGAGCATCAGCGAACGCAGCGACATCGACCTGTTGGAAACCCTCGTGATCCAGTTGAATCTGTCGGATGCTGTCATCGTGTTCGACAACTGCGAGCACGTAGTCGACGCCGTCGCCGAATTGGCCACAGCATTGATTCACGGCTGCCCGAACCTGACGCTGCTCGCCACCAGCCGCCATCGGGTTGGAATCACCGCCGAGCATTGTGTGACCATCGCGCCGCTCGCGCCGACCGATGCCCGAGAGTTGTTGGTCTCGCGAGTGCGGCAGATGATCGACCGGGATTCGTTTGGTGACCTCGATGCAACCGAGGGCTCCAGCTCGTCGATCGACGAATTGATCCGATGTGTCGATCGCTTGCCGCTCGCGATCGAACTCGTCGCGAGCCAATTGGACACATCGACGCCGACGGAGATCCTCGCGTCGTTGCGATCCGATCTCGGTTCCGTGGGGGTGCCCAATCGTGCCGACCCTCGCCACGGCGATCTGGCCTCGATGGTCACATGGTCATACGAGTTGCTCGAGCCGAGTGCCCGCCGGTTGCTCGCGGCCACCGGCGTTTTCGACGGGGAATTCTTCGCCGACGACGCAGCGGCAGTGTCCGCGCAGAGCACCGGCGACACATCGCGCGATCTCCGCTCGCTCGTTCGTCATTCGTTGATCCACGCTCGCAGCGAGGCGGGCTCGGTGCGTTATTCGGTCGGCGAGGTGGTCCGCCTCTTCGCTCGGTCCAGCACTCCACCGTCGGAGTTGGCAGCGTTCGAATTTCGTCATCGGGCCCACTACCGGTTGCTCGTCGAGCAGATGGAGTTGGAAATGCGGTCCGCGCGCGAGGCCGTGGCGACGGGCCGACTGATCGATGCATCGAGCGAGGTTCGTCGAGCATGGCGGCGCAGTGTCGACGCGGGCGACTTTGCCACGGCCGTCACGATCCTGCGTGACATCCACAGCTTCAGTGCCTTTCAACTCCAGTCCGAACTGCCCGATGCAGCGGTCGCTCTCGTTGCTCGGCCGGAGTGTCGTGATGTTCCGAACTATCCATCGCTCTTGGCCTGCGTCGCCGACACCCAGTGGAGCCGCAACGATGGCGAGGGCGCGTATCGGTCGGCGACGGAGGCCATTGCCTCTGCTGAGCGGCTGGGCCAACCAGTGCCGATCAAGGCTCACCAGATCCTGCTCGTCGTCTGTGCGTTCCGCCGTCAGCTGAGGCGGGCACTCGAGCACCACGAGCGCGTGCGCGAGATCGCCGTTGCGAGCGGGCAGCCGCAAATCATCGCTCATATGCACACGGTGGCGGCGATCGGTGGGGCCATGTTCGGACTGGACGAAGCAGCCGCCGACAACGCGCAGGAAGCGGTTCGTCTGGCCGATCTGCTCGGCAATCCAACCGTGTCTGCCTGGGCGTCCTACGGAGCGGCGATGACGCTCGTCGAAAAGCAACCGCACCAAGCGCTCCCACTCTTCGAGGAAGGGATCGCCGCCGCTGGACAGGTGCACAACCTGTTCATCTCCGGCATGAACCTGTCCGGCTTGGCCCGTTCGCTCCGCTGGCTCGGCCGTCAACCCGAGGCCGCCCCCATCGTTGGCCAACTGCTGGATGTGTGGAGCCGCGCCAACCGGCCAGCACATCTCTGCGACATGCTGGTCGACGCGGCGCTCTTGGTGGCGCCGCGCGATCGAGGGCTCGGCGCTCGAGCGATTGTTGCCTCGGAAGCGATTCGCATCGGCGAGTCGGTCTATTTCACGGACACGGCTGCCGTCGATGGTCTGCGGTTGTTCGTCGCCGAGGGCTACACCCGGGTCTGGACCGACCAGCGAATCGCCGATCTCGTCGCAGAGTTGGTCGAGTCGCTTGCGGCCGTGTGAGCAGGATCCATCGCTCGAAACCCGCCGGCCGAACCGTTGATGTAACCGAGAGACGGCGAGGGCGTGTGGCCCCGCCAAGTTACGCGTCGTTTACGGGCGTGTCCGACACTGCACCCAACGAGCCCCGTGATGTCGGTGGCCGTCCAGGGAGGAATCGCGATGCGTTCGATGCTTCGGTTGTTCAATTCGGCGTTGGTCATGACGGCCGCGCTGTTGGCGGTTCTGGTGATCCCGCTGGGCGCCACGGGCGCGTCGGCGGTCGGCACGTTCACACTCACCGGCACGGTGACCGATGCGGCGACGTCTGCACCGTTGAGCGATATCACCGTTCGGCTGAGCTCATGGGAGACGGGCTACACCGCGGCGACGTCGACTGACTCAAGCGGTCACTTCTCGGTTCCGAACGTGCCGGCCGACTACGTCTCGGTGTCGTTCCTCGACTTTGCGGGCCTCCACGGCGGGGCCTACGCCGGGGTCGAGGCAGGCGCGACGGGAACAGTGGTGCGCAATGCGCAGATGTTGCCGGGCGGCGCGGCGCAGGGCACGATCACCGATGCAACGACGGGCGCGCCGATTGAGGGAATCTGCATCAACAGCGCGAGCACACAGACGTGCACGAATGCGGCGGGGCAGTACCGAACAGCGGCTACGACATCGACCTATCTCTACCTCTCGTTCGACGTGGGTGATTCGGGCTACATCCCGCCACCGTTCACGACCGTCTCCTTGACGATCGGCTCGGTCGAGACCCGCGACTTCCAGCTTCAGCCCGGAGCGACGTTCGTGTTCGACGTCACCAGCTCGGCGGACGGTTCGCCGGTGGAGTCATGCCTGTACTACAGCAGCGTGAGCGGCCCACCCATGTACGCGTACCGCTGCGACGACGACGCTGATGGAACGATCACCTCGCCCGGTATGCCGGCCGGCTCGTACCGGATCTCCGTCCAGCCGACCGATGGCAAGCACCTGTCGACCACCTATCCCAGCCACGACACCGCCGTGGAGCTCGCGACGCTCGAGACCAAGTATCTGACCCAGGTGGTCCAGCTCGGCGGGTCGATCAGCGGAGTCGTCACGACCCCTGGTGGAGCGCCTGCCGTGGAGGCGTGCGTCTATGCGGTTCGAAGCAGCATGTTCGGCGACTTCTTCGGCGCATGCACCGACGAAACCGGTGCCTATTCCATCACGGGCATGGTCGACGGGTCCTACGAAGTCGGCTTCGGCATCTCGCCGTACGGTACGTCCGGCCTGTTCGTCGGGGAGTACTTCGACGATGCCGCGACGGCCGATGAGGCCACACCGGTTCTGGTCTCGGTGGGCGTCGACACCGACGGCATCGATGCCGAGCTCGACATCGCAGGTGTCATCACCGGCACCCTCACCGACTCCGCGACCGGCGAGCCACTCGGCGGAATTTGCGTGACGGCTCAGAACGAAGTCAACTTCCAGAACGCTTGCACTGACGAGGACGGCTTCTACGAGATCGCCGGGCTCCAACCCGGCAGCTATTCGATCGAGGTGTACACCGACGAGTACCTCGGCGAGAACTATCCAACGCCCGTCAGCGCGGCGGCCAACGTCGTGACAGGCGGAATCGACTTCGCACTCGACCTTGGGGGTGCGATCACCGGGACACTGAGCCGGGCCACCGGGACCGGCTCGATCTGCATCGACCTGGAACCCGTGCCGCCGGCGACGCAGCGGCGGTGGCGGTGCGTCGAGTCGGGATCGACGTACCGTTTCGGCGGCCTCGCCACTGGGTCGTACACCCTCGGTTTCAACGCGGGCTACGCAACCGATGCGCTGATCCCGGAGTTCTACGACGATGCCGCGACAGCCGCGGCAGCGACCCCTGTCGCCGTCGTCGCTGGATCGATCACGAGCGGGATCGATGCCGTCCTCGCGTCTCCACCTGCGTTCACGGGCACGGTGACACGCGGCGATGGCGGCAGCCCGCTCGGGATCAGCGTCGCTGCGACCAGTGTCGCCACCAGCATCACGACCACCGTTACAGCGGTCACTTCGGCCGGTGCATACCGCCTCGTCGTTCCAGCGGGAACCTATCGACTGACCTTCTTCGGCAGTGGTCTGCTGACCGAGTACTGGCAGGACACAACCAACTTCTGGGACTCCACCCACGTCACCATCGGCGCCGCCGACGTCGTGCTCGATGCCGTCCTCGACGTGCCGTCGACGGTGAGCGGCACCGTCGTCGACAGCACCGGCGCACCTGTTGCCGGCGTCCGTATGATCGCAGAGCGGACGACGGCGCCACTGTTCGGCGTCATCGCCGAGACCAACGCAGCCGGACAGTTCTCGACCACCCTCATGGGGCTCGGTTCTTACAGTGTCTCGGTCGATGACAACCGGTTCCGTGGCACGCCTCTGGAGGTCGCGTTCGACGTCACCGCACCGGGCAGCACCCACGTCGCGAACTTCACCGCCGAACGTCGGCCGGTCCTGTCGGGACGGGTCGTCGACGAAAGTGGCAACCCGATCGCCGGTGTCCTGGTCCGAGCGAGCTTGCCGAGCGGAGAGTACGCGGGACTCGTCGCCACGACGACGGACGGGAACGGTGACTACTCGATACCGATCGAAGCCGGTAGTTGGGTGGTGTCGGCGTCGGATCCGGTCGGCAACTATGCCAAGGAGTTCTGGGCCGACCAGTACGCGTTCTCCACCGCAAGCATCGTCTCGGTCTCAGCGTCTGGGGCGACGGTGGACTTCACGCTCGGCCTCGGGGGAGCCATCTCAGGAACCGTTCGCGACGCCGCGACCGGCAATCCGCTCGCCGGCGCTGTGGTCATTGCGTTCCGCGACTCCGTCGGCGCAACGTCGGGAGTGGCTGTTTCCGATGTGGGCGGCCACTACCGGATCGCTGGATTGCGGGCCGGCGACTACGTCGTCGAATCGCTGAAGTACGCCACGCACGCCGTCGAGTTCTACGACGAGGTCGTGTTCGCAGCCGATGCGACGCCGGTGGCGGTCGTTGCCGGTGGCGATCGGGCAGGAACCGACTTCACGCTGTCGTCGCAAGGCTCCATCTCCGGCACCATCCGTGATGTCGGCGGCGATCCGCTCGCTGCCAGTGTGTTGCTCTACCGGCAGTATCCCGGTGGGTACTCCGCAATCCGGGTCGTGCAAAGTGATGCAGCGGGGGACTATCGCTTCACCGGCGTGGAGGGCGGTGAATATCTCGTCTCGGCATCGGCGCCGGGGTTTGCGCCGGAGTTCTACGGCGGTTCGCTGATCGCTGCCGATGCCACCCCCGTGACCATGGTGGGCGCCGATGTCAGCGCGATCGACATCGAACTGGACCCGGCGGATACGGGGACCCTGAGCGGTTCGGTGACAGATGTCGACACCGGCGAAGCGATCGCCGATGCATGTATCGACGCCTACGCCAACGGGCTCCCGACCGTACGGAGCTGCACCGACTCCTCAGGCGCCTATCACTTCGATCTCGCCGCCGATCGGTCGTATCGACTCCGGTTCGACGGCAACGGTCTCTACGTCGACCGAACGCTCGCCGACCTGGTCACCGTCGGCGTCGGTGACGCCCAGGTACTCGGGATCACGGGCGAACTCGGCGGGGCGATATCGGTGACGGCGACCGATGAGCAGACGGGCGTGCTCCTGCCCTCGGTCTGCGCATCGGCCTATGGGGCCGACGGCTCGGGCTACGGATATCAGTGCTCCAGCACCAACGGGATCAGCCGCATCGACGCGATCCCAGCGGCCACGTACGCCGTGCTCGTCCAGAACTCGGGCGGTCGGTACGTCACCGAGTGGTTCGACGATGCGTCGATCCAAGCCGATGCAACCCTGGTCACGGTCGAACGCGGCGTCGTGACCGAGATCGACGCCGACCTTTTGCTCGGCGGGTCACTCTCCGGAACCGTCACCGACGCCGCGAGCGGTGCTCCGCTGCCCGGAGCGTGTGCGTTCGTCCGCGACGGTGCCGGTGTTCTCCTCGCCAGCGGCTGTGCGAACACCGTTGGTCACTACGTCCTCAACGGCATCCGCCCGGGGACCGGCATCGTCACGGTGTCGGCGACGGGCCGAGTGTCGGAGCAGTCGACCCAGACGTTCGTGTCCGGGGTCGACGTCCATCTCGATGTCGATCTCGCGACTGAGGTGCCGCCGACAGCGGCGATCGCCGGCCTCGTCGCCAGCACCGACGGCGAACCGCTCGCCGACATCTGCGTGTACATCTATCTCGGCTACGACGCCGACTACACCGGATCGGCGTTCTGCACAGCGGCTGACGGTGCGTTCGCCTTCGACGGGCTCGCCCCTGGCGCCTACTGGATCGCAGCGGCGGACGGCCAGGCTCGATTCGACACCGTGTGGCGGGAGGTCTCACTCGTCGCGGGTGCGAATCCGGTCACGATCGCGATGTCGGGGCCCGCTGCGATCACCGGCCTCATCACCGAGCCGGATGGCACGTCGATCAGCGGTGTCTGCGCATTGCTGTACGGCGTCGACGACAGCTACCTCGGCGGCTACTCCTGCACAGGATCTGACGGCCGATACTCGCTCGACGTGTCGGCGCTCGCCCCCGCCGCGCATGTCGTGAAGCTGTTCGATCCGCAGGGTCGATGGTCGACGGCGACCAGCGGCTGGCTCTACAGCGGTACCGGCTTTCCGGTGACCTCCGATCTCGTGATGACACCCGCCGCCAGCGTCGCTGGCCGGGTGACCAACGCAATCACCGGTGACGGCGTGGCGACGGCCTGTATTTACCTCTACGACAGCAGCGGCACCCCCGCCGGCTTCGCCACCTGCACCCGACCCGACGGGCACTACACCCTTGGTGGTGTACCCGATGGCTCGTATGTGGTGGGCATCGCCGATTCGACTGCCGATCTGAGCACCTACTGGTCCGGCGATGCCGCCGGCCCGGAGACCGCGGCGATCGTCACGGTCAGCGGCAGCACCGTCGCCATTGTCGATGCCCCGATGCATCCACTCACCGGGCTCCGGGCGACTGTGTCGTCGGCAGGAGCACCGTTGGAGGGCGTTTGCCTCTACCTGTTCGAGCCGGACCAGGTCACTTACACCGGGCTCGGCACCTGCAGCGGTCCCGATGGTCGGCTCGGGATGTACACGCCGCCTGGCATCTACGCGGCTGCTTTGTTCGACCCGAACGGCGAACATGTGACCACCTGGGTCGACGGTGGCCTCGAAGTCACCGACGCCATGGTGTCTGTCGGCGACATCGACATGGTCGGGATCGGCGCAGTGGTGGGGCTGGTCGTCGACAGCGACGGGAATCCGGTCGGCGGGGTCGAGGTCTACCTCGACCGGCCGGACGGCTCGTATTCAGGGTTGTACGGCATCACGGCTGCGGACGGGGCGTACGTCATCTCCGGAGTGCCAGCAGGTGACTACACCGCTGGGTTCTACCCGCCGGGGATGGGGACGCCGACGACCATCTGGTTCGGCGGTGCCACTGATGAAGCCTCGGCCGCCGTGTTCACCGTTGCGGCCGGCGCGACGACCCCGTCGATCGACGCCGTCGTACCGGTCGAGCCGGGCGGCTGATCTGCTCGCTGTCACCCCGTCTCTTCATCCCGACACCACCGTCATCCGTTCACGAATGCAAAGGAATCTTCACCATGGCTTATGGCAACCAACTCGCCGGACTCTGTGCCGCAACCGCGCTCTTCGTCTGTGCCGCCAGCGGCGCTCCGGTTGCGCCGTCGACGCTGCCTGTCCCGGCCGAACGTGACGGCGCCCTGGTCGTCAACGGTCACGACTCGGGCTTCGAGGCCCCGATCGGCACCGCGCTGACGATGTCCGGCGCCGGCTTCGTCCCCAACGCGAATGTCACCTTCGTGGTCTATTCGGAACCGGTCGTGCTGGCCGAGGTCACCGCCGATGCAACGGGCACCGCGACCGCATCGGCACAGGTACCGAATCTGCTCGGTCAACACACCCTGGCCGCGTTCGGCCTCTCGCCGAATCGGGACGCGCGGTTGTTGAGCACGCAGGTCGAGATCGTTTCGACACCGTCGGCACCGGGTGGTCTGCCGGCCACCGGTGTGTCGATCGGACTTGGGGCGGCCCTCGGCGTCGGGCTCTTGATCGTCGGAGCGATGATGACGCGCGCAGCCCGACTGCGGCGCACGGCTCGGCGGTGACCGCATGTCGACGTTGTTGACCGCTGCCGGCACAGCCGTGATGGTCGTGCTCGGCACCTACCTGATCGCGGCGCTCGTGCTCTCGCGGGTTCGGCTCAGAGCCCCGCAGACCACCGTGGACATCGACGGGCTGTGGTGGGTGTTCCTCGTTCCGGCGCTCAACGAGGAACGGGTGATCCGCAACACGGTCGACTCCCTGCTCGCGATCGACAACGAGAAGATCCGGGTGATCGTGATCGACGACGATTCCGATGACGCGACGGCAGAGGTGCTCGCCACTTACGACGACAGCCGTCTCCAGGTACTCAGCCGCCGCCACCCGGGCGCCCGGCTCGGCAAGGGCCGAGCCCTCAACGACGCGGCCCGCACCATCAACGACGACATCGCGTCGTTCGGTGGCGACCCTGATCGGATCATCGTCGCGATCGTCGATGCCGATGGCCGGTTGTGCCCGGATGCGCTCGACGCGGTCGCTCCGATGTTCGCCGATCCGTTGGTTGGCGGGGTGCAACTACAAGTGCGGATCTACAACCGCGGCGACGGCTGGCTGCCGCGCTGTCAGGACTACGAGTTCCTCACGTTCTCGACGATCATCCAGTCCGCCCGCGAACATGTCGGCAGCGTCGGGCTCGGCGGCAACGGTCAGTTCACCAGGCTCAGCGCGCTGCGCGCAGTCGGCGAGGCTCCATGGTCCGACTGCCTCACCGAAGACCTCGACCTCGGTCTCCGGCTGGCGATGCTCGGATGGCGCAACCGCTTCACGTCGACAACGATGGTGTCCCAGCAAGGCCTCGACAACGTCCGCGGGATCACCCGCCAGCGGACGCGTTGGATGCACGGGCACTTCCAGTGTTGGCGCCACATTCCAGCGTTGTTCCGATCCGACCTGCCCAATCGCACGGTCTTCGACCTGGCCTGGTATCTCATTGCGCCGGTGATGACGCTCGTCGTCAGCGTGCTCTTCGGCATCCCCGCGCTGATGTTCATCGGCGCGGTTGCGCTCGCAGCGTGGCGTCAGCAGCTTCGCCTCGATGTGCGCTGGTGGATGCCGCTCTATGCGCTGTCGTTCGGCCCGTCGCTGTTGCTGTGCGGGGTCTATTGGCGGCAAGCTCGCGACATCTCGTGGTGGCGGGCGGTCTTGCTCGCCCACGTACTCGCGATCTACAACTACGTCTGGTATGTCGCCACCTGGCGAGCGGTCGCTCGGATCATCCGGAAGCGGACCGACTGGGCCAAGACGGCCCGGCTCGACGAGACCGTGGTGGCGGCATGAGCGCCACGCTGCACGTGGGAATCATCGCCGGCACGCGACCGGAGGCGATCAAGATCGCGCCACTGGTGCATTGCCTTCGGAGCGACGATCGGATGCGAACGACATTGATTGCCACCGGGCAGCACCCGGTGATGCTCGATCAAGTCCTCGCTGCATTCGACATCACCCCTGACATCACGCTCGGGTTACACCGCCATTCCGCCTCGTTGGCCCGCCTCAACGGTGCCGCGATCACCGAACTGGACGAGGTGTTGGCGACGTCCGACATCGATGTCGTCGTCGTCCAGGGCGACACCACATCTGCGTTCGCGGGCGCATTTGCGGCGTACCTGCGTGGCATCCCGGTAGTGCATCTCGAAGCCGGGTTGCGAACCAACGATCTGCGCAACCCGTTCCCGGAGGAAGGTAACCGGCGGATGATCGCGCGGCTCGCTGCGCTGCACCTCGCCGCCACAGACGGCAACCGACGGAACCTGATCGCCGAAGGGGTCGACGGTCGCGACATCCTCGTCATCGGCAACACCGTCATCGATGCGCTGTTCGACATCACTCGGCGCCGGCCGACCTTCTCGACCGAGGTGCTCCGCAGCCTCGAGGCCGAGACCCGCAAGATCGTCGTCGTCACCGCCCACCGCCGTGAATCGTGGGGAGAACCTATGGTGCAGATCGCCACCGCAGTGCGGACGATCGCCGCCCGCGATGATGTGATGGTGGTGTGGCCGTTGCACGCCAACCCCGCTGTGCGGGCGACGGTCGAACCAGTGGTGGGGGACCTCGGCAACGTGCTGTTGCTCGGGCCGCTCGACTACCCGGACTTCTCTCATCTCTTGCATGTGGCCGACCTCGTGCTCACCGACTCCGGTGGTGTGCAGGAGGAGTGCCCGGCCGTCGGCACGCCAGTCGTCGTGTTGCGCACGGCGACCGAGCGTTTCGAGGCGTTGGAGTGTGGTGCTGCGACGCTGGCCGGTACGGATCCGGTGGTGATCGTGGCACTCGCCGAGCGGCGCCTCGACTCGATTGACGCGCCGATCACCTGCTCGCCGTACGGCGACGGCCATGCCGCTCAACGCGCCGTCGACGCGATCGCAAGCCACTTCCTGGGAGCGGAGCGACCGTCGGACTTCACGCCACCGGCGGGTGCCGGACTCTCGGCCCTCGACGTCGAGACCGGCAGGCTGCGCCCGACGGCGAGGATCAGATCGCGTGAGATGTGTGTCACCCGAGCGGCGGTATCGATGCCGGGCTCGTGATGACGTACGTTTGACGAATGAGCATTGCCGTGGAGATCGACGACCTGCCCGCTGCGATCGAGCAGCAGGTCGGATGGTGCTATCTGCTCACGGTCGCTGACGACGGCCAAGCTCGTGTGCTCGCCGTCGTTGCGAAATGGGCGGTCGGGGGAGTGCTCCAAGTGGAGTTGCACGGCCGAACCGCGAGCAACGTGGCTGCCCGTCCAGATGTCACGTTGGTCTACCCGCCGGCCGACCCGCACGCAATGAGCCTGATCGTCGACGGCACGGCCGTGATCGACGGGACGACGATGTCGTTCGAGCCGGCGACTGCGGTGATGCATCGACCAGCTCTCAGCTGAGTGGTTCGAGCCGGCCAGCGATTCGTTGTTGAATGTGACGATGCAATCCACGCCGACGCCTCCACCGCCGCCGGGAGCCCGCCAGACCGTTGTTCCCGACGCGCTCGACCGTCGCCGCGGCTGGGCTCGAATCCGGGCGATGATTGCGTGCCTCACGGGCGTCACGGTGTTCGCATTGAGTGCAGCTGGGTTGGTGATGATCGTGTTCGCGGCGG
>Ga0105048_10006453_pt1 | contig 18913 bp, 12 predicted proteins | sample MAT05_FD_78382 | JGI IMG/M metagenome (GOLD analysis project Ga0105048, IMG submission 78382) | Freshwater microbial communities from Lake Fryxell liftoff mats and glacier meltwater in Antarctica - MAT-05 | ecosystem: Environmental > Aquatic > Freshwater > Ice > Liftoff microbial mat | place... | reverse complement strand
GAGGATCAGAATCTTATCCCGGCCTTCGCCTTCCTTCTTCAATTCGTTCGGGTAGTCCATCGTCACCGACACCCACAAGCGGCCGCGGTCGTCCCAGGTCATCGCAAGTGGTTTGCCACCGCCGAATTGGTCGTCCACGGCGAAGGGCTTCATCTCGAAGCCTTCCGGCATCGTGTAATGCGTCAGCGATTTCTCGGGGCTAAGCGGTTGCTGCATCTGCTTGGGGCCGGGGCCGCCCGCTTTGCCGGGGTAGAAGGGGATCTTGGCGTCCTGATACACGAAGTCTTTTTTGTCGCCGAGAATCGGCTTCATCTTCGGCGCGTCGGCGTAATCGCCGGCCAGCGCCGGGTCTTGTCCGCAAGCCCAGCGGGTGCCGCGCTCGACGAGGTTGTGGAAGCCCTCGTGGCCCCACGTGCGCTGGTCGTGGCCCCACGCCGTGTAGAAGACGCGGCCCTTGCCGTGCGTGCGTACCCACGTCCACGGTTCTTCCAGATCCTTCTCGGCGCGGACTTCGAGGACCGTGCGATCCTTCTCGTTGTGCTTGGTGTGGACGTAAGTTTCGTCCCAGCTTTCGAACGGGCTGAACCCCTTCATGATCGGGTGTTCCGGTTTCACCGCCTTGGTGCGGAAGGTGCCCGTGGTGTGGCTGCGGAACTGGCCGCCGACGAGATCGACGTAGTCTTTGTTGTCAATGAAGCAGAAGCTGGCGCAGTGGAGCGGGATGAACCCCTTGCCCGAAGCGACGTAATCGAGGATCGCCTTGACCTGCTCCGGCGTGCCCTTCCCGTGATTGGCGAAGATCATCAAACCGTCGTACTTGTTCAAGTTGGCGAGCGTGATGTCGTCGAGCGAGTCCGTGTACTTGAGCGCGATGCCGCGCTTCAGCAGAACGGGTTCGAGTTGGGCGAAGCGATCCTTCGGCTTGTGGCCCGCGCTGTCGCCGAGGAAGAGGATGCTGAGCTTGGCCGGCTCGGCGGCGAAGGCGGAGCCGGCGAAGATCAGAACGAAAGCGAGTGCTAGAAGACGGGGCATAAGTGGCTACCGAGAGAGGGGAAGCGAGCCCGAAACTCTATTTTATCAGTTTAGCCGACTGGGTTTGCGATGCGAATCGGAATCTCTACGAAGTGAACCTGGCGATGACCGCGGTGTGGCCTAGGCTCGAACGAATCGAGCCGGCCGAATCGACACCACCCAAGAATTCCTTGGGTGGGCTTGCACCGGAATTGCGGGGTCGAGTACCCCCAGTGATGTGCCAAATCGAAGAACTCGACCGATCCCCCCACGGGGGCGAACCTTCCCGCATCAGCGTGCGTCCGTTATCATGGAGTCGTCCGGAGGGGTGGCAGAGCGGTTTAATGCATCGGTCTTGAAAACCGAAGTCGGACTTGTGCCGACCGTGGGTTCGAATCCCTCCCCCTCCGCTGTCACTTGTCGAAGGCGCTGTCGCCCAAGCCGCCGTTGAATTTCAAGTTCACGAAGCTCACGCTCTCCAATAAGTCGCCGCTGGCGTCGCCCGGTTTCGGGGCGTCGTAGGCTTCGAACCGCACCGGCAGTTTCGTCTCGGTATCGACGAACAGCACGACGCGGTGGGCGTACCGCAGCGGGTGCGGGCGCTCGCAAAAGATTTCGTAGCGGATCACCGGTCGCTTCTGGAAGGTGTAATCGGCCGCGACGATCTGCACCGGGTTCTTCGCTTTCTTCTCGACCGCCACAATCTTCTCGGCGCGGGCCAAGATCGCCCCGATGCCCGTATCGGTGATCGCGTGCCGTTGGTTTTCCATCGCCTTCGAATCGGTCGCACGCATCGATTGGAGGCCGTTGGCCCCGGCGACGCCTGCGGGGCGGAAACGGAAGCGGTCGTCCTTGGCGCCGAGGCCCGTCATGAACGAGGCCTCCCAGCCGCTAGCCTCCTTCGGCAGCAGCATCTTCACATTGATGCTGAACGGCGCCACGCGGACGCGGATTTCGCCCGATTGCTCGGCGAGCAACTTGGCGCCGACGCGCTCTTGCCGGACGATGTGCCCGGAGTAATCGCGGGTCTTGGCGTAAGCGGCTTTGGCGTCCGCGATCATCTTCGGGAAGGCTTCCTCACCGTTGATCGGCACCGCGGCCGTGGTCACGCTCGCCACCACGGGCGTGATGTCGCCGGCCGATTTCGGATAGGCCGGTTCGTCGGCCCGCAGCGACGGTGCGAAGGCCAAGAGCGCGGCGATGCCACCGTTGCGGAGGAGGTGTCGGATGACCATGTGTGTCCTGCCCGAGTTGAGGGTCGATGCGCACGGCCATAACGTCCGCAAACCCCCGGGACAAGCCGAAGTTTTGAATGGGTGTGGCAACGATTCTTGGAGGTTTTCGTAGGGCCTCCGGCCCATTTTGTTAGAACTTCAAGAATCGTTGCAATTGGTTCGATTTTTGGCATGCCCTTTGAGCCGACTTTAGGTTTTAGATTTCGGTCATTCTGCACACCCCCCCTGCCGAAAGCAGCGAAAGCTCCGAAAGCTCCGAAAGCTAAACCGCATTGCCGATCGTATTGCTGGCTCACCAAGGGTTTAGGAACGATTCTCGGAGTTTCTTCGCGATGAGCTGTTTTCGTAGTCACGCCGAGCGTGACCGACAAAACCTCCAAGAATCGTTGCTACGCTCTTTTGAATGTCGCATATCATGCACCTTGCCCATCTCCGTATTCACCCAGAGGGGTTCCCCATGTCTTCGATCCGCTGGTTCGCGGTCGGCTTGCTGTTGAGCTCACCGGCAGTCGCCGGGGCCGCCGACAAGTCAATGCCGGGCTTCGCCGGAGTGCAGGCCAACGGCTTCGCCGTCACGTCGGTGAACGTCGCCCAACTTTGGGACGAGCCCCTGGTGAAACCGCTGCGCGAAGCTTTGCCGAAGACGCGGAAGCCGTTTACCAAGGAAATCGAAAGCGGCAGCGGTTTGAAGATCGACCAGATCGAACGGGCGACACTGTATTGGCCCGAATGCCCCGACCTCCGCAACGGCGACGGCGAGCCGTTCAAAATTGTGACGACGCGGAAGCCGTACGACCGCGCCGCCGTGATCAAAACGCTCAAACTGAAGACGGCCGAAGAACTGGGCGACACTCCAGAAGACAAACGAGCGGCCGGGCTCGCCGGGAAGAACGTCTACTTCCACAACCTGTTCGCCGTGATATTCGCGGACGAGCGCACCATTGTCTATTCTCCCCACTTGGGCGCGGGTATCGATTCCACCGCCGCCTATTTGAAAGTGCTCGCCGGCACGACGGCCGCCATCGCCAAAGGCCCGCTGGCCGAAGCCATTGCGGTGGCCGAAAAGCATACGCTCGTGCTGGCGATGGATGGTGCCCCGGCTCGCAAAGTCTTGGATAGAATCCCCGATTACCCCGAAGAACTCGTGCCGTTGAAGACGCTCGCCCTCGCCGAGCGCGGACTGTTGACGTTCGACTTTGGGGCGAAGGTGTCGGCGACGGCCAAGCTCACCTTCTTCGACGCGGATGCGGCCAAAAAAGCCGAGCCGGACGCGAAGAAACTCGTGACGTGGGCGCTCAAGATGCTCCAGGAAAATCGCAAACGGACAGAATCGGACGCCGAAGCCCAAGCGGCTTTGGACACACTCTTCGACTTCGCGGCGGGAACGCTCGGCAAAATCGAAATGAAGCTCGACGGCAAAGTCTTATCCGCGACCGCGACTATCGAACTCGGTACGGCCATGAAGAAACTGCTCGCCGAATTCCCGGCGAAGCTGTCGGCGCTGTCGGATCGGATCGATGTCAGCAACAACGCCAAGCAGCTCGCGCTGGCGATGCACAACTACGAAAGTGCGAATGGCTTCCTGCCGGTGGATATCGTCGATGGCGATGGCAAGCCGATCCTGAGTTGGCGCGTGCAGCTGCTGGCCTACTTGGAACAGGATAACCTCCGGAAGCAACTCGACCTCACGAAACCGTGGGACGACGCGGCCAATAAAAAAGTCCTCGAACAGATGCCGAGCGCGTTCGAAGTCTTCACCCGCGAGGCACCGAAGAAAGGCTTCACCTACTTCCAGACCTTCACCGCGCCGAAGCTCTTGGAATCGGGCAACCCATTTCTGGTGCCGGGGCGAAAACTCACCTTTCCCGGTGTTACCGACGGCACCTCGAACACGCTGATGATCGTCGACGGTGAAACCGCCGTGAACTGGCTGAAGCCGGGCGACCTGCCCTACGACCCGAAGAAATTGCCGAAGATCGGCGACCCGAAGACCGGCCAGTTCATCGCCGCGATGGGCGACGGCTCGGTGCGTTGGTTCGATGTGAAGAAGCTCGGCGAGAAGAAACTGCATGCCCTCATCACCATCGACGGCGGAGAAGCCATCGCCTGGGACAAGTGACGCTTTACCCAACTCGTATCAAGGGGTTCCCCATGAGAACGCTCCGCTGGTTCGCCGCGACCCTCGCGCTCGGTCTAATTCCGACACTCGGCTTCGCCGACGATAAGAAAAGCATCCCCGGCGTGCAGGCCGACGGCTTCGCTCTGATCTCGATCCACGTCGCCCAACTTTGGGACGAGCCGTCCGTGAAGCCCTTCCGCGAGGCGCTCGGCAAACTCCAAGGGCCTATCAAGGCCGACCTCGAGAAGTTCAGCGGCATGCCCATCGGCGACCTCGAACGGGCGACCCTGTACTGGCCCGCAGCGCCGGACGAACAGCAGGGCATCGACCCATACATGATCTTCACGGCCCGCAAGCCGTTCGAGCGCGCCGCTATCATCAAGACGTTGAATGCGATCACATGGGAACAAGCCCAAAAAGAGTACGGAAACGACGTCGAAGGCATCACCGGCAAGAACATCTACTTCGCGAAGCGCGCTCCGGTCATCTTCCTCGACGACCGCACCGTTATCCTCGGGCCGACGCTGCAAAAAAACACGGAAGGGGTCGCCGCGTTCCTCAAAGTCCTCGGCGGTATCACACCCCAAGTCAAAGCGGGACCGCTGGCCGACGCCCTCGCGGCGACATCGACGAACTCGGTCGTGGCCGCCATCGAACTCGCCCCGATCCGGAAGTTGCTCGATCGCGGCATGGACTTCCCCGAGATGGTGAAGCCCTTCCTCGCTCTCGCCCAAGCCGAGCGCGCGATGGTTGCCCTCGACCTCGGCACGGCCCTCAAAGCCTCGGTGAAGCTCACGTTTTTCGACGCCGACACCGCGAAGAAGGCCGAGCCGGACGCGAAGAAAGTCATCGCGCTCGCGCTGACTACGCTCGCCGACTTGCGCAAGGCCAAGGGCCGCGGCGAATCGACCGACGCCGCGCTGTTGCCGCTGCTCGACTTCGCCAAGGCCGCGCTCGACAAAGGCGAACTCAAGCTCGACGGCAAAGCGTTGACCGCCACCATGGGCGGCGAACTCGACGTGTCGATGAAAAAAGCGATGGCGGCCTTCCCCGCTTGGGCCGAAGCCGAGACGGCCCGGATGCAGGCGAGCAACAACCTAAATCAAATCGGCATCGCGTTGTTCAACTACCACGATGCGAATGGCCATTGTCCGCAGGACGTCGTCGACGGCGATGGCAAAGCGATCTTGAGCTGGCGCGTGCAACTCTTGCCGTACATCGAGCAAGACAATCTCTACAGGCAACTCGACCTGACCAAGCCCTGGGACGACGCGGCCAACAAGAAATTCGTCGAGCAGATGCCGGTGACTTTCAAGTTCCCCGGTCGCGAGACCAAAGAGAAGGGCTTCACCTACTTCCAGATGGTCACGGCGCCGAATGTGATTAAAGGGGGAAGCCCCTTCCTCGTGCCCGGACGCAAGCTCTCGCTAACTGGCATTACCGACGGTACATCGAACACGCTGATGGTCGTCGATGGCGAAACCGCCGTGAACTGGCTGAAGCCGGGCGACCTGCCCTACGACCCGAAGAAACTGCCGAAGATCGGCGACCCGAAGACCGGCAGGTTCCTCGCCGCGATGGGCGACGGCTCGGTGCGTTGGTTCGATGTGAAGAAGCTCGGCGAGAAGAAACTGCATGCCCTCATCACCATCGACGGCGGTGAAGTCGTGAATATCGATGAGTGACACCCTCGTGTCAGCGGCGACCGAAGCCCGACAGCGCGCGTTCGCGCCCTACTCGGGCTTCCGCGTCGGCGCCGCACTTCTCGCCGAAGACGGCGCCGTCGTTACCGGCTGCAACGTTGAAAGCGCCAGTTACGGCCTCACGATCTGCGCCGAACGCGTGGCGCTCGTGAAAGGAATTTCCGAGGGGCGGACGCGCTTCACCGCCATAGCCGTCGTCGCGGACACCGAGCGACTCACACCGCCTTGCGGCGCCTGCCGGCAATTGCTCTGGGAATTCGCCCCGGACGCGACCGTGACGCTGGCCAACTTGCACGGCCTCACGGCGCAATTCACGATGCGGGAACTGTTGCCCCACGGCTTCGACGCATCGCTGTTGACGTGAGCACCGGGGCGGGTATTGATAAAATCGCGCATTCCTACCTCAGTCAACTTCGCATCCCAGGCACTCCGGGCACCAGCACCAAACTCCTCGAGATCGCCACGGAACTCGTCGAGCTCGTCGAAACCGAGCAGTCCGACCCGTGGAAGCGGCTCCGCGCCTTCGCCCTCGGCTTCCGCAGCTTCCTCGAAAACGGCGGGCGAATGTGTCTGTGCGGTATCTTGGCCGCCGAGCATGCGACGCTCCCCGGCCCGGTCCTCGAAGGCGTCCGCGCGTTCTTCTTGGACAACGAAGCCCCATCACTTCCCCGCGTTCACAATCCGGGTCGCTTGCTCTTCGCGGAGGGGCTGGGCCAAGTAGCTCGCCTTCACTTCGGCCTTCACGCGGGCGTCGCCGGCTTTGGCGGCTTCGACTTCCAAGTACATCGTCGCGCTGCCGCCGGCGGGGATTTCGAGCACCGTCGGGTAGATCACGGTTCGCCCTTCGGGGCGGACGTTCTCTTTGTTCGCGCCGGTCGCTTTGATGTTCGCGTATTCCTCGGGCACGTCCACCGTCACGATTACATCTTTGGCCGGGCCGGTGCCGCGGTTGCGGACGATCACCCTGTAGCCGGCGCGCTTACCGACGGGGACACTGCCCTCGGGGTCGGCCAGCGTCAGCGTCAGCGCCGGTTGGCCGATGACGGCAACGGCCCAATCGCCTTTGGCCGTCAGGCCCGCCTTCTCGGAATCGGCGTTCACCCGGCTCGTCGCGGTCGCCACGATTTTTTCCGGCTCGGCCTGTTTGCCGGCGGTCACGCTCATCTTGAAGGTCTTTTTTTCGCCGGGTGCCAGCGAGCCGAGTTGCCAGGTCACGCCGTCGCTCGTTTGCGGGATGGTGCCGGCGTTGTCCGCCTGCTTCGCCGTCAGCGCCCGCGGCAACGAGGCCTTCACCGCGACGTTCGGCAGTGCCACTTCGCCGGAGTTCGTCAGGCGCACTTCGTACGTGCCGTCTTCGCCGGGGACGAGTTTATCGGCGCCGAAGACGGCCACGGTGAGTTCGCTGCGGCGCACGTCGATGGTCGTTTCGCCCGATTCGCGCAGGCCGCCGTCGCCGGTGACGCTGATGCGCACTTTCTGTTTGCCCGATTGCCGGGCGATCAACGGCACGTCCATCTTCCGCGTCTGCCCGGCGGGGATCGTGCCCACTGTCACCTCGATGTCATTCTTGCCGGTGTCGTGTTCGAGACCGCCGTCGAAGTTGACCCAAGCGGTGGCGTTCTCGATGGGTACGCCGCTCGGATTGCTGATGGTGAAGCCGACGGGGATGCGGGCGCCGGTGGCCGCGACCGCCGGCGGATCGACCGTCAGTTTCAAGGCGGCGGTGCCGACTTCGAGCGTGCCGGAGGCGCGGGAATTGAGGCCGTCCTCGGTGTTGGCGTAGGCGGTCGTCGTGAAGCTCCCCTTCTTGGTCGGCTTGACGAGCACGCGGAATTCTTGCTTCTGCCCCGCGGCGATCGCGCCGCTGCTCCACGACACATCGCGTGCGGTGCGGACGGTCGGCGCCGGCTCCGCGCCTACGATTTCTAGACCTTCGGGTATCTTCGCTTGCACGTTCACCGGGGAACTCTCGGCGGCGCCGGTGTTCGAGGCGATCACGCTGATGCTGCTCTCGCGATCCAGCCCCGCGACTTTCGGCGCCTGCACTTCGACCGATAGTTTCGGCGCGCCCCATTCCACGGCGGTCATCGTGCGGCCCACCACCGTCCCCGGCCCGACGCCGTTGGGGTCCGGTTTCAAAATCTCCACGGCGATGTTCGTCTTGCCCGCCGCGGCCCTCGGTTGGACGACGCGGACGCCCGCCCGGCCATCCGGATCGGCCGTGATGTCCACTTCGTTCTGCCCGGAGCGCGCCCCGGCCACGACACCGGCACCCGTGCTCGGGATCAGTTCGGCCGGCACGCCGGAGGCGATGCGGTAGCGGACTTTCACATCGGCCGGATTCAACCCGGCTTGCTCGGCGAGCCGCGTGATGGTCGTATTCAAATTGGCTTCGCCACCGTAGCGCGCGGTGGCGGGTGGCGGGAATGCGAACTCGGTGTCGCTCCACGTCAGCTTCACGAAGGCCCTGCCCTTTTCCCAATCGAAGACTTCCGGCGCGTAGGCCGTGACCGTCGTTTCCCCCGGCACGGCCGAGCTGACGACGCACCACGTCTGCCCGGGGTAGACCGTGAAGTCGTCTTTCGGATCTTTGTTGCCGCGCGTGATGCAGTGCTCGAGGTAGTCGGTGTAGCTGACGGCGAATTTGTTATCGACTTTGTAGCCGCGGCCGTTCGACCAACCCGATTCGTCGACTTCGACGATGGTCCCCGGCCCGTCGAGCACCCATTCGACGCGCCGACCGCGGCGCGGTTGGCCGTCTTTGTCGTACACGGTGGCGATCAGCACTTGCTGGGTTTTGGTGGCGTTCGTGATGCTGGTCGGCGTCACGTCGATGCGGACGGCTTTCGGGTCGAAGTTTTTGAAGTAGCTCCGCCCCGGCGGCTTGGCGTGCGTCTGCGAGATCGGCCCGCTGAAGCCGAAGCTCGGCAAGTAGGTGGGGCTGTAGGCGCAGCCCGTTCCGGCGAGCAGCGTCAACGCGAAGAGCGGAACGATTCGGCGAAGCATGAGGCGCACTCCCTGGGCACACGCCGGGCCATACCCGCAAGCGGGGACGGGGTGCAAGCCGAAGTGGGCGCGGGTGTAGCAGCGATTCATAAAGGTTTTCGCAGGGCGGGTGGAGTCATCGGAACTCGCCGCGTCCAGAAATAGCCTTGTGGATCAAGCCCGAGCCCAACGGGATGAAGCGATCGCGAAAGCCCAGTCGATGGCGGAAAAACTACGAAAGGCGGGGATCGACCCCGATGCGAGTTGAAGTCACAACCGTCTAACGGATCGCAGTGGAGTCCGGCGTCGATGAAGTCGAGCGGAGCCGCCTCCCCTTCCTACTCGCACTCCCTTCCCGTATCATGTTTTCGGGCGCAGCCCTGCGCTCAAACTCTCCAAACGAAACATCGCGAACAAGGGTAGGTTGATATGGGTGAGTCGAGCCAGAAGGCCCCCGCCGAAATGAGCGGGGCGGATATTCTCGTGCAGAGCCTGATCCGCCACGGCGTCGAAGTCGTCTTCGCCTACCCCGGCGGCGCCAGCATGCCGATCCACCAATCGCTTACCAAAGTCACCGACAAACTCCGGACGATTCTCCCGCGCCACGAACAAGGCGGCGGGTTCATGGCCCACGGCTACGCCCGCACCACGGGCAAAGTCGGCGTGTGCATGTCCACCTCCGGTCCCGGCGCCACCAACTTCGTGACGATCCTCGCCGACGCGAAGATGGACAGCGTGCCGATCATCGCCATCACCGGGCAAGTGCCGACGAACGTGCTCGGCAACGACGCCTTCCAAGAAACGCCGATGGTCGAAATCTGCCGGGGCATCACGAAGCACCACTATCTCGTGACGCGGACCGAAGACCTGACCCGCGTGATGAAGGAAGCCTTCCACATCGCCACCACCGGGCGACCGGGGCCGGTCATCATCGACGTCTGCAAGGACGTGCAGGTGAAGAAGGTGCTTCCCGATTGGGACGTGGCGATGAACCTGCCGGGCTACAAACCCTTCCGCCGGGCGCCGCGCAAGGAACTCGAACCGATCCTCGCCGCGCTCCGCGCCAGCAAGCGGCCGATGCTCTACGTCGGCGGCGGCGCCATCCATAGCGGTGCGTCCGATGAACTGCGGAAGTTCGCCGACCGCTTGGGCATCCCCGTCGCCATGACGCTCCACGGCCTCGGCGCTTTCCCGGCCGACCACTACCTCAGCCTCGACATGCTGGGCATGCACGGCACCGTCACCAGCAACTACGCGGTCAACGACGCCGACCTGCTCTTCGCCTTCGGCGTCCGATTCGACGACCGCGTGACCGGCAAGCTCGCCGAGTTCTGCAAGCACGGCAAGATCGTCCACATCGACATCGACAACAGCGAAATCCACAAGAACAAGCACGCGCAGATCCCCGTCCACGGCGACCTCAAGACGGCGCTCGCCGACCTCAACACGATGTTGAAAGAAGACGACTACGCCGACTTGGTCAGCGGTGGCCGCTACACCGACTGGCTGCGACAGATCGACGAATGGCGCGAAAACGAGCCGATGAAGGTGCCCGAACGGCACGACGACCTCATCATCCCGCAGTACGCCATCCGCCGGCTGTACGAACTGCTGAAGGAACGCGGCCAACTCGACGATACGATCATCACCACGGGCGTCGGCCAGCATCAAATGTGGGCGGCGCAGTTCTTCCAATTCAACCAACCGCGCCGCTGGATCACCAGCGGCGGCCTCGGCACCATGGGCTTCGGCCTCCCCGCCGCGATGGGGGCCAAAGTCGCGCACCCGAAGAAGCTCTGCATCGACATCGACGGCGACGGTTCGTTCCTAATGAACATCCAAGAATTGGCCTGCTGCCACACCGAGAAGATCGGCGCGAAGGTGATGCTGCTCAACAACCAGCACCTCGGCATGGTGATGCAGTGGGAAGACCGCTTCTTCAACAGCAACCGCGGCCAGACGTACTTGGGCGCCGGCCACGACGAAGAACCGTACCCGAACTTCGCCCAAGTGGCCAAAGGCTTCGCCATCCCGTCGCGCACCGTCAGCAGTCGGAAGGAACTCGACGACGCGCTGATTGAAATGATCGAGGGCGAAGGGGCCTTCGTGCTGGATGTGCTGGTGCCCCACCAAGAGCACGTGCTGCCGATGATCCCGAGCGGCATGACGGTGAAGGATATGATCAAGGCGTGATGGTCACCCGAGCGGTGGGCGTAAGCCCTCCGAGATCGCGAATGTCACTCCGCTTCGCTTCCTCGGAGGGCTGACGCCCACCGCTCGGGTTTGAAATGGATCCCACCCTATGCCGCCCGAATTCAGTTGGGTCGATAAACCCCGGCTCGCGGCGTTGGCCCTCCCGGATGCGGAGGACCTCCTGTGGCTCCGCCGCAACGGCATCGACATGGTCATCTCCCTGACCGAAGACCCGCTGCCGCGGCGGTACGTCAACGACGCCGGCATGATGGCGGTGCATCTGCCGGTGCCCGATCTTTCTGCCCCGACCGAAGAGCAATTGATTCAAGCCGTCGAAACTATCGGGCGCGCCGGGCGGTCGGGCATGGCCGTGGCCGTGCACTGTGCGGCGGGCAAGGGTCGCACCGGTACGGTTCTGGCGGCGTATTTTGTGGCGCAGGGGTTCTCGGCGGACGCCGCGATTCGCAAGGTGCGCGACTTGCGCCGCGGTTCGATCGAAACTACGGAACAAGAAGAAGCCATCGCCGCGTTCGCGAGGATGCGACAAGGGTGAGCCGATGGATGCGATTCGCAAAATCGGGCTTGTCCGAGCCGACCGAGTACCCGTCTAACGATCATTCACCACTACCAGTACTTCGCAGTTGCGGTAGAAATCGTAGTGCCGGGCTGCGATGCGCCACGGCGGCTTCGCGAACCGCACGACCCATTCGTCCCAAGTCGGGGCCGTCACGAACAAGTACGAACCGTGCGGCATGGCCAGAAATTCCGCCGCATGCTCGGGCGACTGCATTCGCTGGACCCGGCGGCCCGTGTAGTAGGTGATGCTGGGCTGCGAGTAGTCGTAGCTGCCGACGCGGACATCCCGGTATACGTCGCGGGCCCCGGACTCGGCGACGAGCGCCTTGACCGCCTTCGCCCGATCGACGATCACCGGTGGATAAGCGATGAGCAGACCGGCGAAGGCGAACGTCGTGCCGGCGAGCGCAGTGACAGCCCACTGTCGTTGGCCGCGCCGGGCGCACCTTGCAAACAGGCCGATGCCGATGATCGGGAATAAGCCGATCCAGGCCCAAGCTGCGAGGGCGTCGAGGATTCGCACTTTTTCCATCGTCTGTCCGACGGCGACCAAGCCGATTGCAACCGCCAAGCCCGTCGAGATGAAGCCGAGCACGGCGGCGACGGTGACCCAGCGTGGCATCTCGAATTCGCCGCGCATCCAGCGGACGAGGTAACTCGCCGTGAGGATCGCCAAGGCCGGGTAGGCCGGGGCGATGTAATGCGGAAGTTTCGTCGCGATCAGCGAGAAGGCCAGTACGAAGACGGCGATCCAGATCAGCAGGAAGCGCACCGTCCGGGATTCGGGTCCGACGACCTTCGCCCGAATCCACGCATCGCGCAGCGTGGCCAGTAGGAATGAACTCCACGGGGCGAAAAAGATGGCGAGCACGCCGAAGTAGTAGAGCCACGGGCCGCGGTGATTCTCCATCGGCTCGGTGGACCGTCCGACGTTCTCCTTCAAAAAGAAGGCCCACGTCCATTCGCCGCGGGTTTCGGCCGAGACGAGCGCGTACCACGGGATCGCCACCACGATCCAAGCGAAGACGCCGGCGATCATGCGGCGGTCGAACATCCGGTGCAGTTCGCGGTGCCGGAGGAAGTAGATGGCGACGATGGTCGCCGGGAACACGAGGCCGACCGGCCCCTTGACGAGCATGGCCAAGCCGCTGGCGATACCGCAGGGGATGTACCAGCTCCGCCGGCCCGATTCGTGCCCGCGCCAGAAGGCGTAGAAGTAGCCCAGCAGGAACAGAATCAGCAGCGAATCGGGTGTGCAGGCGTGGCCGAGTTTGACCAGTTCGAGTGTGGATGCGGCGATGACCCCGGCGAGCAGGCCGGTGGTCGCATCGAACATCCGCCGGCCGAGTTCGTAGGTCAGCAGGATCGAACCGAGGAAAGCGAGGGCCGACGGGAGCCGGGCCGCGAGCTCGTTGACGCCGCAGGCGTCGTAGCTGATGCGGAGGGTCCAGTAGAGCAGCACCGGCTTGGCGGTGCGGAGTTCCCAATTGAAGAGGGGGACGACCCAAGTGCCGGTCTCGGCCATTTCGCGGGCGCACTCGGCGTTCACGCCTTCGTCGTCGTCCCAGAGCGAGGGCGCACCCAGCCAGGGAAAGACGAGCGCCGACCCGACGGCCAGAAGCAGCAGATAATGCCCGAAGCGATGCGCCGCCAGTCCCCGCATTCCCGACTTCCTCCTGAAGATTCGACCCGTCACTCCGCTCGGTCGCGGAAATCATCGTGGCACTTTTGGCAAACGGATTTGCCTGCGAGGAATGCCGCCGTGGCCCCTTTCGTATCCGACACTCTCAAGGCGTGTTCCAACTTCGATGCTTCCGCCTCGGCCGTCTCGCGGTATTTCGCGAAGCCCTGTTTCTGCGGGAGGGGGAGGCGTTTCACCTCGCGGTACTGCTCGATCAAGAGTACCGCGTCCCCAGCCGAAGCCGCCGGATTTTTCCAGCCGGCGGCCTGGGCGGCTTTCAGCTTGTCCCAAGTCGCATCGATTTCGACCATCCACTTCGCGAGATCGGCGACGCGATTCACCGAAGGGAATTCGCTCGAAACCCGGTCGAGGTCTTCCGTCGTCGGTCGCCTCAATGTGCGGGGCAGTTCAAATAATCCCTTGTAACGCGGATCGGTGCCGGCTTGCATCATCCACCCCTCGGCTTGCTCCGGGGTGAAACTCGGATCGAGGCACAACTGAATCGCGGCGATCGCCGCCGGGCCGCGGTGTTTGCCGTGGTGGCAGTGCACGTAGACGGGGCCGGGGAGATCGCGCACCGCCTTCGCCAATTCCAGCGCGCGGTCGCGGCCGATGCCGTCGTAACCAACGGGCAGATGCACATACCGGATGCCCTGTTTCTCGGCGGCCGCGACATCCGGCGTCGCGCCGTCCACGGAGATCACCGTCTTCACGCCGAGGGATTTCAACGACTTAAATCCGGCGTCTCCCTCCGGGCTGCTGCCGCTCCAGAGGTTGGGAGCGACGCGGTGCAAATTGTGGATGCCCGCAACTTCGTGCGCTTCCGACGCGACGGCGGTCGTCGGCACCGGTTTCGGCGAGCAACCGAGGAGCAACAGCAGGAGTAGCGAGCGGCGCGTCATCGGGGAATTGTATAGTATTCGCATGTCGTACCGCGCTTTCAAACGTTTGCTCGGCGAGACCAACCTCGAGCGGAAAAGCCGCTACCTCCTCGGGGGCTTGGTGCTCGTGCTTATGGCGTCGAGCTTCGGCATCTACGCGAACCGCACCGAAGACTTGGCCTACGACCAACTCACGCACACGGGGCGAACGCTGGTCTCGCCGACGATCACCCACGTGCACATTCGCCGGAACGAAGAACTCCTCAAGGGCATGGACGAATTCCATCGCCAATCGGTGAAGTCGTGGCCGAACGACCTCCAAGATTACAAAAGCAAGCTCATCCTCCTCGACTCGTTCAAACCGGCGAACCGGCCCGATCCGGAAGACCTACCGATCTTGCGAAAAATGCAGGCCGAGCCGGACTTGACCGAAGACACGCGCTTCGTGCGCAGCGAAAAAGTGTTCTTATATTACGGGGCCGTGCGGGCGGAACAGTCGTGCGTCGGCTGCCATCGCGATCCCGCGAAGATGGCCGTATTCGCAGGCGAAACATCTCTTGGGCCGCTTGGCAAGCCGCCGGTGGCCAACCCGAATTTGCAACCCGGCGAGCTCATGGGGGTCGTGCAGATTCGGCTGTCGTCGGAAATGATCGAATCCGGGTTGCATCAGAATCGGGCCATCTTGATCGCGTTCGCGTTGGGCACGACGCTGGCCCTGCTCGCGGGCAGCTATTTGATCGTACGCTATGTGATCGTGAAGCCGGTGAAGCATTTGAAATCGGTGGCGGACGCCATCGCTGCCGGGCGGTTCTCGGTTCGCAGCGACATCCAAACCGGCGACGAATTCGAAGATTTATCGGTGGCGTTCAACCGGATGCTCAGCAATTTGATTCAAATGCAGGATCGCAACCGGGGCCTGATCGCGGAGCTCGACAAGAAAGTGGACGACTTGGCCCGGGCCAATTTGCAATTGTTCCAATCGGGGAAGTTGAAGGCCGACTTCCTCTCGACGATGTCGCACGAATTCCGCACGCCGTTGAATATCGTCAACGGTTTCTCGGAAATGTTGATCAACTCGCCGACGCTTTCGGAGAAGCAACAGCGTTGGGCCGCGAACATTAACACCAGCGGCAAACAGCTCTTGGTCATCATCAATGAGATTTTGGACTTGGCGAAGCTCGAAGCCGGGAAGACGGCGTGGAAGTCCGAGCCGGTGGACGTGCCGACATTTTGCGAACAGGCGGCGATGCTGTTCCGTCCGCAAGCGGAAAAGAAAGAAATCGAACTCCTCGTGCACGTCGCCCCGGATTGGCCCGAGATCCGGCAAGACATCGGCAAATTGAAGCAGATCGTAGCGAATTTGCTCTCGAACGCGGTGAAATTCACGCCGGACGGCGGTCGGATCACGCTGAGCGCGAGCCACGCGGCCGACCGGTTGATCCTCGCCGTCGCGGACACGGGCGTCGGTATCCCGCCCGAAGAACACGAGATGATCTTCCAGAAATTTCGCCAAGCTTCGAACCCGCTGACGCGCGAACACGGCGGCTCCGGGTTGGGGCTATCGATCGTCCGCGAGCTGGCCAAACTGCTCGGCGGCAACGTGGCGTTGCGCAGCGAAGTCGGCCGGGGGAGCACCTTCACGCTGACGGTCGCGGCCAGGCTGCCGATGGAACCGCTGGCGGATCTCGAGTCGCCGCGCGTCGGATAACGGCCGACTTTTTCGACTTGAGCCGTTCGTGACTCGGCGGCGCAAGAATCCGGGTGTGGGCGTTCCTGCGCCGCGCGTCGCGCACCACCGGCGCGACGCGCGCGGCGCGACACTTTGGGTAAGCCGTTCCGCATCCGCCGTCGGAAAATCTTCGATTCCTCCCGGCGCACGCGACGATAGCACTGCGTAGAATGCCTTCGGTGGGCGGGTGGACAAGTGAACCCGTGCCGGCCTCCACCCGACTGCCGGACGCGCGGAATCGGAAAAAATTCCGAACCGGTCTCACCCCGCCCCCGTTTCTCGTGTAGAACTAAGTGAGATACCGCTCCGATGCGTGACGTTCCCCAGCGTTGGCTATCTTGGCGGCTCCGTTTGGTTCCGCCTTCCCCAGCGAACGAACTGCCCCCGGCCATCCGATACCGGGCCACCATGATCGACCCCGACCCCTCCGCCGAGCGCGAGCCGACGGATTATCGCAACGAAGCGCCGGACGCCCAAGGCATCCGCCGGGGTTTCGTGGCGCACATCCAACGGCTGATCGCCGCGGGACACTACGATACCTCCGAGCGCTGGGCCTTGGCCGAAGAGTTGATGTTCCGCCGCTTGGAAGAAACGCGGTAGCCCCGGAGTTCCCCCGTGCCCCTGCCGTCGGTCGCGGTTTCGCAATCCCCCGAAGAACGCTTTCGCGAATTTCTGACCAGCCGGCCCAAGCCGCAGCGCTACACCGACCAGCAGCGCGAACTCGTCCGCCACATTTTCGAGAAGCACAGCCACTTCGATACCGACGAACTCCTCGCCGAGTTGAAAAAGGCCGAGCGCACCGTCAGTCGGGCGACGGTCTATCGCACGCTGGCCAAACTCGTCGAAGCGGGGCTGCTGCGGAAAATCGAAATCGGCGCGCGGACCGTGTACGACCACGACTACGGCTACCCTTGGCACGAGCACCTCGTCTGCTCGAACTGCGGCACCATGATCGAGTTCACCCACGAGGGAATCGTGGAAGCCGTGCAGGGGGTCGCCGCCCAGAAGCAATTCCGCGTCGCGGGCTACGATCTCATCGTCCGCGGCAGCTGCGCCGCGTGCAACGCCGCCGACGCCGCGAAGCGACGCTACGTGATGTGACATTTCGCTTGCATTCGCCGTAACGGAGGTTATCCTGATATAGCCCTCCCACCGCGCACTGTGCGCTCGACTTGCTGCGCCCGCCTTTTGCACCCCTCTATCGGCAGGATCCCATGAGGTTCCTCTGTCTACTGGCGACCCTCGCGATCGGTCTCTCGCCGGCGCTCGCCGCCGAGAGACCGATCGAAGCCGTCATCGACGAACAGATCGCAGCGAAGCTCAAAGCCGAAGGCATCGCCCCGGCGGTTCAGGCCGGCGACGCGGCGCTCATCCGCCGATTGACACTCGACCTCGTCGGGCGCATCCCGACGCCGGTCGAAGTCGATGCCTATGTGAACTCGAAAGATCCGATCAAGCGCGCCCAACTGGTCGATCGCTTGATCGCCTCTCCGGCCTTCGCCCGCTTCCAAGCGATTCAATTCGAGGTGATGCTCAGCGAGCAAGCTGGGAAGTCCGGCTTGCAAGACTACCTCAAACTGGCGCTGCAAGACAACCGCCCGTGGGACGCCATCTTCCGCGACTTGATGCTGCCCGACGAAAATGACCCGAAGAAAAAAGGTGCCACGAACTACCTCCGGCCCAAGCTCACCGATCTCGACAAACTCACGGCGGATGTCAGCGTCGCCTTCTTCGGCGTGAACGTGAGCTGCGCCCAATGCCACGATCACCCGAATGTCAAGGACTGGACCCAAGAGCACTTCTACGGGTTGAAAGGCTTCTTCGCCCGCAGCTATGACGCGAGCGGCTTCTTGGGCGAGCGCGAAGCCGGGCTGGTGAAGTACAAACCGACGAAAGGCCCGGAGGTGAAGGCCAAGCTGATGTTCCTCACCGGGGCGAACGTCGAATCCAAGACGATCCGCGAACTCGATAAAGACGAGCAGAAGAAGGACAAAGAGTCCATCGACAAAGCCAAAGCCGAGAAGAAAGCCCCGCCGGCACCGGCATTCAGCGCCCGGGCCGAGTTGGTCAAACTCGCCCTGCAACCGAAAGAGAGCGCCTTCTTCGCCAAGTCGATCGCGAACCGCCTCTGGCACCGCTACCTGGGCTACGGACTCGTGACGCCACTCGATCAGATGCACTCCGAAAACGAATCGTCGCACCCGGAACTGCTCGAGGCCCTCGCCGAGCGCATGAAGGCCGCGAAGTACGACCTCAAAGTGCTGACCCGCGGCATTGTGTTGAGCCAAGCTTACTCTCGGGCCAGTGTCTACGAGAGCGAATCGCAACCCCTCGCCAGCACGTTCGCCGTCGCCCGCTTGAAAGCCCTGACCCCGCAGCAACTGGCGTCGTCGCTCAAGATCGCCTCGACCGACCCGCGGCAGTTCGAGAATCTGAAGCCGGACGAATTCGAAAAGAAGATCGAGCAGATCGAGCAATCGGCCCGCGGCTTCGCCTCGCTTATCGCCCAGCCGGGCGTGGATAACTTCCAGATCGGCGTCAGCGAAGCGCTGCTCTTCAGCAATAGCGACCGCATCCAGAAAGAATTCCTTACCGACGGCGCGGGCACCCTGTTGGCCCGGGCGAAGGCCGAAGCCAACCCGACTGCCATCGGCAAATTGATGGTGCAATCTGTCTTCGGTCGGGCGATCACCGAAACCGAATCCAAAGCCTTCACGGCCTTCCTCGCGGGCCGGGCGGACCGACTCGCCGAAGCCAACCGCCAACTGCTCTGGGCCTTGCTCGCCAGCCCCGAATTCCG
>Ga0105048_10006452_pt1 | contig 18916 bp, 20 predicted proteins | sample MAT05_FD_78382 | JGI IMG/M metagenome (GOLD analysis project Ga0105048, IMG submission 78382) | Freshwater microbial communities from Lake Fryxell liftoff mats and glacier meltwater in Antarctica - MAT-05 | ecosystem: Environmental > Aquatic > Freshwater > Ice > Liftoff microbial mat | place... | reverse complement strand
TCGCTAAGTACTCAGCGAGGCGACCAACCCTAGAAAACGCCGGAGCACCGAGGTCCCGGCGTCAGCATCACGTGCCGCCGCCAGAATGGCACCAGGATCGGCCCCCTCCGCAAGCAATAACTCCCAGCGGGCGCGGACGTACGCTGCCATGACGTCACCGGTTATCTCCGGATGGAATTGCACCCCCCACACACGCTCTCGAAAACGCACGATGGCGTGGGGGTCTTTCGCAGTTTGCGCCAAGCTTTCAGCGCCTTTCGGCATGCGTGTGACCGCGTCCACATGGGTCATGTTAGCGAGGAAGGGTTGCGCGTGCGGGTCGAGCAAGGGATCTGCCTTCAACACAGTCAGCTCCACAGTACCGATTTCTCGGCCCTCGGGATTCCGTTCAACTCGCCCACCGAAAGCCTCCGCCAAGAGCTGGTGGCCGAAACACACACCGAGGATGGGTGTTCCTAGGTCCGCTTCGTCCCTGAGGTACGCCTGAGTGCGAAGCATCCACGGATCCCGGTCGAGAACGCTTGCGGGCGAGCCCGTCACTATCACCGCCGCCACCTCTCCTCCAACGAGCAGAAGCTCGCTGTGCCGGGCGTCAATTTCCTCCCATTTTTCCCGCCAAGCATCACCCGCGGCCTCCCGAATGAGTGTCGAGAAACTGCCCTGCTTGGCCAAAACACTCGCCACAGGTTCCCCAGTTGTGATGATTCGGACGGTCTTTTTGGGCATACGCGTGAACAACGTAGAAGTTTAGGCCCTTGTCGAGGGGACTGGTAGTCTTGGATCGCTTGCTTCCATCGCAGTCTTTGTCTGCTACATTTAGCGGATTCAAAGCCTTACCTCTGTCACCGGGTGTGCATGAATCAGCCCTTGATCCTCAAAAACGAACCGTTGCCGCCCTCTGTCCGACCCCAGCTCACGCTGCCCTTGCCCGGGTTGTCCTCGGAGCTCCTGGAGCAAAAACGAATTCCGCGTTCGGAGCGCGTGTTCGTCAACCGCAATCTCAAGCTCGGAGAGATCGAATGGGTGGGGTTCGATATGGATTACACGCTCGCAATCTACGACCAAGCGGCGATGGACGCACTCAGTGTGAATTTGACGGTCCAAAAGCTCATCGAACGTGGCTATCCGGCATCGCTGGCGGACAGCAGTTACGACACCCGTTTTGCAATCCGAGGGCTCGTTGTGGATAAGCAACGCGGGCACGTGCTCAAGATGGACCGCTACAAGGATATCCAGAAGGGGTACCACGGTCTCACCCGGCTTTCGCGCGCTGAGCTTCAATCCCTTTATCACGATCAACGCATCCAGCCCCACACGAAGCGTTACCATTGGATCGACACTCTGTTTGCTTTGAGCGAGGTGACAGCCTATTCAGCCATCGTTGCGCAACTGGAGAACGCCGGAGAAACTCCCGATTTTGATCGCTTGTTTTCCGATGTTCGCTCCTCGATCGATGCTGCGCATGCGGACGGCTCTGTCTACCGAGCGGTAACCAGCAACCTTCCACAATTTGTGAAAAGGGATCCAGCTCTTGCGCGCACGCTGCACAAGCTTCGCTCGTCCGGGAAGCGGTTGTTTCTGCTCACTAACTCGCCTCCGCAATACACTGAGCAGATGATGACGTACCTGTTGGGCGATGCCATGGCCGAATATCCGTCGTGGCATCATTACTTTGACGTCGGGATCTGCAGCGCCAAAAAACCCTCCTGGTTCCAGGAGGGAAGCGCCTTCATGGAAGCCAGCCCCAAGGGCTCACGGCCCCTCAACGAAGGCCCGTTCGAGAAGGGCAAGCTCTACGAAGGCGGCAACCTGAAGGAATTTGAACGCCTCACCAAGGTCGTCGGTTCCAGCGTGCTCTACGTGGGGGACCATATCTACGGCGATATCCTGCGCTCCAAGAAGGAGTCCTCATGGCGCACGGCCATGATCATCCAGGAGCTCGATGCCGAAATCTCCGCCCACGAAACCTGCAGCTTAGATCGAGAACGCCAGCGACAGATCGAGGAGTCCCACGATCTCCTTGAGGATGAGCTCCGCTATTACCAGCGCCACGTGAAGGACACGTCGCGTCAGTTGGAGGCGTCAACCCGGAATCCCATTCTGGCCGACGAGCTGGTGCGATTGAAGCGCGCACTCGAGCGCGTGCGCGCAGAATTGAAAAAGCTAGACCACGAGCACAACGTGCTCGAGGACAGAATCGATCAACGGTTTCACCCGTACTGGGGTTCACTGCTCAAGGAAGGCAACGAGATGAGCGTATTCGGCCTCCAGGTGGAAACGTATGCTGACATCTATATGCGGCGCGTGTCCTGCCTCCATGCCTACTCCCCGCAGCAGTTCTTTCGCTCCCCACATGATCTGATGCCCCACGAAGGGTAGCCCTAGATGGAGCTGCCATTGTGGGGCGCCGGATTTTCTGCCTGGATCGGGTCCGCTTGTCTCCGCCTGTGCGGCACCTGCAGTCCACTGGGGGAAGCCGTTCGCGAAACCGCATACCGGGCCTGGATTATCGAACAGGGGACCCACAAAAAGAGCGTTGAGGCGAATTGTTCCGCTAGGCCCCCGCCCCCGAGGTGTGGTAGGCGGTACCGGCCGAAAACGTGGCGGTGTCTTTGTCTCCGCTAGTTTTGGGCAGTATTTATCAAGCATCGATTTTCGCTCAACTACCGGGCGAGCCAGTCCCCTAGCGGGCAGCTGAGAGGTCTTAAGAAAAATGAACTTCAACATCGTCGAATGGATCCAGCGTTTGATGACCCAGTTTGGCGCTGGGTGGGTGATGTGGGGATTGATCGCACTCAGCGTGATCTCGGTTGCGGTCATGCTGGAGCGAGGTTGGTTTTATTTTACGCTGCGCGATGACTTGCCGAAACTCGCTGCTGATTTTCGGGCGCTGCTTCGTAAGGACGACCTGGCTGGAGCGCGCAAGAGGCTAGAGGCTTCTCCGAGTGCCGAGGCAACCGTCGTGCTTGCTGGCCTGAATGAGGCCGACAACGGCGCGAAGTCAGCCGATGAGGCGATGCTCGGAGCTTTGGCTCTGCAGCGGATGAAGCTTGAACGGCGCCTGGCCTTCCTTGGAACCCTGGGCAACAACGCGCCCTTCATCGGTCTGTTCGGCACCGTCATTGGCGTTGTGGAAGCCTTTGAAGGTTTGGCGGCCCAGGATGCAGCGGCGGCCCAAGCACAGAGCGGCAGCATGGCATCAGAACAAGTGATGGGCGCTATCGCTGAGGCACTCGTGGCAACGGCCGTGGGCCTGATGGTGGCTATTCCTGCTGTGGTGATGTTCAACTATTTCATGCGGCATTCAAAGGCAATATTGGCGAATACCGAGGCTTTAACTCGCATTCTTATGGCTTACTTGGTGGCCGACCCCCCCGCAAAGTCTGCTGACGGCGAGGAATAGAAGCGATGGCTGGCAGCGCGAGTTCAGACGATGAAGAAATTATCTCGGGCATCAACGTTACGCCGCTTGTGGACGTAACGCTCGTGCTCCTCATCATCATGATGGTAACGGCGAAGGTCATCGTCTCTCAAGGAGTGGGGATGAAGCTCCCCAAAGCGAGCCAAGAGAACGCGCAGCAGCTCCCGCTCACTTTCTCGGTGGATGTGACGGCCGATGGGAAACTCTTCGTCGACAAGACTTTAGTAAAAACGCGCGAAGCGCTGCTTGCCTTGGCCCTTGCGGCCAAGCAGACGCAGCCGGAGCTTCGCGCCATTATCCGCGGGGATGAGAGCGTCGATCATGGGGATGTCATGCAGGTCCTGGACACCTTGAAGAAGGCCAAGATCGATAAAGTTGCCTTCGCGGTGACCCCAGACACCAATCGCTAGGCGCGCCCGTTTTAGCAGTCGCCTCCAAATGCGTGGTTGCTTTCTTAGGAGCTGAGCCCAAGGTTTGTCGGAACTAGCCGTGAATAACTCCCCGCCTGCTCTAGCGCCCACAGTTTTCACTTCTGAGACTGACCGCGGCCGCGTCGCTTGGGGAACACTCACGGCATTGGCACTCCATGGCGCGTTCTTCGCGATAACGATAACGACAACGACAGAAGTTGGTAGCTTTGCCCGCAGCGTCCTCGAAGACGTTCGGTCCCGCTGGACCCTTACTTACGAACTGAAGGAGCTGCCCGCTCCGCCACCTCCACCGGTCACCGAAAAACCGGAACCCCCGCAGCCGGAAGAGCAGGCATCCACTCCAGCCAAGGCGCCACTCGCAGAGCCTCCTCCTGCCGCTGCCGAGGCCGCCCAAGTGCTCGCCGCCGAGGCCGATCCATCAGCTCCGCTCGACCTAACAGGGCAAGGATTCATTACGGGCAACGCCGAGAGTTACGCGGGGGGATACACAACAGCCAAGGGTACAGCCAAGACAGCCGTTAGCCGGAAGCCTGCGGTGGCGGGCGTCCCGGGCGGTACTGGGAAAGTGGCTTCCCCCTATCCCTCCGCCGTGGATCTCTCGAAGGCTGCGACGTGGGCCTCGGGGGATATCCTGCGTCGATGTGGATTTCCTCCGGAGGCTGATGCGGCGCAGGTAGATTTCGCGCGGGTGGTGCTGACGGTTTCTGTGTCGGAGAGCGGGGCCGCGCGGACGGTCTCCATCCTGTCAGAGACGCCGTCCGGTCTAGGCTTCGGCGGTAGGGCAAAGAGCTGCGCGAACCGAACTGTTTTCGTGCCTGGCAGGGACCGAAACGGCAAACCCGTCGCGAGCACGGCTGGCCCTATCACCGTCAACTTCACGCGCGCCCGCTAGCCCCGCCGCACGAGGATTTTTATTGGGAAACGTGCTCGAGCCCTAGGCGGACTCGAGCAACTGTGCTGCTATGGCGCTTCGATCCGACTGGCGGCGTGGGTATGGATGAAATTATCAAACAGCTGAGCCAGGTCGAAATCTTCTCCGGCCTGAAGCCCGAAGGGCTTCGGCTGATCGCCGAAGTTACTGCGGAGGAAAGCTTCAACACTGGAACCAAGCTCTTTAGCCACGGCGAGGTGGGCGACAAGCTGTACGTGATCATTGAGGGCAAAATCCGGATCAGTCGTGAGGTGGCCGGAATGGGCGAGGAGGCCTTAGCCGTCTTGGGTGCCGGTCAGGCGTTCGGTGAAATGGCGCTGCTCGACGAATCACCTCGCTCCGCGGATGCGAAGGCCCACGAAAGGTGTCGCGTGCTCTCCATTTCAAAGGCACGCTTCGACGACTTGCTCTTCATGCATAAGGATCTGGCCTACGAAGTTCTTTGGAGCATCGTGCGCATGCTGGTCCGCCGGCTGCGTGAAACCAGCGACAAGCTCACCTTCCTGAGTGTGAGCGGCAAGTTTTAGAGAGCAAACTCGCGCGGTAGGCGCTGCCTGGCCGTTCAGTCGCGACAAAGTTGACGTCCTAACACCCGTTCAGTATGCTCCGCCGGCTATGCAGGGGCTTACCCAACGACAAGAACAAACTCTTTCCTTCATCCGTTCCTCCATTGAGGAGCGCGGATACCCGCCGACACTTCGAGAAATCGGCACCCATATGGGGATTCGCTCAACCAACGGGGTGAATGATCATCTGCGAGCCCTGGAGCGCAAAGGCTACCTCAGCCGCGAGGACATGAAGAGTCGAGCGCTCAGGCTGGTCCACAGCAGCGAAGCATCGGCCGTGGACAGGGGCGATAGAGGGGACAGAGCTGAAAGTGCAGAGAAGTTCGATGCGGGGGAGGATCTGCTCGAAGTGCAGATCTTGGGCCGGGTTGCGGCGGGTATGCCTGCCCTAGCACAGGAAAATGTCGTCGATGTTGTGCGGATCGACCGGATGCTGGTGAACGGCGGGCGCGATGTATTCGGGCTGCGCGTGGCAGGCGATTCGATGATTGAGGCCGGCATCTTCAACGGCGACTATATTTTCGTGCGAAAGCAGGCAACTGCCGAACGCGGAGACATCGTGGTTGCGCTGATTGGGGATGAAGCGACCGTGAAGTATTATTATCCTGAGAAGGATTACGTGCGCTTCGAGCCGGCGAACTCGCAGATGGCGGCCATCCTTGTTCGCGCCATGGATTTCAAGAGCACCATGCTGCTCGGTAAAGTGGTGGGCGTTTTTAGGCGCCTGTAGGCGCGGCGTGGGCTGTGACCCCTGTGATACCCCCCTGTGATACCCCCCGGGTGCCTAGGAAAGGGCTGAACGGCTTGAATGCCAGGCCTGCTGTGGAAGCCATATTGACGCCATCTTGCTGGGATTGCTAGCGTTCTGCAGTCGTAAAGCTGGGCCCGCCTTACGCCTTGCTGCAAGAATGCACCTACCACCGGGATCAAGGTTCAAGTTGCTGGAGAAACTCCGCCTCTCAACGCCGACGCAAAGAGCGGTCCCGTTTGCTCTTCTCGGCTTAGTGTTGTTGCTAAGCGGTTGCGGCAACACCATCTATTCGATCCGGATCAACGCAGCCTCCTCTAAGCTTGAAGAAGCTCGTGAGCTGGGCGCCGAGCGGTTGGCGCCTTACGAGTACTATATTGCCCGGGAGCACCTCGAGAAGGCGCAAACAGAAGCGTCGGAGGCGGACTTCGGCGACGCTATCGATCTTGCTTCGGTGGCCGAGGAGTACGCCGACAAAGCGATCGTCTTTGCTCGTCAAGCGCATCAAGGTGCTGGTCGATGAGGGTCTGCCGCTCACTCCAACGACTATCACTGCTTGGGTTCGTTGCTTTGCTGAGTTGTGCCTCCGGTGGGCAGCTCAGAGGGCAGATCGAAGGCCTCAAGCAAATCACTGTGCAAGCCGAGCGAAATGGCGCCGTTCGTTGCGCACCTCGTGAGCTGGCCATTGCCAAGAGCCAGCTTGAATTCGCGGAATTGGAGCTGGCTCAGGGGTTCATTTCGAAATCAGAGGCTCACCTCTGGAAAGCAGAAGCGAACGCGCACGCGGCCCAATTCTTATCCCCGCCTCAATATTGCGCCGAGCGAATCTTCATTGAATCGAAGCTTCCGCAGAAAGGCGATAAAGATGGAGATGGTTATTCAGACCCGGACGACAAGTGCCCGGAGCAGCCCGAGAACTTCGACGGCTTTGAAGACCAGGATGGCTGCCCCGACGATCCCGATACTGATGGCGATGGCATTGCCGATTCGGTGGACGCTTGCCAGCTGGATCCTGAAGATCGCGACCAATACCTCGACGATGACGGCTGCCCTGAGCTCGACAACGACAGTGACACGCTTGCGGACGCCCAGGATAAATGTCCCAGCGAGCCTGAAGATTTCGACGGCTACCAGGACGCCGATGGCTGCCCGGATCCAGACAACGATAAAGACACCGTGCTGGACGTCGAAGATCAGTGCCCGAACGAAATCGGTCTAGCCACCGCAGAGCCGAAGGGATGCCCGACCAAGCCTGCGCTCGCGATCATCACGGACTGCGAAGTCAAGATCACCGAGCAGCTCCACTTTGCGTACAACAAAGCGGTTATCCGTCCGGAAAGCTACGCCGTATTGGACGCGGTGACGGACATTCTCCGCCGCAATCCGGACGTGAAGCTTGAGATCCAGGGCCACACCGATAATCAGGGGGGCGACGCGTACAACAAGCGGCTGAGCAATCAACGGGCCGCCTCGGTCGTCAAATATCTTACTTCGCGGGGCATCCTTGCAGAACGCCTCACTTCCAAAGGCTACGGCTTTGACCGTCCCCTCCTACCTAACGACTCCCCAGCGAACATGGCGATCAACCGCCGAGTTCAATTCGTGAGAACCGAGGGTGTGAAGGACGGTTGTCCCAAGACCGGCGGCTAGTTTCAATCCTTATGCATCCCTCCACGGAGATCCACGTGCACCGTAAATCCCTGATTAGATTCCTCCTTCCCCTCCTCCTCTTGCTCGCAGCAAGTCCAGTGCTTGCACAGTACTCGCGCGAAAAGGCGGCACTCCAGAAGATCGATGAGGCGATCAATCAGCACTATCTCGCGACGGAGTTTGATAAGGCTGAAGCGGTACTCACCGGCACGATTATCGCCTGCGACGACAAGTGCAGCCCAGCCACGTTGGCCAAGGCCTGGATGTACGTCGGCATCGTGCGCGGCAGCGGCAAGCAGGACACCCAGGGTGCCACGGAAGCTTTTGCTAAAGCGCTGGCGATTGATGGGAATGTGGTGCTCGACGAAACCCTCGCGAGCCCCGAAGTTAAGGCCGCCTTCGTGGCGGCTGGGGGAGCTTCTGGCCCGGCTGTCGCAGCGCCAACCGGCACCGATGCTCCGGCTACCGCGAAGGTTGAAGAGGGCGGGAGCATGGTGTGCAGCCCAGATGTTGGAGACGTTCAAACGCGTCGCGCCATTCCCATGTCGTGCTCCACGGACGAGAGCGCGGCACGCATGGAGATCCGCTACAAAGAGTACGGCGGCAAATGGAAAACTGCGCCGATGCAAAAAGTGGGCGATGAATTCCGCGGGCTAGTTCCGTGCTCAGCCACCAAGGTGGTAGGCACCCTCAGTGTCTATGTGCGAGCCCTCGATTCGGGCGACGATTTGGTAGATAGCCTCGGCAGCAAGAGCAAGCCGCTCGCGTTCAAGATCGCTCAAGAAGTGGCCGCTGAGCCCCCTTCTTACCCCGGTGTGAAGCCCCCGCCCCGTTGCGCCGAAGACGTCGAATGCCCTCCCGATTTTCCGGGCTGCGGCGATACTAAGAGCGCGAGCGCCAGTGGTGGCATGTGTGGCGATAAAGATTGGGGCGCTTCCTGCGCGGGCTCAAGAGAATGTAAGTGCGGCCTGTTGTGCGTGGACGGCGGCTGCGAAACGGCGCCGAGCTGCACCACAGATTCAGATTGCCCAACTGGCGTCTGTAGTGCTGGAAAGTGTGCTGCAGCCCTCGACGAAGAGGAGTCGAAGCCTTTCAGCCGCAACATGTTCGGTCTGCATGTCGGCCAAGACATTACCTCGATCGGAGCCACCGATGCCTGCGTTCTAGAATACCAAAGGCCGGGGAAACAGGCTGAAGGTTTCTCTTGTTACCGCGCCGGTACGGAGTCTCCCTACGTGGGCGAAGCCTTCCCCGGCGACAGCACACTGCCCGCAACGGTAGCCTTCGCGACCACTCGCGTGTTGTTAAGCTACGACCGTGCACTCATGGAGCACTTCACCGTGGGTGGACGGCTGGGTTACGCGTTTGGTGGTGGCCCACCTGCCGGCAAGGTCGAGCAAACAGACATGGCAGGCGGCAAACCCGGCAATCCCTTCTTGCCCTTTCACCTTGAAGGTCGCGGCGCCTTTTGGTTTCGACCGCTCTCAGCTACCGGGATCTTGCCCTATGTCCATGCGGGCGGCGGTTTGGCGCAAGTCGATGCCAAAGTTACGAAAAGGGGCGTTCGAGATTGCTTGAATAAGGACGAGACCAAACCTCCTACCTTCAACGATTGTATCGGTAGAAACGCGACCGGAACGCCTAAGGCTCCCGCTGGATTCCTTGAAAGCCCCGGCGAGGACCTCGACGCCTACAAGAAAATGGGCCAAGGCTTCGTCACCGTCGGCGCTGGCGCCCTGTACAAACTGAATCCTGCGTTTGGCCTCCAGCTGAACCTCAACGTCATGATCATGCTGCCCACCTCAGGGCTCGTCTTTGAGCCCTCATTGGGCGGCGTGTACGCGCTCTAGATTTATGAGTTGCCCGCCCCCGCTGCCGCGCTTCGCGGCAGCTTGCCCCGCCCCGATGTCTCCACGGAGCCATGGGCGGGGCGAATTTCAACTCAGCCCAGGAGGGCTCTGGTCCAGCGGCATAGATCTTGGGTGACTTTTTGGGGCGAGCAGTTTCGGCGCCGCGCCCTGGCAGAGGTTCAGTTCTATGTGGAGTAGATGCGGGCGCGGAGCTGAGTTTCTGGGCAAGGCGAAGGGGGGCTCAGTGTTTGAGGGCGTGGGGCAAAGGAGCGCCTTGCCCAGAAATTCAGCCTGTTTGAGGAGGTGAAGAATCGTGGGCTGCCTAATCTCAAGAGGCTGTATCACTTGGAGTCTTCGCCTTTCTGGAATCTTTACAGATTAACATCGGACACTCGGGATCTCTTCCGCAAATCCTAAAAAAGAGCGCGCTGGCGGGCGCTGGCGGGGTCTTGCAACCCTTCGATAGACGCGCGTGGCTTTTTTTCTGCGCCCGAGCCCGCTAATGAGCGCCGCTCCAACCCAATGGGCGCACCTGGCACGCCTGCGGCGCGGCCTCGCCACTACTTCCCAGTCGTGCCCCTCCCGCAGCGACCCGGCAGCGACGGGGCGATGTTTGGGAGGGGCGGCTGCCGCGCTCCGCGGCAGCGGGGTGGGCATCCCTTGCCGATCAAGCCAAAGCCTTACCGCGCGCTCCCACCCTTGAGGCCCATGTGCTGCATCACGCTCTGCAAATCCGCCCAAACTTCGCGCTTGGCCGCGGGCTTCCGCAAGAGATAAGCCGGATGAAACGTGGGCATCACGGGAATGCGCCCTTGATAGAGGCGGAAGCTGCCGCGCAGCCGCGTGATGCCGCCCGTGAGCCCTAGCAAGCCCTCCACCGCCGTGGCCCCGAGCGCCACCATCACTTTGGGCTGCAAGAGCTCAAGCTGTTCACTCAAGAATGGGGCACAGGCGCGCACCTCTTCAGGCTCCGGTTTCCGATTCTCCGGGGGGCGACACTTCACAATATTGCAAATGTAGACGTCATCCCGCTCAAGCCCCATCGCCGCGATCATCCGATCCAGCAATTGCCCCGCTGGGCCCACAAAAGGCAGGCCTTGAGCATCTTCCTCGGCACCTGGCCCTTCTCCAACAAAGCACAGCCCCGAGCGCCCAGTGCCACGCGCAAATACGGTTTGCGTCCGGTGCTGATGCAGCGTGCAGCGCGTGCAGCTTGCAACCTCAGCCGCCAATACATTCAAGCGTAGGCTCCTGGCTTCCTCTGAAGCCGAAGCTGGAACTGACGCTAAAGCCGAAGCTGGAACTGACGCTAAAGCTGAAGCTGGAACTGGAACTGACGCTAAAGCTGAAGCCTGAGTTGCCGCGGGACGTCTGACGCTGCTGTCGAGTGATTGTCCAGCGGGACGTCTGACGCTGCTGTCGAGTGGTTGTCCAGCGGGACGTCTGACGCTGCTGTCGAGTGGTTGTGTCGCGGACAGCGCAGGCCCTTTGGCGGGAACCTGAGGTGCTGATTCGGCTACGTCAATAACTGGCGCGCGCAAACGCACGATTTCTTCAGTGGCGCGCGGCAAGCCTGCGGCACCCGACGTCTTCTGCCACCTGGCGTAAGCCAAGAGCGAACGAGTGAGCTCCTTCAACTCCAGCGCGTCGTCTTCGTGGGCTACGCGCGGTTCAGAGGAGCCAGACATGGCTCAGTGTTGATCCTGGGCCGCCAGCCAACGCTCGGCATCGAGCGCCGCCATGCAACCGGTGCCCGCCGCTGTCACGGCTTGGCGATAGACGAAATCGGCGACATCGCCTGACGCAAATACACCCTCTATATTGGTGCGCGTGCTGCCCGGCTGAATTTTCAGGTAGCCGTTTTCATGAACATCCAGCTGGCCACGAAACAAGTCCGTCATCGGTGTGTGGCCGATCGCAACGAACAGCGCCCCCACTTTCAAGACGCTCGAAGCCCCGGATTTTAGATCCTTCACGCGGAGGCCGGTCACATGATCTTCTTCAACGCCCAAAACTTCTTCGACGGCGTGGCTCAGGAGCAGACGGATTTCCGGATTGGTCTGCACCCGCTGTTGCATCGCCTTACTCGCGCGAAATTCATCGCGACGATGGATCAAGGTCACGCTCTTACACACGCCGGCTAAGTAAGTTGCTTCCTCGATCGCGGTATCCCCGCCCCCCACTACAGCAACATCCTCCTTGCGAAAGAGCGCGCCATCGCACACGGCACAGGCGCTCACGCCCTTGTTCTTGAGCTTGTGCTCGCTCTCGAGCCCCAAATAATTCGCGCGTGCGCCAGTGGCGAGGATCACACTCTTGGCTAGGTGCAGCACATCTTCCCCCTCGCCCACCCACACCTTGAATGGCCGCGACGAAAAATCGACCTTCTGAACATCCGCGGTGACCAGAGTTGCTCCCTGACTCACGGCCTGCTCGCGGAACTTCCCCATCATCTCCTGCCCATCCACGCCTTCAGGAAAACCGGGATAGTTCCAAACTTCGGTGGTGAACATCAGCTGCCCACCCGGAATCAAGCCACCCGCGTTGAAGCCTTCAACACAGAATGGCTTGAGATTCGCGCGCGCCGCATAGATGGCAGCGGTGAGCCCAGCCGGGCCCGAACCAATGATGATGACGTTGTGCAGGGTGGGTTCGCTCATGAAAAGATGCTCCATACGCGGCATAGGGCGAGCTTCTGCAGCTGTCGAGAGTGGGGCGAAAGTGGGCCGAAAAAATGCCGGCCGCCAAGCGTTGAAGCTACCCGCGAATTGGGTTTGCTTTGAGCGCGGCCCGCCCATCTTTAACGTAGACGCTGAATTTCACGTGGCTGGCTCCGTGCCGAGCAACAAGCGCGTCACGATTTTTCTTGAGCGTCTCTTCGAACTTCTCAAAGGTGAAACCTTCAATAGATTCTCCGCACTGCTGCTTGGTGGCTACGAATGCGTCGTACACCTCGCGCCACTCGGCTTCCTGATCAAAAACTGCGGCTGCGGGAACAACTGCCTCCTCGGTGGCTGGAGCCGAACCCGGAACACGCGGCAGACGCTTGGCTGGAGGTTTCGGCGGACCACCCACAGCTCCACCCGGTGGCCGTGGAAAATTCTTTGAAGCCTCTGGAGGGTCGGCACTCGCCTGCGAAGCTGGACCCTCCCCCGGCAAGCTGAAGGCGCTCATTTGGGGTTGGTCCGGCAGATCACCGAGAACTTGCGTCAGATCCGCGGCTCGACGTGGCGCACCGCCCTTGGCTGCAACCGCCTCAATTCCATCATTGAGATCGGCTGCGATGCGTCGGTAGACGCCGCGAAACTTGCTGGGCTGCAGCTGATCGGTTTGCCCCTTAGCCAGCCGGTTCGCTTCAGCGCGAAAAATCTGTAACGGCCTAGTGTGCTCGAAGAGACTGAGGATGATCCCGACCGCCACTGCCGCGAGCGCGAGCAACCCGGCCATCACCAGGCTGGCTTCTGCCTTATCCTTATCATCCGCCATCTCGAAGAACCCCAAGAAACCCGAAACTAAGCTGGCCTTGCGCGCCACTGCATACCCGGTGCCAAGCTTCCAAGCTTCGCCCGGCATGCGCGAATACTGTGCTTTCAGCTTGCCATTCACATCGCGGATCTGGCTTCGACCCTTCTCCAGGTAGTCCTTATCGGTCGCCATCTTGGAAAGATCCGGGAGGATCTGATCCAGGTCGGTGGTGTCGACGGCTTCTATATCGAAGCTGGCGCGCGCGCTCATGGTACCGTTGACATAGAAGGCCACAGCGGCTCCGGTTCTCTGCGCCAACTCACGTGCGAAGGCATCGTTCACGATCCGAGCCCCAATCACCGCCCCCGAAGGCATCTGGCCCATGTCGTATTCAACGGGTCGCCCAACAACGCGATAGATGTAGTCGAGCACGAGCGTATCGTCGCGCAAAAACCCGTGAAGAGCATCAGCAACCACAGGATAACCTCCGAGCTCAAAATCCTTCCCGCCTTGATCGTAGCCAATTTGAGCCACCACACGACCCTGCTGATCCACAGCAAAGACCGCATCAAAAGCCCGCCGTTGTTGGCCGCCCTCCATCACCGTCGCAGACTCCAACAGCTTCTTCAGCGCCTTCTCAGCCCCCTCGCGCGCTTCGCCAGGGACCGCGCCCTCAGCCTGCGTCGATTGCTGCAGAGCTTTCCGAATGGCGGGATCCAACGCAAACGGGATCAACTGTTCTGAACGCATCCGCGCATCCGAACGCAGATACCACTCAACAACCTGAGTATCCGAAGAGAGCCCCTGCCCCACGGCGCGTGCCTCCGCGCGGTTGTAGACGCTCGTTGCGAGCGACAAGAGAAACACGAGCGCACCTAACGCCAGCCCTAAAACCCCGTACCAAAAGCGAGAAAGCAACATGTGGACTCAATACTCAGGAAGAAGTGACAAGGCTTCGAATTACTTGGCAGGAACCAGCGCGATCGGCGCTCTCGACAGATCAAGGTCTCGCGCTTGCACCGTGACGGCACGCGCTTCGCCGATTTTTTTGCCGCAGAAGTAGGCCTGAATCGTGTAATTGCCAGGCTCAGCAACCGTCAGCGCGAATTCTCCTTTGGAAGACGGGAAAACCACCGCCGCAACATTGGGTTCTCCGACCACCCAGGTGCGAAGGCTGGGCGCCAATTCATCCCGAATCTCGAAAACGCCAGGTCCCGGTACGGACCATTGACGCACCGACCCTTTGGCAGTGTCTGACAGCGAGAAGTTCGGAACGTTGATGCCATACAGGCGGTGCGCAAACGGATCCTTGTTTTGGAAATCAAGGCGAGTACCCGGCGGGACCACCAGCGTTACTGGTGCGGTACGCCCGCCTCCGACTGTGATCCCCATCGCACGCATCGGGCCTTGCTTGCCTTCCGCGATGAGCGCCACGCACACCTCGCGCGGAAGATACGGAAAGAGCTTTCGAAAGCGAGCCTGGACCGTGGGCACCGGTTCACGAAAAGAGAAACCGTGATTCGCGGGGTCTCGCCCTTCCTCCCAGACTGGATTCAGGAGTTCTTCGCCCCTCACCAGTTGTCCCTTGATGCGCGCAGCTTGGGCAAACGGCGCCCACGTCAGCACTCCGCTCGCCGCGACCCATCCAGCGAGCCTTCGACGTGAGACTCCCGAGGCAATGTCGGGGGCGCGTTCTCCGGAATCTAAGCTTTGAAATAGAGGCATTGCGGCGAACCCTAATCGAGTGGCCGCCTCAGTAAAAGAGCGGAAAGCGCTGGCTCGGGGTAGCTCCACATCCGGCAGATCCGACCTAGTGCTTTTGTGTGTTTTTGTGCACGCTTTGGGGATCAATCGACGAGCGTTGGCTCCGACTTCCGTGAGCTCATCCAGCTTCTTTTGGTTGTTCCTCCGCCGCGTGGGCATGCGTTTGAAGCGGGCTACGGGTGCGGCCAGGTTTGGCCACAAACGAATCAATCCCCAACAACATGCTCTTCGCTTAGCCGGTGGCGGACCATCCCAGCATCTCCTGCGCTCAATCTTTTGTCGGCCTGTCCGAGACTCCAAGCGAGCAGCTCGTCGTTTTCAGCTCGCTTCATTCGTTGGCCTATGAACACGAAGCCCTCCACGGCAATAAAAACCTGCAAGGCTGCCTCAAGTGTCGCCTTCGCCTGGTCAGACCGACCCGTTCCCGCCAGAGCTTCAGCCAGGATAACGGCCTGCCGGAACATCAGCCATATAGCTTGAGGGTTCGCCAGTGCAGAATCTCTCTTTGGAGCAGGCCTCACCAGCGCTAACGTTTTCAGAAACCTGAGCCATGGGGCGAGCATCCCACCTAAGCGCATCGCGCGTACCGCCGGCGTTCAGTCAATAGCACCGAGAGAGCATGCCGATTCGAAAAACAAGATCATCGGTGCAGGGCTCGTACGTGCGAAGCGCACCAGCGTAGTCCTTGGATTCTTCCATGCGGAGTCCGCGTGCCAACCTATCATCACAGGATAATACCATGACACTCTCTGTGGGGCGGGGCGATGCTGGGGGCCTGTGATTGCCCGAGCATGCGACCATCTCATAAAGTACCGCTAGGTTTAACACACGACAGTGCATGCTTGGGTGCATTTGAGTACGACATCTCCCGCGAATTTCGAACAGTTGTGTACTATGCATTTCTGCTCCTGAACCTCCAGCAGCCCACTGGGCCGTTCACTTTTGCCTCCACCAGTCAAGCATTTGACGGCCGAGCATGAACACCGCAGCAGGGAACAGCCCATACGCTATCGCGAGCGGAAACGAAATTGCAAGGAACTTGTTGTGATGCCCGCGCTCCACATAACTGATGATGTGCAGCGCGACGGCTGTCACTATACCACTCCCGAGGATTGCTATCACAGGACGTCGAACGAGTCGGAATAGCAGCTCAGCTGAGGGCACACTGACTACCAAAATGACCGCCCACGTCACCGTTTGCACAGGCGGGGTGCTCCAGACGCAACAAGAGCCGCGAACGCCGCGTCCTTGTACGCGTCGCCTCCGTACTGGGCGACAGCGTCTCTTGGCGCACATGACGCTTGAGAAGTGCGCAACACTTCAGTCGGCGGGCGTGCCCAGCCCGATAGTTCTTCGGTAGTGTCCACGATCAAGAACCCCCAAAGCCAAGTCCTGGCGTAAAATATGACCGACACAATGGAGAGGCCAATAAATAGAATTATCACCGAGCGTGATGGCTCAGCAGCTTGATAGTTACTTCCTAGAAAAAGCCATTCTAGAAAAACCCACAAGAGGAGCAGCGGGAAGGACGGCTTGGCGCACTCGATGGTCACGAAACGCGCAAAATCTATTGGCATCGCTCACGTCACACCCTCGCCACGGTGTTGGAATTCCCCCACCCGCGAGCGAATCCAGAGGAGGCCAAGGACGAAGAGCACCGTCCCCAACATGGCGCTCACCCCGGGTGCAAAGACATCCGTTCCTACCAAAAACAAGAACGCATTGAACGCCGTGTGCGCCAGAATACCTGGCCAGAGGGAGGCAATAGTGACGCGCACCCAGCCGACCACGAGCCCCAGAGCAATGCTTTGAAGAAACTGATATGGGCTGAAATGGAGCACGGCGAATGCCAGAGAAGAGAGAAGAACGGCTTCTCTCTTGGGGTACCGTTTCAGCAGCCCCCCCAATACGGCCCCCCGCATCAAAAGCTCCTCGGCGAAAGGTGCTAGAACCAAAGCAGAGAATAGTACGACAAAACTTTGGGCTTTCGTCACATTCACTACGGGCACTACGGGGCCGGACACCGCCAAGACCGATGCCCGCAGGGCAGCCGTTAGCAGCGCGAGCCCGAGGACTGAAACCAACAGCGGCAAATATAGCGGCACCCCCCACTTCCGAAGCGGGACAAGGCTCATCCACGTTTGCCGCGTCCAATACCTCAATATTACCAGCCCTGCCGCCGCAGCGAGTATCTGGGCGATTTCGTCACCAACGTCAACTACGAGCGAACGCAAGGACATGTCCAATGCGCGCAGCGTCAACCGCATCAGAATCCCTAGGCCGAGGCTAATCACAACAGTCGCCAAAAGAACACCGCACATAGCAGCAACCGTTAGCCCCCTCGCCTCGCGCAAAATGCAGTTTCTCTTCAAAGCGGCTACAACCTCCGATGCGAGTCTAGCGCACCTTCCCTTCTGGCCCTATGCGGACCAACCTGATGGGCACTTAGCGGAGCACCCGGTCCATTGCGACTTGTAGACAATCTCCCACTTTCCCGTTGCGCAGTCCTTCCGAACGACTCTCGAGGAATCGCCGCGCTCGAGATACGACGATTCGATACACTTGGGAGTGCGCTCCCGGGCGGGACCGGGAAGCACCGCAGCTCACAGTTGCGCAACTGTTGGGTCAACACTCCCAGGCACAAAATACGCTCCATATAACGACGATCCGTCCACATACCCTATCGGATCCCTCCCCACAAACCTCCCCAATTCCGCATCCTGATACCGCGCCCGGAAGTCGTCAACGCTGTCTCGACATCGTAATACCGCCCCGTAAATCCAACCTGATTCCCCACAGCGCTTGCAGCTAACGTCGCGCCACCAGGCGAGACCACCCGCCGCTTACCGTAAGGCGTGTACCCGTAGCGCTCTGCGAGCAGTCCAGATTGGTTCGAAAGTGCCATCACGGAGTAAATCCGGCTTTGATTCGATGCTCCTCGAAAGAGAGCCAACTGCAAGTCCTGCCGTGCTCGCAAGGCTCCGCGCGGCCGAGCCCCTCTTCGCTGTGCTCCCGCGCCGGTGAGCTGCGGCGCTGTAAGAAGCGCGCGGTCCGCGCGGCGGAGGGGCTGAATCACGGGATACCCAGCCCTGATCCAGCGGCACGAGGTAGTAAGCATGCTTACTATCTTTCAAGGAACGAAAAGGGCGGCGGTCGCGCTTCGCGGCAGCTGAGCAAACCGAAGCCTCCCTTGCCGCATCCGCTCCAAGCCAACCAGTCGCAACTCACCGCCGTGACAAAAAGCGAACGGGCCCAGAAGGCCCGTTCAACATAGGCTCCGTACCACTCGAGCCGCGAGAATAATTAGCGATACCGAACCCCTAGATAAACTAGGTGGGTGACTTGTTGATGGCTTCTGGCTTCCCGGTGAGAAATTCCGGGCCTAGCGCTTCACCTTCGTCTCGTCTCCCTTTCGGAATCTGGTAAGGGATTCGTTTACGCGTCTCTCGAACTCAGTAGAGGGAACCTTCCTCCAAGGTATTTACGATCACCCGACCCGTCAATGGCGACCGTGAGGCTTTGGCCAAGTTTCTTGAGGAGTGGCGGAAAACTGGGCCATAGCAGGCGAAATGGGCCAAAGCTGCTGGGATGAGTGTTGCAGTCGCCGAAGAACTATGCCTGACGCTTGGAAGCGTTCAATTCGTGGATCGAACGGAGGCCGAGCAGCTCCTGGCACTCGCTGAAACCGAGGAGCTTGTGGCGGTCCGAACCGAGGCACCCGGACCAGCCGTCCGAGGTAACCTTGGACTTTGGCTTGAAGAGAATATCGACGGCACGCTGGAGCGTCTCGGCGCAGCCCCGCCGGGCATCGGAGCCAGTACCAATCTCGATGCCTCGCTCAGCGATCAGCTGTATCGAGCGCGGCTTGTGGGCAGGCGCGGCCTCGTGCTGAGTGTCCCGAGTCTTCGGGGCATTGCAAATTCAGGCGGCGTGCTCGACGCCGACGACAGTCGTGTGCTCGCTTGGTGGTCAACGGCCGTGAGCGGACGTCCCGTCCAAGTCTTGCTACAAACGATCAATCTGGGTCTCAAGGGCTACCAAGCGCCGTGCCGGCTGTCGGATCTGTTGACGGACTCGAACCGGCGTCTGC
>Ga0105048_10006451_pt1 | contig 18918 bp, 15 predicted proteins | sample MAT05_FD_78382 | JGI IMG/M metagenome (GOLD analysis project Ga0105048, IMG submission 78382) | Freshwater microbial communities from Lake Fryxell liftoff mats and glacier meltwater in Antarctica - MAT-05 | ecosystem: Environmental > Aquatic > Freshwater > Ice > Liftoff microbial mat | place... | reverse complement strand
CGCACCTGCCGACGAGCTGAAGTTTCCAAATGTAGAACGAGCGGAGGTGCCAGGGTCTCGTCTGAGCGTCGAAGACCTCGTTCCCAAGCTCCAGCTTGGGAACGCACACTCTGGAAGCTCCGCTTCCCGAACCCTCAGACTGCAAGCTTATTAGTGTCTTCGCACCTGCCGACGAGCTAAAGTTTCCAAATGTAGAACGAGCGGAAGTGCCAGGGTCCCGTCAGAGCGTCGAAGCTGAGCTTCGTGGACGGCGTTCCCAAGCTGGAGCTTGGGAACGAGGGGGAAATGGCACGGAGTGCCGTTCTACACTAGCCCGAAACGCTTCGCTGCAGCTTGCTCGTACCAGCGAAGGGATCTTGCCAATCGCCCCATTGCTCCAGATAGCTCTGGTACGCGGGATGTTCTTTGGCTTTGCTTTCGATCATCTGTTTCGCTTCGAGGGTGAGCGAGCGCTCCTGATCGGGTGTCAATTTGCCCATCATCAACTGCAATCGCAGAAATACAAAATAGGTATCGAGCACGTCGCATCGGCAGTATTCACTGATCTCTGCCGTTTTCCCCGCGGCATATAAATCCTGAACCATACTCCCTTGAACATCCAGTTTGCCAGGTTTATTGAGCAAGCTCGCAGCCAGATTCAGCCCACCTCGAAACCAACTGCTTCCAAAGTTGGTGAGGATCTCATGGAGATCGAAATGAGAGTGCAGGTTGTAGCGATTTCTATTTTGGTCGTAGGTCTTGTCGTTCAGATTGAACCACGCCGGCACACTGATCCCATATCGAAAAGCAGATAGTTCCATCAAAGGAATGTCGAACGAGCGTCCATTGAACGTCACCAAAGTCGGTCGATTGTATCGCTCCCAACCCAACCAGAAGTTCTTGGTAATAACTGCCGGCCGAAACATGGGTTCATCCAGCGACACAATCTCCATCAAGCTAAAATCGTTTCGGATTTTGGCCGCCACAACTGCGATAGGAGTATGGTAGGTATACGGTATAAAGTCCCTGCCGCTTTCGATCAACAAGTCCTGGCGGAAGGCCGCGATCGCTTGTTTGGGGGTGAAACTGCGTTGCGGATAACGCGTTTTCGCGACGAGAGCACCGTCCGCTACACTCTCCACGTCGAATAGGAGATACTTGACTTCGTTGGTTGCAGCGGACATGCAGCGTGGCTCGATAGGGAAAAAGAGTTATAGACGCGAGTCGTTCGTTTTACCAAAGACCCGCCACCGCTGCACCTAGTGAACGAACCCATGTGAACGAATCCACCCGTGATTTCCCCATTTCCTCCCAAGACGAGTCTTTACCGCCATGCTACGAACATCCACCTTTCTATGCCTTTTGTCCGTCGCCTGCTGCCCCCTGGACGCTATCGCTTTTGAACGGACGATTCAGACCGTCGCAGGCACAGGCGAACGGGGGTTTCAGGGGGATGGCGGCCCGGCCGTCGCCGCGAAACTGGATAATCCATTTGGAGTCATTCGCGGTCCGGACCAAGCCATTTGGTTTTGCGAATATACAGGGCAACGCGTTCGTCGGATCGGTGCTGACGGCAGGATTGAGACGATCGCTGGAAACGGAACAAAGGGTTACTCGGGGGACGGTGGGCCCGCGCTCCTCGCGAGCTTTAATCTCCCTCATGAGATTCGATTTTGTCGTGAAGGACATTTGTACATCGTTGACATGATGAATCATGCCGTTCGAAAACTGGACAGATCCACCGGAGTGCTCTCTACGTTTGCGGGGACCGGCCACGAAGGCTATACGGGAGATGGCGGATTGGCTTCGGAAGCACAATTCAGCAAGCCGCACAGCATCCAGTTTGGTCCGGACGGGAGCCTGTTTGTATGCGATATCGGCAACCATGTTATTCGGCGCATCGATATGGCAACCCATCGGATTGAAACCTTCGCTGGAACAGGCAAAGCCGGGTCAACGCCAGACGGTTCGCCTATCGAAGGCACCCCACTCAATGGCCCGCGCTCCATCGACTTTGATCGGCAGGGAAATCTATGGCTGGCCACCCGCGAAGGAAACCAAGTCTTCAAAATGGACTTGACGAACCGCCGAATTCAGCACATGGCTGGCACTGGTAAAAGCGGCTTCGGTGGCAATGGCGGGCCAGCCAAAGAGGCGACACTAAAAGGGCCGAAAGGAATCGCGATCGATGCCGAAGGAAACGCTTGGCTGGCAGATACGGAAAACCATGCTATCCGCCGTATCAACGTCAAAACCGGAATCATGGAATGGGTCGCAGGCACCGGCTCTCTCGGTGATGGCCCCGATGGCGACCCTCTTCAATGCAGACTAGCTCGTCTGCATGGTATCTATGTAGACGCAGACGGCTCTGTGCTGATCGGGGATAGTGAATCACATAAAATCCGCTTGTTGCGATAGGTCGCCTAAGCAGCGCGTCGTTCCCAATTCGATACACTTGCGGCCGCAAATTGATAGGTCGCATAGAAGCCAAGACCAAACATCACGTCGCTGATCAATGTAGCTCGATAAAACGGCAAGCCCATCGCATAACAGCGGATGATTTCAGCGAAACCAGCCCCGTAACCGAGGATTGGATCCAACCAGGCGCCAAAATTGCTGATCAAGAAAAATGCGATCGAGCCAGTTACCGCTCCGAACCCAACCAGCCCCCAGGGAGCAAAATCCGTGCTCGACGATTGGTTCAGCATTCGGCTCATCAACATGCCGATCCCAATCATGCTTGCAAAACCGACGTAATTGCAAACCATCGACGGTACGTAGTAGAATCCAAAACCCGCAATTCCCATGTAGTGCCCGAAACAATCCCCTGCGAACAAAGTGAGGAGTGGGATACCCCAACGCCACGCGCCGGCGAGCGTCCATCCACAAAACAAAGAGAGTGCTCCGAAACAGGCAAAATTCTCTGGAAATGGAGCGAACCGCAGCACCAAAGCTGCGATAGCAAAGGAAAATCCGCAAACCAAGCGAAAGGAGTTCGATGGTGCGGTATTTGGGAGCGAGGAGGAGATCATCGAGTTCTGTTTTTGCTGGAGTTAATGTAGGATAAAGTTCGCAATGCTCTTGGCCACCCAAAGTACTGTTTCGCTCTTGATTTTGCAAGCGCATCATGTTTTTGCGGTCGCCCCGTGCGGCTGCGCTGCATTTCAATCGCAACGAAGGGTTTTCGGAAGAGGGGCAGTCAAGTCAACTCGATTTCCTGAGTCTGGATGGTCGAATGCGATACGTTTGGCATGCAGCCAATAGCCGCCCTCCCCTGGCAGGCCGGGTTGATCACCTCTGGGAATACCGCCTGTCGCGTACAGTGGATCGCCTACCAAAGGATGGCCAATGAAGGCGAGATGAATGCGGATTTGATGCGGGCGGCCTGTGTGCAAATCCACTTCGAAGACCGTCGATTCCTCGCGTCTTTCCAGGGTTCGAGCCACACTGCGTGCCCGTTTCCCTGCCGCCGTGGCCGCATACACTTTCCCTAGCCGTGGATGGTCGAGTTCACCGATCGGGGACCGAATATCGTACGAGCAGCAATCGGAAACAGCAGTGCTGAGGGCTTGGTATTGTTTTTGGATGTTAGGCCATTGATGAGTGAGTATGGCCGCGGACTCTGCATTCAATGCAAAGAGGACGATTCCCGAAGTTGCACGGCCCAGTCGATGCAGCGGTCGCGCTGGTGCGAAGTTTTCCTTCACCAGACTCAACAATGTATTTTTGTAGAAGCCAGCTCCAGGAAGGGTCGGTAGGCCACTGGGTTTATCAACCGCTATCAAATGCGCGTCTTCATAGATGACGGAGAAATCCATGGGCACATCCAACTCGATCCAGCTTGGTCTATTCCAGGTCAAGACAGATCCGGCTTTCAGCGGCTCACCGCCATCGGCCGATTTGTTTGCTACCACTATTTCGCCCGCTTCCAACCGCCTTTCCCATTCAGCCTCCGTTGAATGAGGGAAGTAATTTGTCAGATAGGAAAGGGTCGAATGTCCGGCAGACTTTGGGCCAAGCACATGGCGATAGCTGTAGCCCTGGTTCTGCGTCATATTGAGTTTCTCTTCGCAACAAATTCCCAGGAACCATCGTGAAAGCGCGATTGTAGCCGGTATGCCAAATCGTCACGAGTGGAACGCGTTCCGGCCATCCGCCGCAGCGTTTCAAATCGAAAGCGACCGGGCCAGCACGCCTGCAACTCCGATTTTCTATCTAAAACCGGTGATCTTGCTATGATGTATTGCGGTGAAGACACAGGCGTTCTTTTTGAGGACGTCCCCCTCGTACGGTCCCTGAAAGCCACGAAAACTTGTCTCTTATGACTCCAGTTTCCACTTTTTCCGCTTGGATCCAGCCTCCGATCGAGGACGTTTGGTTCCTCACTGGGCCAACCGCGTCTGGAAAGAGTCGAGTAGCTCTGGCCGTGGCAGAACGTATCGACGCCGAGATTATCTCTGTCGATTCTATGGCTGTTTATCGGGGAATGGATATTGGAACGGCCAAACCGACACAGGACGAGAGGGAACGCATACCGCATCATTTGATCGATGTCGTCGATCCGACCGACGATTACAGTGTTTCTCAATTCGTGTTGGATGCACATGCCAAGGCGAACGAAGTCAGAGCCCGTGGGAAGAAAGTGCTGTTGGTTGGAGGAACTCCGCTTTATATTAAAACCCTCTTGTGCGGTATGTTTTTGGGGCCACCCGCAGATTGGGATTTCCGAGCCGCTGTCGAGGCGGACGTGGCAGAGTTTGGAATCGAATCGCTACGTCACAGACTGCAACAGGTAGATCCACTATCCGCCTTCAAAATTTTGGACGGCGATGCTCGACGCATGACGCGAGCTTTGGAGGTGGCTAAGATGACGGGGCGTCCTCTGAGCCATTGGCAAAACCAGTTTGAGCGGGTTCGGAGTTCGTCCAGCAGCAAGTGCTTCGCGCTGGCGTGGGATCGGCCGGTGCTGCATCAGCGAGTCAACGATCGAGTCGACTCCATGTTCGAACAAGGTCTTTTGGAAGAGGTCAAGTCCCTCATCCATCGCTTTGGAAAACTGGGTCGAACCGCTTCCCAAGCGGTCGGATACAAGGAACCACTTGATTTTTTTGAGGGTTTGGTGAACGAAAAAGAAATGGTGGAAAGGGTCAAAGCCCATACTCGTCAATTCGTTCGCAGGCAAGAAATTTGGTTCCGGTCTATGCCCAACATACATCGGATTCCCATCGGTTGCGAAAGCGATTTGGAGCATGCGCCGGACCTCGTGGCTTGAAATGCTTCTAAGGCGAGCGGCAGACTGTGAGATACCAGTTGTAGTTTGGGACCATTGTCCCGAACGAATCAACGGACGGGACGTTGGTCCCATCCTACGGTACTTTTCAGCCTGCCGCTCGCCTAAGCAACTGCGGGTAGGTCAACCACCGTATTCTCGGTCGGTATCTGTTGAATCCAATGCTTGTTCGAACGCAGCTCTGTAAGAAGTTCCCGAGCGCTAATTTTCCTTTTGCTATCGAGCAACCGAACCGAGTACGCAAGTTCGCCGAGCAGCGATTCGGTTGAAACACCCGTTTCTCGATACCTGCTGAGCCTCGTATCACCATGCCGTTTGGCCAATCGCCGGCCATCGGCGCCAACGACCAGTGGCAAGTGGAGCCAATGAGGGCTCTGCCAGCCCATGGCTTCGTAAATCGCTTGTTGACGGAAGGTGCTGTAAATCAAATCGTTGCCTCGAACTACTTGATTAACACCCGAGTCATGGTCATCGACCACCACAGCCAATTGGTAGGCAGTTACGCCATAGCTTCGCCCCACCACAAAATCACCGAGCAGTTCTTTGGCATTCAGCCGCTGCAATCCATAGAGCTCGTCGAACCAGCTTAGAAACCCTTCCCTGAAGCGGAATCGCCAGGCGAAAGCAATTCCTTGGTCAAGTAATCCTTTTGCATCGGATGGATTGCGATTCGAGCAGTGACCGGAATACACGACGCCATCCAAAATGGATTCGTGGGGAGCGCTGGCGGCGGACTCCACTTCGCTTCGCGTACAAGTGCATGGGTAGACCAAGTTTTTTTCTTGGAGTTGGGCAAGCACTTCGGCGTAGCGATTTTCTCGCTCCGATTGAAGCAGGAATGTTCCTAAAGCCGAAGGGTTTTCATCGCTGTCCCAGTCGAGCCCGAGCCATCTCAAGTCATCCATTGCCTGTTGGATTGCACCAGGTTTTGTCCGTGGAGTATCCAGGTCCTCGATCCGCAATAGCAATCTTCCTTGAGCGAGCCGACAGGCCAGCCATGTCACTAAAAACGTCCTTGCGTTCCCTAGGTGTTGGGCACCCGTTGGTGATGGTGCTAGTCGTCCTACGTAGCTCATGACACGCTCGTCAACGCGGGTTGGTTCATGGCCTGTGTTAAGGTTACTATCGAGTGGGGCAATCTTTGTTGCAGTTGCGATTGGCACCACAGGGCGTGCTCATGGTCTCTGGCAATAGCACAGACAGTTGGCCCCCAACTGCTTTGACACGCCCCTTGGATCCCAATAGCATTGGCCGCAGCGATTGTTTCGGCGATGCCTGAATTGCGATAAATGCCACCTTGAACAGGCTCAAAGATTTGTCCTGCCCACTTGCCATAACTTTTGATCGCTTGATCGAAACCCTGCCAATCGCGCGTGGCAAGCGATGGTAGCAGTTGTTGTTCGATCAATTGCAACATGCTCTGACGATTCGGATTGGGGCGTTGCGAACAACGATCGAACATGGTCGCTTCCGTGTCACCCGAATCGCCGAGCGAACGGTGGTCTTGAACAATCAACACCGGCCAGTTGGGAAAATCCCATCGACGGGTTCTCGATTCGCTGGACGTGCCGCTATCCTTACCATAATCGACGATCAAGCCACCTTCGAGGAATCCCCGCAGTCCGATATTGGATCGTCTACCTCGCAGACTGAGATCCGACAATCGGGCCACGGACAATGGCATCGACGAATCTAGAGAAGCCGCAAAAATAGCCGCTACAGTACAGGCCATTTGAGTACCAGAGCCCAAGCCGCAATGGGGTTTAGGTACATCTTTCAATGCAATGGATTGAACGGGCGAAACCCTCGTCGTTGCGCATCTACCCTCCGCATAGAATTGCGTGCAGCAATGATCGACGACCGAACGAACGCGTGATTCCCAGTAGATGTTCGCCCCAATCAGTCGTAGATCTTCCGTAGGGGTATCGGCCAAATTGGCCTCGAGATGGGCCGTAGATCCGTCGATCATCAAACCGATACCGCCAAAACAATTCGGCTCACCGGCTGAGATTTCCAAAAGTCCGAAATGAATTCGACCAAAAGATCGCGAGATTGCTCGCTTGGCCGGATGATCGTGATAAGTATTGCTCGGTACTTGCATGGCAAAATCGGAATCGCTTTACCAGTCGCCTAGGTTTCGACTTCGGCAGCCGCGATTACCATCTCGTCTTCGGGGGTGCCCGACCATTGCGGCATATCGACTTTCGTAGCATGCCAACCGGCATGGCTAAGGGTACCGAGCCTAGCAGACTCTTTACCCATGATTCGCCAGCGTACTGGGGATGACGATTCGGGAAGTTCGATCGTGGATCCCTCTGAGGTTTCCACCAAATGTTGAACCCCAAACATGCGAGCCAGGGATTTGCGAGAATCCCGTAAGACATCTCGTGCAGCAGCACCGATTTGTGCGTCATTATAGTCGTCGAGCGACTCGAAAATGAGGTCCACCAATCTTGCTTCGCGCTGCAGCGTGCTGAGCAGCGTCAAGGCATCGTTTCTGCGCCCTGGTTTGCTCGCCGGCAACTTTTGAGGGATTTGTCGTGCTGGGGAATCCGGAATCTTCGGCTGCTCAGGAGTGGTGGTCGACGAGGCAGTGCTATCGAGTAGCTTGCGAATCTGCATGGCGACATCCCGACGAAACAACACGACGAAAAAAGCTCGGATGGCTAAAAACAAACGCATAGCAAAAGATGGGTCGTAGATGTAGGAGGGAAACCGAACAGTATATCACCGGATGCCTCGATGTTGCAGGTGCAGCAATCCTGCAATTCGTGCTATATTGAGGGCCGATACGAAAACCTGGATTTTCGTCGTACAGGAGCACGGAGTGAACCATGACCAATCCACGCAGCAATCCACACAACCGCGGACCGCGGATCTCCGATTTGGCATCCCCAAAAACCCCTTTGCGAGCTAACCCTCCGTCAAACTCAAAAAATTCATCCTCCATCGTTTCGAGCGATTCCATTCTCCCAGCGGGGTCGGCCCCCAGCCGTGCCGATTACCAAAGATCCTTGGCAGAGTTACTGTACCAGCCCCCCGCCACGTGGTCCAACCGCGATCATCTACAAGAAATAATCGGGCAAAGGGTCCTTGCATCGTCGGTAGCGATGGACAACAAAAACTTCCAGCGGGTAGGCAAGCAAGATTTGGAGACCATGGCGGAGGCTTACGACCGCCAGTTTTTTAAAGGATTATGCCTGCCTTTAGCCAAGTCGCATGGCCTCTCTTTTCGACTCAGTTCGCGAATGACCCGAGCTGGTGGAAAGACGACCCGTACGACCTACCGCGGCTCTCGAACCCGACCTGGCAAGACCCATTTTGAGATCGCGCTTTCCACGTCCCTTTTGTTTCAGTCGTTCCGAGAACCCGGAGACACGATTCGGGTATGTGGATACGAATGCCCTGATCGTTTGACCGCCATGCAACGTATCGTTGAGCACGAGATGGTCCATTTAAGCGAGATGCTTGCATGGATCCAAAGCGACTGTTCGGCTGGCCGCTTCCAATCGATCGCCAGGAATATGTTTGGCCATACCGAACATCGACACGAACTGATCACACAGCAAGAACGAGCAGCCAAGGAGTTCAACATTCGGGCTGGGACCCTGGTCGCATTCCCGTACGAGGGCAAAAAACTTCGGGGGATCGTTAACCGGATCACCCGACGCGCTACAATCTTGGTCGAAGATTCGCGAGGGACACGCTACAGCAACGGCAAACACTATTTGAAATACTATGTTCCGATCCACCAACTTAGGCCAATCGATTAATTACGCATGAGACACTTGACCACCATTGACGGCAAACCGAGCGCCGAGTCCTTTGTAGCGTTTTTGCTGACCAAGGATATCTCCACCCATGTAGAGTCGAATGCAGACCAAAGCCAATGGGATGTTTGGATTCGGGACGAAGACAAACTGGCAGCAGCCCAAAAAGAGTATGCACTCTTTCAAGAGGACCCCAGCCATAGCCGCTATCGCGACGCGATCGATCATGCCCGAGTCATCGTCAAGGAAAAACGCCAAAAGCAAATGGAACGCCAAAAAAACTTGCAACAACCCGTCGCAAGATCTGGACCGGATCTTTTTGGCGGTCGAATGCCACCGCTGACGCTAACCCTGATCGTCCTTTGTGTCATCATCGGTTTCGTATCGGAATTTGGGTTGGCAAAAAGACAAAACTGGCTCGGCTACCAGTCTCTCAAACAACTCAAGTTTGTCGACTTGGAACTCTACAAACAGACCGGAGACCCTGCCGCCTCTCTCAAAAAAGGGGAGCTCTGGCGAGTCTTGACCCCGGCCTTTCTACACGGCGACATCCTGCATTTGCTGCTCAACATGCTCTCGTTGGCGTCCTTGGGTAGAATCACGGAGAAGCTTGAAGGGATCGGAAAGTACGCCATCATTCTGCTCTTGGTTGCCATAGGATCGCATCTGTTCCAGGGGCTGATGCCCATAAAATGGATGGGCTCACCGAATTTCGTTGGTATCTCTGGCGTAGTCTTGGGATTGTTGGGTTACATCGGCATCAAAACTACCTTGAGACCAGATCTCGGCTTCAAGCTGGCACCTCAAGCGTACATCATGACCGCGATGATCCTCGTTTTGGGCTTCACCGGTGGATTGCAGGATTTGAGGATGGCGAATCTTGCCCACTTGGGTGGTCTGGCCACTGGCGCTTTGGTGGGACTAGCAATGAGTGGCTCATTGCGTCGAGGCAAACCTTAGTTGTTGCAGGCAACCCCGTCGGCTATATTCTCGCCCGACGTTTGTTTGTTCATTGGCAGTAGAAACGGAGATCCCCGTTTCTGGGCGGCTGACCTTTTTAGAGCGACGTTTGTCTCACTCCACTGCTTTCTATTGAACCTGTCATCTATTGATACAAACCACAGCCGGTTTCGGCTAGGATTCCGCCAATGCCAAACGATCCTGATCCTACCGCGCCGTTAAAACGAGTCTCAGAGAGCTCCAACCGAATTCGCATCTTCTTCGCAGTCGCCGTCGTGGCGCTCGGCATGGTCGCTTGGCTGCTGAGCGGAACACTTGGGGTGCGCATTCAAGCGTTTTTCGGAATCTTTTGTTTTCTCGGAGTAGCAGCTGCTAGTTCCGACAACATCATGAAGGTCAATTGGCGAACCGTCGCCACCGGACTGGGATTGCAGTTCATGCTTTGCGTCCTCATCTTGAAGGTCGACTTCGTCTACTCCGGGTTTGAGATTGCCGGCGCGATCGTGTCCAAGTTCCTCGATTTTTCCAATCGTGGCGCGGAGTTTGTCTTTGGCCCATTGGCCAAACACGACCAATCGGAAGCCGCGTTTGGGGTAGGACAGGGGTTTGTGTTTGCCGTTCGCGCTTTGCCCACCGTCATTTTCGTGTCCTCCTTCTTCACTGTACTTTATCATCTTCGTATCCTACAAGCGATCGTATGGTTCTTTGCCAAAGCAATGCTGCTGATTTTTGGTAGCAAAGGTGTTAGCGGTGCCGAAACATTAGCGGCCACGGCCAACGTGTTCATGGGACAGACCGAGGCACCGCTCATTATCAAACCATACGTTGCGTCGATGACCCGTTCTGAGCTTTTGGCATTGATGATCGGCGGCATGGCTACTATTTCCGGTGGTGTCATGGCGGTTTATATCGGTATGGGAGCCGATCCCGTCGCGATCTTGGCGACCAGCGTGATGGCCGCTCCGAGTGGTCTGTACCTGTCGAAATTATTGATACCGGAGACCCAGGAACCGGTGACGCGGGGCGAGATCAAAATGTCGGATGAACGCACGCACTCCAACATTGTCGACGCAGCTGCAGGTGGGGCGTCGGACGGCATGATGCTGGTGCTCAACATCATCGCGATGTTGATCGCGTTTATCGCGGGTATCGCTTTGGTAAACCATTTGCTGATGCTCAGTGGGCAAGCCATCAATTCAATGCTCTCTACGATGAAATTTTCGTTTCAGTTCCCATCGCTTTCTCTCGAACTGATCTTCTCCAAGATCTTCTCACCCGTCGCGTTCTTGACCGGAGTCGATATTCAAGATACGCCCCGCGTTGGCGAGTTACTTGGCAAAAAACTGGTGTTAAACGAATTCGTCGCGTTCAAAGACTTGACCGATTTGAACTCGGTGAAGGAAAATGACAAATTCATTGCCGTGCAGGGGATGCAAGATCGTTCCTATCGCATCGCTGTCTACGCGCTGACGGGCTTTGCCAACATTTCATCGATCGGAATTCAGTTGGGAGGTATTGGAGCTATGGCTCCCAGTCGACGTGCAGACCTAGCCAATCTCGGGATGCGAGCCTTGCTCGGAGGATTTCTCGCGACTCTCATCAATGCAGCCATGGCAGGGCTGCTAATGGATTAGATTCCCAATGCCCAAACGAAACCCTTTCTATTCTAAGCGTTAATGCCATGCTCCTATATCATCATGCTGACTTTGCTATGCACGATACCAAGAGCCACCCAGAATCGGTCGCTAGAATCACACGCGTCAATTCTATGCTTCTCGAGTCTGGTTGGCTAAAGCGATGCACACTGCCCGACTGGTCGCCTGCGTCGGCAGTTCAATGCACCCGAAATCATTCGCCAGAATACCTTAAGGAGCTAGAGCAGTGGTGCGAACACGACGCAGGTCGCGTGGAAGTCGACACTGTCGTCTCGAAAGGATCATGGCGAGCGGCTAGGCTTGCGGCGGGCGCGGTTTGCGACGCCGTCGAACGGATTGTATCCGAAAAGGACACAACTGCTTTCTGCGCTATCCGGCCCCCCGGGCATCATGCGATGCCCCGATCCGCCATGGGGTTCTGTTTGCTGAACAACATCGCGATCGGAGCCCTGCATGCAAGATCGTTGGGGTTGGATAAGGTGTTGGTGATCGATTGGGACGTACACCATGGCAACGGCACTCAAGCAACCTTCTGGGAAGACCCGTCCGTCGGATTCGTATCCATCCACCGTTTCCCCTTTTATCCTGGAACCGGTCGCGCTGACGAAACGGGTTCGGGCGCAGGATTAGGAACGACCGTCAATATTCCCGTGGCTGCGAGTATTGGTCCTGTCGAGTTTTTAGACCGATTGATAGAGGGAGCAGACAAACTGGCTGCCACGTTCAAGCCGGATCTGATCCTGTTGAGTGCCGGATTTGACGCTCATCGCTTGGATCCGGTCGGTGGCCTGACTCTGGAAGCGGAACACTTTGAACGTGCTGGCCAATGGATCGCCCGACTGGCCCGCCAGCACTGCGGTGGTCGTTTGGTGTCTGTTCTCGAAGGCGGGTATCACCTGCAGTACATGCCCGAATGCGTCGATGCGCATTTGCGAGGCATTTGCGCCGCGTCTCCGGACGCCCCGTAGGTTAGCATTCGTACGACAGGTCGTCGTCGGGTATGTTCTCAAAATCGATCCCGAGCCTGGACTGAAGTTTGGCAAACTCGCGGGCCAATACGTCAGTGCTACTATGCACGTGTTCGGCTTCCGTAATGAAACGAATCTCTTTGTCTGGGTAGACGTCGTGCTGGATGAGCACACGTTCAAAGGACTCGAGCGGCGAACCGTAGCAAATGAGCATCTTATGTTCGTCGAACTGAACCTCCTGTTGACGGCGTGGGTTCAACACGGCGATTCCCGTGCAACCATCGTTAAGCAACATGTCTTCAAAGTCGTAGAGGGTGCTCTTGAGGACGGGCACATCAATATGTTCGCGGTACAAGTCCTCATGGTCATCGTACGAACCGCTATGACTCGTTTCTAGAACGAGATCCACCTCATCGCCAAGACAGTCGATCAAATCCATGAACAGCTCGAAAAGTCGTTCCTTGGATGCTGCAGCCATTATCACAGGGACCTTTGCGTTCGTTTTCGGATCGGTGTACGAATCGTGCCGGAAACCTTGACGCGGCACTACTTGCAGATCATACGACGGGCGAACCGCGTCGGTTAAATCGAACGTGCCGTATCGGAAAACCCCCATATGTGCTTCCAAATCGTCGCTTTCGAGCGATTGGAAGCTGCTGGTCGGATTCGAGCGCTGGCTAGACTCGAGCCCATTGGCTGGTTTACTGGACTGGATTTTGGGAGCTTTGCCCATTGGAATAGCTGACGCTTTTCTAGGGAAGATGGAATAGGTGTTGCGTTGACCAAACGATTGCTGCCCCTCAGACTGCCTGAAGAACAACCAAGACTAGGTCACCTCCCAAACGTGCCCTCCGTTTTCAAAGGATTTCACCCTGATTATTTGCCGTTACAACCCCTACAACCCGAAACCTCTTAGATCCGCGCTTCGAGCCCCGCAAGAAATCAATTAGGATAGAGCGTGTGACCCATCACCTCCCTTTTAAGAATTGATATGAATCATCTCTCTTTCGCATCGAAATTCCTAGCGATCGTTCGACTCACTTTGGCGCTTAGCATCGCGATTTTTGGACTTGTCGGCTGCGACATGCGAACTCCCGAACAGAAGCGTCAAGCGACCGAAAAACTGCTTGCCGAAGTCGGTGTGTCTGCCAAGGCAATGCCACCTGGGATTCCGCAGGAGTCCCCCACGCAATTGAAACCCAACAGCGCAGACCAAACCTTGACTCCATCGATCGTGAAGCAATCGAGCGAGCCGTCAAAGCCTATGGCCTCAGAGGAATCGACATCAACAACTCCGACGTCAACGCCCTCGAACGAATCTGCTTCAAGCACAGTCTCTTCGGAGACCGCTTTGAAACAAAAGGTTGCGAACGATGACCCGACAGCTTCCTGGATCAAGGGCGTGCCGTTGCCTCGGGAACTTTGGGAAGTGCAATATCTCGGAAATGTTCCTGTAGGATACCTTCGGCGAAAAGTCGAGGCGTCACAATCACTCGGTTCCAACTACCTTCGCCTCGAAGCAGAGAGTCGAATTCGTGTTTCACTCCACGGAAAGTCTCATGAGCAGCGAGTTCTCGTCACGACAAATGAAAGGGATAACGGGGAGTTATTGAGATTGGAGGGTTCCGTTGAAATTGGACAGAGTAAACAGACGTTCACCGGGAACGTCAACGGGGACCTCCTCAAAGTCAGCGGCAGTGAAAACGGCCAGCCCTTCGTTTTGAGTATCCCATGGCGAGCTGAGTATCGAGGCCCGTTCGCCGTCGATCAGTCGATGCTTCGACGGCCGCTCAAGCCACTTGAAACTCGTAAGCTAAAGTATTTTGATCCTGTCCTTCGCAAACTGATCGATGGAACACTCAAAACGGAAAAATACCCCCCCTACATGACTCCCACGATGTTGGGTGGCTCTCAACTGTTGCTCGAGGTTCGTAACTTCGCCGTGTTTGGTGAGGATGGATCGGAATCGTTATTGTGGGTCGATAGCAAAGGGGTAGGACTCAAGTCCTTATTCCCGAAAAACGACCTGCGATCGTATCGAACCGAAGCTATTGCTGCACAAATAGTTGGATCAACCATGGATCTCAGTGCGATTGAGATATCGACAGTTCCTGTTCGGGGAAGTATCGAGCGTCTAATGAACAACCTCCAGGATCTGAAGGCTGTCACCTATCGCATTACTCACAAATCCGCAGATCCGTTTCACCTGTTCTCCAAACATGTGAATCAACGCATTCGTTCGATAGATCCAAAGACCATTGATGTGACGGTTAGCAGAGTAGCCGCAGAACCGGTAGTCACACTTGGAATCGAAGCGATAGATCTTAGCGAAAAACGGGATGACGATTCCACTTTAGCGTCCGAGTATATCCCGTCCAACCAAGAACAAGTGAAGAAGCTTGCAAAGGCAATCCTGATGCTCGACAAAAGCTTGGGTTTGGACCAGGCATCGAATATCGTTAAAGCTGACGCTTGCCGAAAGGAGCTCTTCAATCGAGTAGCACTCACGGAGTTCGACAAGAAGTTTGGTACAGTTGCAAACACGCTTCGTTTCAAAAGCGCAGACTGCGTCGAACACGCTGCTCTGTTCGCTTCGGTTTGCAGGGCACTAAATATCCCTACGCGTGTCATCTTTGGAATGATCTTTAATCATTCAGAGACCCTCCCGTCCATGAAGTTTCATGCATGGGTCGAAATCTTCGACGAGAATCGATGGGTCCCCATGGACTCGAGTCACGAAGCTTTTCCGACAACGATCGATCGCATCAAAATTCTGGAAACAAATTTGAACGGTGGGAACCCCTTTGGGGAAATCCTAAAGGCGTATAGCCTGATTCCCGAACTATCGATTCAGATCATGCAGTAGATTAGCATACTAGTGCCGTTTAAACCTTAGGTTTTGGGTTTGCTCTTAGTTGAGCGACGCTCCGCGTCGTAGAAATCACGACTAGTTGAGCGACGCTCCGTGTTGTAGAAATCACGACGCGGAGCGTCGTGCAACTAAGTCTGCCAACCCAAGTTTTTAGTCTGGACCATGACGCACCCTAGCATTCCAAGAGCCACTCACCGCACGCGCCTCTATTGGTTACTGGGAGCGTGGATTCCGTTGGTCGGCATATGCATTCGGCTGGCCGCCGCATGGGGCTGGCAATACAGCATTTCGGACCCGACGTGCTTTAAGTTCGGCGACAGCGACACGTATTGGCTGATAGCAAAAAATATTGTCGATGGCAACCCGTATCAGTACGGAAGCTCCGATTCTCGCGTCTTTAGAGCTCCACTCTACCCTTTGTTTCTCGTGCCGTGGACATATCTCGTCGGAGAGAACGCCCAGGTATCGCGAACCGCGGTGCTAGCTGCTCGATTTGCCGGATGCGTTTTGGGCGGACTTTGTATCGCCTTGGTCATATGGCTCGCTAGGCCGTTGGCCAACAAAATCGGGGGCCATCCGCTAGCTATTTCTGCCGGACTTTGGGCCGGTCTTTTGGTGGTTCTCTACCCCGGTGCCATCGGAATGAGCGTATTTGTTTTGAGTGAAGCCATTTTCTGCCCGTTTATGTTGCTAAGTCTCGGAGCGACATTCATTGCTATCGATCGCGAGGAAAACTCCTTTCGCTACCGGCAATGGATGCTGGTCGCAGGCCTCTGCAGCGGACTGGCATGCTTGGCTCGCCCCAGTTGGAGCCTGTGGCCGATCGTTCTGTTCCCGTATCTGCTGCTCATGAGCGGCGGGCTTTCAATCCAATCGAGGCGTTTCCTAAACGTGACCAAACTGTTCCGATTGCTAGTTGCATGCATTTTCTTTTTGCTAGGAATCTGTATCGCCATGTCCCCTTGGTGGATAAGAAACTACGCCGTCGTTGGGAAATTTGTTCCAACAACCTTGCAAGTAGGGGCCAGCCTGTACGATGGTTGGCATCCAGGTGCGACTGGTAGCAGCGATGAAAACATGTTTTTTGTAAACGCTTTCATTGATGCGCAGCGCGAAGAAGATTCCCAAATGCTGCAACAAGGAAAGAGTCTCGATGGTACTTTGGAATGGCGAATCGACCGTCGCTTGAGGAATGCTGCCATTCAGTGGGCCCGGGAAAACTCATCTGACGCCCTACGACTTGGATTGATAAAATGGCTCAAGACGTGGTCGCCATTTCCAGTGGCCAAAGAGCTTGGCAGCGATGCCGTTCGATGGATGGAAGCGATTGGCTACAGTTCGATCATGCTGTTGGGTGCCGTCGGCTTATGGAAGAGTCGCTGCGTTCTGGGAGCTTGGTTGTTTGCAATGCCTTGCGTTTATTTTGCTCTGTTGCACATGTTCTTCATCGGATCGGTGCGATATCGGCAACCGGCAGTTTTGGTGATGTGCGTGCTAGGGGGGCTCGGATGCGCTACCCTGATGCAATTCCTAGCCTACAAAAACATAGGTACCCGCAAGAAGTTCGATGGATCGATAACCGCAAGCGATGTCACGGCCGACAGCAACGACAACTGAAACCAAACCTCCCAACTCCGACGATGCTATTCGCAAGAGTCGCGATCGTGTCTGGGAACATCGCTTCGTTTGGCTCCTGTTGTTTGCCATCGTGGGACTATGGTGTTTTTTCTCTTTGATCGGACGAGTCGATAACAAGCTTACGCTTGAGATCCTCAGGCAGCTTCGCAAAGAGTTCCCCGCCCACATTGTTTTCCTAGATCGCGCTCACTTGCAAGCGGGCCAGTCCATTACCATTGAGGGCGTTCGCATCGCCAAGCCCACGGATCAGGGGCTTAGGGACGTCGTTCGTTGCGGTCGCATAGTTTGCTATGGTCCCATCGAGATGCTGGGACTTGTACAGGGGCAACTCCCTGTTCAACGCGTCGTGGCCGATGGGGTCGAACTCTGTATCTGGCCAATCACCGATGGCCGCTTTAGCATTCAAGAACTGGCGAGTACTAAGTCGATCAGCGCGAACCTACCGACGATCGACGTCCGCTCCGGGTTGTTGCGAATTGGGAACGAGACTGGACGCTCGGCACAGGAGATCATTCTTCACGACTTCAGAGCACATGTTGCGCTAGCGCCTCGTTGGGTCGACGGTCGAGTCATGCCCATCAGCGCCACACTCAATGCCAGTGTCGCCAGTAGCTATTTCAATCAGGTGAGTATCGAGGGGACTATCAACGAGGACAAGTCGGTTTGGCTAACACAAGGCAAGATTTCGAAGCTCGAATACTCCCAACGTTTGGTCAACCAGCTCCCCTCGGCGTTGCAGGCGCATTTAGCGTCAGCTTCGGGCTTCAGCGGTGAGCTAGATGCGAAGTTTTCTGTCTGCTCCGATCATGGCAAGCTCACCTACAAAGCCGAAGCGAAAATTGCAAATGGTCGCTTGCTTCACCCGCAAGTCCCCTATCCTCTGGATTCCCTGTCCGGTGATGTGTACTGCCAAAATGGACTCCTGCAACTTCGCAATGGCAAGGCCGCCAGCGGACAAGCGACCGTAACCGTGGTTTGCGATATGCACGGTTTCGGAAATGGTGCACCGATCGTTGCGAACCTTGCGATCAACAATCTTTCATTGGACCAACGGCTCTTCCAAGCACTGCCCGTCGGGATTCAAGAAACGTGGAGCAAACTCGGCTTGAGTGGTCTGGTCGATGCCGAAGCATCCGTCGGATTTGACGGAAAACGCTGGACTCCCAAGATTATTGTTCACGCAAGAAATGCAGGTCTCGAAGCTGATTTCTTTCCTTACCCCATTCGGAATATTACCGGAGACTTCGTGTACGAAAACGATGCCGTAGTCGCTACGCAACTGACGGGAATAGCCGCTGACCAAACCATCAAAGGATCCCTCACGCTAACCCGAGCTCAACCACGTTGGTGGATGGATCTGAAACTTGCAGCCGACGGACCGATCGTGATCGACGAGACACTGCTGAAATCCCTGTCGCCGCGAAACGGGCCAGAAAGTGGTATACATAAGTTCATTCTATCCTTGCATCCCACCGGAACCGTACATCTGAAACAAGGGCATTTTATTCGAACCGCAGCTCGACCCGATAGTATCTCTCGTTCATTGGAATTGACCTTTTCGGAATGCTCCATCAAGTACGACGGCTTCAAGTATCCGATCTCTGACGTGCAGGGCGAGGCGATTCTAGACAACGATGTTCTTCTGCTGAAGGACTTCACTGGACGCAACGATGGAGCTCGCATTCATGGCGAGGGGATGTGCGAAAGCCGCAATTCCAACTTAGAGTCCTTTCAACTCTTCTTTAAAGGCTACAACGTCGGGCTCGATGAAGAACTTCAATTCGCT